>Ga0206131_10008166_pt1 | contig 10348 bp, 9 predicted proteins | sample Helgoland_Spring_FD_148636 | JGI IMG/M metagenome (GOLD analysis project Ga0206131, IMG submission 148636) | Pelagic subsurface seawater microbial communities from Kabeltonne, Helgoland, North Sea - Helgoland_Spring_Bloom_20160517_1 | ecosystem: Environmental > Aquatic > Marine > Epipelagic ... | reverse complement strand
AACGGTCCGTTGTCCAACCTCCACCATTGTAACGAACATCAATTACAATCCCTTTTTTACCATACCCACTGGCTTTCAACTCGCGTTCAAAACGTTCAAAACTTGGAGCATTCATTCCTTTTATATGAATATATCCAAGTTGTCCATTTGAATATTTTTTTACCAATTCACTTCTAGATGCTACCCATGCTTCATATTGTAAAGTTCTTAAGGAACTCGAAGTTCTTACAACAACATCGTTTCCATCACTTTTGGTTAATAACACCTCTTCACCCTTAGAATTTTTTAATAAACTATAAAAATTAGTGTTTTTACCTATCGGTTTATTATTAACCGCAGTGATAATATCGCCAACTTTTAAATTTACTTTTGATGTATTTGCTACTGAATTTTTAAGTACATAGTCCACTTGAACTCCTTTTGAAATATTCTTCACCTCAACTCCTAACAAACCAATATTATCACTGTTTTTACGTTCAGAAGTTTCTGCTCTATACCCCATATGACTCGCATTTAATTGACCTAATAACAAATTATATATAAAACTATAATCTTGTTCTGTGCTCGCTTTTAATACTAATGGTTGGTATTTTTTTATCAAAGATTCCCAATTGTAGCCATGAAAGTTAGGGTCATAGAACCCCATTGTTAAAACACGAGTACCTTCTTGGTAAATCTGTTGATTCATGGCAGTAAAATCTTCTTTATATTTTGCTACATGAGCTAAAGAGGTAATTTTATCGCCCTCCGGGTTCAATTCTTTTAATTTACCGCCTGAAGTAAAATAAAATTTATCATCAATAGCTGCAACTCTTCCTACTTTTGAAGTTCCTTTTATGGCTTTGGGGCTAGTACCGTCTAATTTAACTTTAAAAAAGCTTCGGTTATTTGTTGATGGATCTGTTGCAGAATAATACACATAGTTGCTGTCGGGACCAAACATACCTCCATACTCATCGTCTGGTAATCTAGTTATTCTAGTAAGTCTATCAAAAATTCTTTCTTTATTGATCGTAACCTTGATCTCCTTCTCTTTCTTATCCTTATCCTTCCCCTTGTCAGCTTCTATTTCTGCATAATAGTCTCCATTTTCTCTATCTATTTTCGATCGCTCCCAATCCTCTTTTTTTAGCCATACCATCCAAACATCATAATCTATACCACCTCTGTTTCCACTCCTATTAGAAGAAAATGCTAATTTTTTACCATCTGGACTCCAAACGGGAGATCTGTCACTTCTCGGATGCATCGATACGTTAAACTTATCGTTTGGATTAACTACGGATTGAATAAAAATTTCACTATCAAAATCCAAGTCTTCCTGAGAATAAGCAATATACTTGCTGTCTGGACTCCAACTTACATCTTCTGCTTCTGCCCAGCCTGATGAATAAGCTTTACTATTAGATATAACTCCATCCTTTACATCGGCTAACATTAAGCTTCCTCTACCGACTCTATAAACCAGTTTTTTGTGGTCTGGCGAGACTAAAACATTGTAAACATCTTCACTACTCTTAGTGAGTTTTGAGATTGAAATCTTTAAACTCCTGTCCAATCCAACCAGGGTATCTTTAGAAACAGCTTTGTATATTTCATTATGTCCGTCTCTATCGGAGACAAATAACAACTCTGTATCACTAATCCACTGTGGATTCCTATCTCTATAAGCATGGTTACTTACATTATTGGAGTTTTTTCTATCCTTGTTATTTTTCTTGACAAAAATTTCTCCATTTATTTCAAGAGCCATTAATTTTCCGTTTGGTGAAACATCAAAATCTGAGATATCTGAGGTGGTAGAAACTTCTTTTTCAGTTTCAAATTTGTAATCTGATGCTATTTTTAAGTTAATCTTCTTAGCTTGTCCGTTAGTCATTTGATACAAGTCAAAAAGCGTTGAGTAGACAATAATTCCTTGATTACTTACAGAAAAAGAAACAACACCATTTTTATTTTGGTTCGTCATTTTTTTGGAAGCCCCCTTTACGGAACCATCCGTATTTATAGATTGCTTATAAATATTATAACGACCACTTTTAGCTCCTATGTAATATAAATTACCCGCTGCATCCCATAAAGGTGAATGATCGTTCTTTTCTGAGGAAGTTACTTGAAAATAAGCCCCTGTTTTAATATTATAAACCCACACATCTCGTTGAGCTGAACCTGAATAATCTTCTCTAGAAATTCTACATGCTCCTTTTACAAAGGCCACCAAATTCCCGTCAGGAGAAACAGTTGCCATACTACCTAAAGCTGTTAAAAATCTTTGCGGAGTACCACCATTAGCATTGACTTGATAAATTTGACCATCCCATTCAGGACCTTTTAAAACTCGAGTTGTTGAAAATACAATATGGTTTGAAGATGTCCAATCGTAGGGAGTATCTCCTGTTGGATAATAGGTTAATTGTTCAGGTATTCCTCCATTTTTTTTAATCGTAAAAATATTATTATTTCCTTTTCTGTTTGAAGAAAAGGCGAGTTGATCTCCGGAAGTATTCCAAACAGGATTACTCTCATACCCCTCGTGGATGGTTATACGTTTTGTTTGTTGAGTGTTGAAGTTGTAAATCCAAATATCTCCTTGATAAGAAAAAGCCATCTCTTGGGCATTTGGACTTATTCTAGGCATACGAATCAGAGAATTTTGTGCTGAAAGCAAGCCAGTTATCATCAAAAAAATTACGATATACAATCTTTTAGTCATGAGTTTTAATTATTTAGTGTTAATTAGGAGAGCTAATTTAAAAAAATAGCTGATCAGTATGAAAAATTTAGTAAGAATATTAGCTATTGCTTTGGACTAAAATAATTCCAAATCTTCTCCAAAATAGTTCGATTTCAGTCCCCTCTGCTCCACGGTATTATCAATGTTTTTTATTTTAAAAAATAAAACTATATTACTTTAATTGATTAATTTTAGTAAATTATTATTCAACAAATGGAACTAAATATTTTCGGAAATCCTTTGATTCCTTGCTGTACAAATCCTGCTACTGGTTATTTTAGAGATGGTTTTTGTAGAACAATTTCTGAAGATACTGGAACACATACTGTTTGCGCTATTGTTACCCAAGAATTCTTAAACTATTCTGCCTCAAGAGGAAATGATTTAATGACTCCTATTCCACATTGGAATTTTCCAGGACTAGAAGCTGGTTCTTCTTGGTGTTTGTGTATTTCTCGCTGGTTAGAAGCTGAAAAAGCGGGCAAAGCGCCACCTATTGTTTTGAAAGCGACTCATCAAAAAACCTTGCAATACACTTCATTGGAATTGTTAGAAAAATATGCAGTAACTACTGAATAGAGTTATTGTTAAGTGAGATATAATTTTCATACTATCCATGTATTGTATTAATTTTATTTTTTTTACAAAAAAATTAAATTAAATTCGTAGAACAACTATTTTAAAAATGAAAAAAATGAAAAAATTACTTAGTATTTTGTTGGTATCTATTTTTATGTCATGTTCTCAAGGAGGACATCCGGACTTTGCAAAAAATACAGCCACTGCAAAAAAAATGTTAGAACTTCAGGGATCTGAAACAGATTTTCAAGCACAGCTTGACCTAATTCATCAAGATGTTAAATGGCAGCCTGTATTTTTTGGAGCTACCGAAATTGGAAAAGAAGAATTTGGCCAGTATTTAAAAGCATGGCAAGATCAAATGGAAGATGTGGTTTACACTGCAGACAACTGGTTACCTGGTGTATTGGCAGAGACTGGAATGGTAGACGGGAGTGTTAGATCCTACGGAACATGGTCTGGAACTCATACAAAGACAGGTAAAAAATGGGCAGTAAAAGCCTACCATACCTGGGATTTCAAAGATGGACAAATTATAACTGGAGGTGATTATTTTGATGCTACAGGTCTTGTTAACTTTCTAGAAGAGGAAGAAACCCAAGAAGAGGTAGAGATGACTGAATAAGTTACCAGAGTTTTTAGCTCTTATACATACCCTACCAATTTTGGTAGGGTTTTTTAAATTAAACTATTTCAGTAAAATTATAATTTGATATGGCAGTTAAACATATACTTACGAGCCAAGTTTTTAAATTTGCGACAATGTTTTTATTTTAGACAAAAGGAAGTCCTAATCTTACGGTGTGCTTTTAAAATAACATAAATGGAACGATTAAGAAAAATCATAGCAACGATTATCAAATTCAGAATAGCAATTATGGTTGTTTTGGCAGTTGCTATGGGCTTATCCGGATATCATACGGTTACTAAATTAAGTGTTGACAATTCGCTAGGCATCTGGTTTTTGGAAGATGATCCAAGCTATCGTGCTTATATCGATTATCAGCAAAATTTCGGGTCCGATGAAATTTTTATTGCGATGTTACCGGTAGAAAATGCCATTGGTGAAACAGAAGTTTTATCATTAAAAGAGTTACACCAACAAATTGATGCATTACCTTATGTACAAACATCATATAGTTTAGCTAAAGCTAAGTATCCTACCTATGCAAATAAGACCCTTAATTTTGATGGCTTGTATAATTCAAAACGAAGTGAAAAAGGGCTAAAAAGTCTGTACTCGAAATTACCAAATATCACTTCTCAATTAGTTACTAAAGATTATAAAAATCAGTTTTTTTATATTCAACTTAACCCAACATCAACAGTCGAAGAAGAGCGGCAAGTCATTGCTGAAGAAATAAGAACAGTGATTCAAACCCTTTATGAGCATCACTATCTAACTGGACCTCCAGTTTTAAATGAGGCATATAGTAAAGGAATTTATAAGGAGAGTTTAATCTTTGGAGTGTTAACGATTGTGGTGATCACCATAATGCTACTGTTTTTATTACCCAGTAAGCGCTATTTAATCATTTCCTTATTATCTGTCGCGATTCCCATAAGTTTACTTTTTGGTCTAATTACCTCACTAGGCTTTGCACTGAATATGATATCAATGCTTATTCCAACAATCCTAATGGTGTACAGCGTTAGCGATGCTGTACACATTATAAATATTTACCACAAAGAGGGATTGGCAAACAATACATTGGCTAAAGTTGACTTATTAGCAGTCGCTATCCGTAAAAGTATAACGCCGTGCTTTTACACAACTCTTACCACCTTTGTTGGTTACTTTGCCTTGTATCTATCACCATTACCTGCTTTCAAAAACATGGGGATTTTTACTTGTATTGGTTTAGTCATAAGCTTTATTCTTGTGTATATTATTACCATCATTGGATTCAGTTATATGAATTTAAATTTTGAGAAAGCAAAGCCCTTACTAAGCTTAAAAGGTTGGAATCAACGAGCATTTATTCACTGGTTAAATCGAATAACTTGGGATTATAAACGTACGATAATTGTTGGCTTTACCGCTATTTTATTAATTGGTTTTTATGCTATTTTCCAAATTAAAATAGATACAAATTCTCGTAATCTTTTAGCTGAAGGAAAGGCAAAGCAAGATTTACGGGCTGTAGAGGTAGAACTCGGAGGAAGTAACCGTTTACAAATAAACATTTCTACGTCTAACGGTGATGTTATTTTGAATAAAGAAGCGCTAAAATACTTAGAGAAATTTCAAAAAAAATTAGAGCTCAATACATTTATTTCTAATCCTGTTTCAGTGGTTAATATCAAACAGTTTCTAGAAAAACGCACTCCCGTTTTATTTCCATCGAATGTATCTGAAGAGGAGTTAAAAAGTACACTTTCTGGAGTTGATGTAAAGGACAATAGTTTTTTTAAATTGTTTTCCGAAGATTTGACAACCGCGGGGTTTACCTTAACACTTATGGAAGGTCGTACATCACAACTCAATCAAGTATTGGAGGATGTAAAAATAGCTTTTCAATCTTCTTTTGATACGAATGATTACAAACTCAAGATTAATGGATTTGCTGTCGTTTTTGCTCAGTTAAATAGTTTTATTCTGGAAACTCAATTCAAATCCTTTTTTGCAGCCTTTTTTGTGGCATTTATGTGCTTACTAATTTTTATAAAAAACCTACGTACTACCATTTTGGTCTTGATTCCTAACTTATTACCGCTAACAATTTTAGCGATATTAATGACCTTTTTAGATATCCCACTTGATGTTACAACAGCAATGATTACCCCGATTATGTTAGGGATTGCGATGGATGACACCATTCATTTGGTTTATAAATACAGAAAAAGCAACCAAGTTCAGGGCTCAGCTGAAGAGCGTATGAATAGCGCGATGCACTATACAGGAGGTGCTTTATTTTCAACTACAATTGCACTGGTTGCTGGCTTTTTAATTATAGCCTCAAGCGCTGTACCTTCAGTCAGAGATTTTGGATTGCTTTGTGCGGTGACAGTAGCGATTGCTTTGATTACAGATATCTTTTATTTACCTGCTTTATTGAAGAAGTTTGACAACTAATTTATCAAATTACCTTAAAACAAATTATACTCCAATTTTCAATTTCATGAACATACTTGTTCTGAAAATACTACTATAAATACTTATTATATTGTAATTTGCAATTAAAAACTATAAAAAACATAATATAAAAAAAAAACCTATTTTTGCAATATTGAAAAATCGTGTAAATGAATAAAATTAATTATACTAACAACGATTCAAAAGCAGTATGTGCCTGTAAGGTATCTCTTGATCTTCTGGGCGATAGTTGGTCACTAATTATTGTGCGTGATTTATTTAGAGGTAAGAATACTTTTTCACAATTTTTGAACAATGTAGAACAAATTTCCTCCAATATTTTAGTAGATAGATTAAAAAAACTCAGAGCTTTAGAAGTAATTAACTTCATAAAAAATGAGAAGGACAAAAAAATAAAAGAATATTATTTAACAGACAGAGGGATCGACTTATATCCAATCATATTTGAGTTACAACTTTGGACTATTAATCACGTTTCTTTCCAAGAGTCTGAAAACACTAAAATCTGGGGAAAATCAACTAAGGTTCAATCAAAGGAAGAAATTATAAAATTATATCAAGAAAAGTATAAAAATATAAGAGCCGATCAATTTGGATTTTAAATTCAAAAACTTCTGTTTTCAACACAAAGGAAAAATTTTAATCAACCTAATTCTTTAGGTGCTCAAATTCATAATCATTGCCACAGTATCTGGCTAGAAATAAATATTTTTTTTACAGATCTAACAAGATTTTTAAGATAATCCGTTTCGAAAAAACCTGGGACAGCAGCAAGGTCCTAGTTAAATAATATTAACGATTTAGTTATTATTAATTTTAAATTGTAAGTTTATTAATAATTTATTAAACACTTCACTTCGTGCTCCTTTATGATTCCAATATCAATTAAACACAATTTATCGATAACTTCATATCCAATTTTTTCACACAAAGTCTCTGCTGCTTGCATAGTTCCTCCGGTTGCATATATATCGTCTACAATAACAACTTTACCACCCACGGTTTGAGACAAATGTGCTATTTCAAATGAATCCTTACCATACTCAAGTCCATAATCAACACAGAGTAATTGACTATTTCCTAACTTTCCTTTTTTTCTGATCAACCTAACTCCACCACCATATATCATAGAAAGTGCAGATGCAAATAAAAATCCTCGGGATTCTAATGCTATCCAATATTCAGGTTTGTTTTGTATGAGATTGCCCATATCTTTGATAGCTTTCCTAAATATAGTTTCATTGGCTAATAATGGTTGAATATCTCTATAAATGATCCCTTCAATTGGAAAATCTTGTATGATTCCTATATATTCTTTGTAATTCACTGCCATTTGCTCAACTTTTAACTTCTGTTAGTGCTGTGGTATTTTATTTTGTTAATTTAATTTTAAATTAGTATTTGGGGTATCCTCAAATATAAATTTAATTTTTTAACTACCTAACACAAAATTAGGACCCACATAAAAAAAATAAATTACATTTAATATTATTAATTAAGTAAAATATAAATCCGCTAACTATAAAATGGAAAAACGAATTAAATATTGCAAGCGTTGTCATAACGACTTTTCGACCCTTTACAGAATACAATATAAAAATCCTAAAGAATGGGTTTTTGTTTGTGAAGAATGTTTGCTTATTCTCAAAAAAGAGAATTCTAATTACAAATATGGCGGCACTTGGAAAAAATAAACTACCTTCATTTTATATTAAAAAAATAACAATGTCTATCCATCAATTAGGAACAGGTCTTTTACTTATCGGACTTCTGGGTTGCCAAACAGAACTCAAAAATAAAAAATCACTAATTACTTACAACGATCTGACTATTGTAGGAGCAATGAAAAATGTGATGTGGAAAGGAGTCTTGGCTGGAACTATTAATTTAGATACTATCCCCAACAAAAAAGGGCTCTATGGTCTTGGACCTCAAAGTTATCTTAGCGGAGAATTACTCATTAATAATGGAAAAAGTTATCTATCTAAAGTAACATCAGACTCCACCATGCAGGTCGAACGTACATTTAATGTTACGGCTCCATTTTTTGTTTATGCAAATGTTAACAAGTGGAAAGAAATCGCTCTACCCGATACCGTAAAAACCATCAACGATTTAGAAAAATTCGTTCAGCAAAAAACATCCGAAATTAAAAAACCATTTGCTTTAAAATTAATTGGATCGGTTAGCAATGCAACTATTCACATTCAAAATTTACCCGAAGGAACCAAAGTCAGTTCTCCTGATGAGGCACACCAAGGGCAAACCAACTATACAATTCAAAATGAAGCCGCTGAAATAATAGGCTTTTACTCGACGGAGCATCAGGGTATTTTTACCCACCACGATTCATTTTTACACCTGCATTTAATCACAAAAGATGCACTTAAAATGGGTCATTTAGATGCCTTAGAAATCGGAACTATGAAATTGTATTTACCTATGGATTAGGACTACTTTAGGTAGACCAAGCGCTCTAACCGCTGTAGTTCTTTGGCGTCAACATATTTGCCAATTTCTTTTCTAAATTGTGCTAGATTTTTATACGGTCTGTATTCCATAAATTCGTGAGTCATTCGTTTTCCGACGCCAGGAAGCGACTCGATGTCATCTTCAGATGTTGTATTTAACTCAACCGGAACAAATACATAATTTAAGTAGCGTGAAATCTCATTTTCGTCTACATATTTTGCCATTTCACGTTTAAATTGCTTGATACTTCTATAAGGTCTGTATTCTTCAAATTCGTGAGCCATTCGGCCACCAACTCCAGGAATCATTTTAAAATCTTTCTCAGCGGTCGTGTTCAAATTAAAGGGAACAAATAAGTTTTGATACAGTACTTCTTTCGTAGTTGGATCCATCATTGCATCCAAATCTAGCATCGACATAAAAGGTCTTTTTAAAATAATTTTAGCGACCAATTCCTCGCTGAGTCCCAATGAAGCCAACTCTGCCTCGGTTGCCAAGTTGGCATTGAAAACTACTGTGGATTCTAGGTTTTTAACCTTTTTACTTTCTTTTTCTTTGGCGGATTGAATCATGGCAGCCTGCGCTTCACCGTCTGATTTTTTGGTTTCATTACAAGCAACAACAACTATCACTGCTACTAAAAGTGTAACTAATTTTTTCATTTTTTTTGATTTATAAGGGTTAAATAAGCGTAGCCAATTAAGGCTAAAACAATTAAGCTTAGTGGAGCAAGGGCCGGAAAAGCTCCCGAAATACTCTCAGAAAAGAGACTCCAAGTACTTGCGGTTGGATGGATTTCTTGTTCAAATTCAAAATTAGCTTGCAGGTGCAAAAAAACACCATAAATACCACTAAGTGAAATCAATACCAATACCAATTTAAAAAGTTGTTGAATCCTTTTCGAAGCACGAAAATTTAGAACCACCGTCATCACCAAAGCAATGGCAATACCTAATAGCGGTATTAATTGATACCTGTCTTCATAGTGATCTAACAAATACAATTCTAATAACATCCCGGTAGTCATTAACAGAAGTGCTACTAAAATAACTCGCTTGGTAGGGTATCTCAAATCTTAATTATTTTTAATTGGGATGTAAAATTACATCCCAACGAGCAATAAAAAAAATTATTTAGACATATTCTAAATAATAATTATGGTAATATAAACAAGTCTTCCACCTTACAATTGATTGTTTTTGCAATTTTTAATGCTAAAACTGTTGAGGGGACGTAAATACCATTCTCGATAGCATTGATACTTTTTCTGGATACTTCTGCTTCCAAAGAAAGCTGCTGCTGGGTAAAACCAGCAGCTTTTCTTAGTTGTTCGAGGTTATTTAGAAGTTTTTTATGATCTTTTCCCAAATTTATTTCTTTTCATATTCCTCAACAGCATTGGTCAATTCTTTACCGGTGTTAGGGTACAAGTATCCTGCGATCATCGTACCAACACCAATCAATAA
>Ga0206131_10008163_pt1 | contig 10349 bp, 9 predicted proteins | sample Helgoland_Spring_FD_148636 | JGI IMG/M metagenome (GOLD analysis project Ga0206131, IMG submission 148636) | Pelagic subsurface seawater microbial communities from Kabeltonne, Helgoland, North Sea - Helgoland_Spring_Bloom_20160517_1 | ecosystem: Environmental > Aquatic > Marine > Epipelagic ... | reverse complement strand
ACCGAGGAGCGTAAGCGGAAGATGAAGGAGTTTAATTACAAATTCAGAAATAGCGCCTCCAAGATTGATGAAATTGAGCGTCAACCGGCGTATAAGCGCATGGGTATTGAGTTAGATGATGCTAAAGCTCAGGAGGACCAGTTGTCTAGAACTACAGTGAATCTCGATGATGATGACCTTGATTTGCGTTCCAATAATAGTTTTTTGCACGATAATGTCGATTAAATAAAGCTGTCAGGACAAGTGCAAAATGAAAAAAAGCAAGCCACTCGGGCTTGCTTTTTTTGTGCGTAAACCCATAACCTTCGGTTTGTGTTTACTTCGAAAAACAAAGAACCACGCCCGATGGCGTGGTTTTGTGCTTGATGTGACCCAGGGAGGATTCGAACCCCCAACCCTCAGAGCCGAAATCTGATATTCTATCCAGTTGAACTACTGGGCCATGACTTATTAAGCCTATTTTTTAGTCATAATTTTCGGGGCGAATATACAAAAAGGTCGATTAAATCCTTGGCCTTTTTTTCAGTGGTTTTGAAAGGCCCTCGTTAGCGTTTACTGCATTATCCTTTGGTTCGTATATGCGCTATGATTTGGGTGGCGTGAACTCTAGAATTCTCTATAAACCATAGATGTGTTTGTAACCCCCCGCAGATCACTCCAGCTAAATAAAGCCCGGGTCGATTCGATTCCATGGTCTCGGGATTGTATTTTGGTTTTTGAAATTCTTCCTCCTCAATGGTGATGCCATTTTCTTTTAAAAAGCTGAGATTCGGTCGATAGCCGGTCAGGGCTAGAACAAAGTCATTCTCTAGTACTTTTTCTCCTTCCGGGGTCTTAATGGTGACATGGTCAGGATGAATCGCGGTGATCTGACTCTTAAAATATGCTTTAATACTTCCTTCGGCGATGCGATTTTCGATATCGGGCTTAACCCAATATTTCACGCGTTCTCCAATGGACGCCCCGCGCACGATCATGGTGACCGTCCCTCCTTTGCGAAATATTTCTAAAGCTGCGTCTACGGCTGAGTTACTTGCGCCCACGACGATGGTGTTTTTAAACGCATACGGATGTCCCTCACTGAAGTAATGCCGTACTTTGGAACTGAGTTCACCCGGGACATTGAGCATTTTCGGAAGATCGTAAAAGCCAGTAGCGAGAATTACTTTTCGTCCACAGTGGACTTGTTTATCTGTAATGACGTGATAATCTTGATCCACGCCTTGTATGCTTTGTACTGATTCGTAAAGGGCGAGATTTGATTTTAGTTTTTCACCAATGCGTCCGTAATAAGCAAGAGCTTCATCTCGATTCGGTTTAGGTTGTGCGCTAATAAAGGGAATACCGCCAATTTCAAGTTTGTCCGAGGTTGAAAAGAACCTCATGTTGCGTGGATAATTATAGATAGAATTAACCAGAACGCCTTTTTCTATGATTGTAAAACTAAGCTGATTTTCAAGACAAGCCAGACCACAAGCTAAACCGATTGGGCCTCCCCCAATGATGAGTACGTCTTTTTTGTCTGGCATAGAGGCTATTGAGTTATCTTTTTGAGATGGGCAACGGTGGCTAATGGGTCTTCTGCATTGAACACAAAACTACCGGCTACGAGTACATCGGCCCCGGCCTCTTTTAAAGCGAGTGCATTGTCACTGGTCACCCCACCGTCTATTTCGATTAAAAAATTTGCATTTTGTTCCTGGCGTAGGCTGTTGAGTTCGCGAACCTTTTGGTAGGTATGCTCAATGAACTTTTGACCGCCAAATCCTGGGTTTACACTCATGAGACAAACCAAATCTAGATCACCCAAAACGTCTTTCAAAAGCGATACAGGGGTATGCGGATTCAGTGCGACTCCAGCCTTCATGCCCTGCTGTTTTATGGCTTGTAGGCTGCGATGCAAATGGGTGCAGGCTTCGTAGTGCACGGTGAGAATTGCTGCACCCAATTCAGCAAAAGTTTGAATATACCGATCAGGGTCTACAATCATCAAATGCACATCCAAGGGTTTCTGGGCGTGAGTGCCAATGGCCTTGAGCACCGGCATGCCAAAACTGATATTGGGCACAAAGACTCCATCCATAATATCAATATGAAACCAATCGGCCATACTTTGATTAATCATGGTAACGTCGCGCTGTAAATTGGCAAAGTCTGCTGCTAAAACTGAAGGGGCAATGAGGGTTTGGGCCATGTGAGAAGTTTTGGTAAAAGTACAAAATCACAGTCTTTTGTAATAAAAAACCTCCGGGAATGTCCCGGAGGTTCTCATCAATCAAAAACAAACAGTATAAAACTGTTCATTACTATATCTCAGCGGCAGGCTTAAATTAATCGCTTGAGCCGCTGAAAGAGGATTAACCCAAATATGTTTTAAGAATTTTACTTCTAGAGGTATGCTTCAATCGGCGAATCGCTTTTTCTTTGATTTGACGAACGCGTTCACGCGTCAAGTCAAAGGTCTCTCCAATTTCTTCTAAGGTCATCGGGTGTTGATTGCCTAAACCAAAGTACAAACGGATCACATCGGCCTCACGAGGGGTTAAGGTTTCGAGGGCGCGCTCTATTTCTGTTCTCAGTGATTCGTGTAATAAGGTACGATCAGGATTAGGAGACTCGCCACTGCGCAGAACGTCGTATAGGTTTGAATCTTCTCCCTCAACCAAAGGGGCATCCATAGAGACGTGACGCCCAGAATTCTTCATGGATTCTTTCACGTCATTAATGGTCATATCGAGCTCTTTGGCTATTTCTTCGGCAGAAGGCGGGCGCTCATGAGCTTGCTCCAAAAAGGCATAGGTCTTGTTGATTTTATTGATGCTTCCAATTTTGTTAAGCGGTAAGCGAACGATACGTGATTGCTCGGCTAGGGCCTGCAATATAGACTGTCTAATCCACCATACGGCGTAAGAGATAAACTTGAATCCACGAGTTTCGTCAAAACGCTGTGCTGCTTTGATGAGCCCTAAATTTCCTTCATTGATTAAGTCAGGGAGTGTTAAGCCTTGGTTTTGGTATTGCTTCGCCACAGAAACCACAAAACGCAAATTTGCTTTGGTGAGCTTCTCTAGGGCGCGCTGATCTCCGGCTTTAATCCGCTGGGCTAATTCAACCTCCTCGTCGGCGGTAATTAGATCAACTTTTCCAATTTCTTGAAGGTATTTGTCAAGTGATGCGGTCTCTCTATTGGTGACCTGCTTGGTGATTTTTAACTGTCTCATGAAAGGTTATAGAATGAGGTTTAAAGAAGTCATGTACTGAGTTATACGCAGGAATGTGAAAAATGTTACAGATGCGTTGTTCTTTTTTGACAATTCGGTCAAAATATTTTTACTGGTCCTTGTATTTGGGTGTGATTTAATCATGGGCTCATAATCCTGGGCTCATAATCATGGGCACAAAATAAAAAAGCCCGGACCATGGGTCCGGGCTTTTTTTGTTGGCCATTGGCCTAAAATTTTGGAGGAATTAATCCTCACTATTGTTGCGATCCGAACGGTCAGAGCGATCAGAGCGATCATCGCGATTTTGACGTCCGTCACGACCATCACGACCAGAGCGATTGTCTCGTCCCCCGCGTTGATCGCGTCCACGTCCACCAGAGCGTCTATCATCACGCGGCGGGCGCTCAACATAGCCTTCTGGCTTTGGTAAAAGAACCTTACGCGATACTTTGTCTTTTTTAGTTCGAGGATCGACCCCTAAATATTTCACATCAAAAACATCACCCATGTTCACCACATCAGTGACATTCTCAGTGCGTTTCCAATCGAGTTCAGAAACATGCAAAAGGGTCTCATTACCCGGAGCTTCTTTGTATTCAACAACAGCACCAAAGTCAAGAATTTTAATCACTTTTACTTCGTAAACACTTCCGACTTCCGGCTTAAAGGTCAAAGAATCTATTTTGGCAAGAACTGCGTCAATTCCCGCTTGATCGGTACCTAAAATTTCAACAATTCCTTCTTCAGTGACCGGATCTTCGTTAATTACGATTGTCGTCTTAGTCGTTTTTTGAAGCTCTTGGATTACTTTTCCACCAGGTCCAATAAGGGCCCCAATATATTCGTTTGGAATAGTTGTGGTCACCATTTTAGGTGAATGTGGCTTGACATCAGCATTAGGCTGAGCAATCGCATCGACAAGTTTTTCTAAAATATGAAGACGTCCGTCACGCGCTTGCTTTAAGGCATTGACCAAAATCTCGTAAGACAAGCCTTTAACCTTAATGTCCATTTGACATGCGGTGATTCCATCTTCAGTACCTGTCACTTTAAAGTCCATATCTCCGAGGTGATCTTCATCTCCTAAGATATCTGACAATACAGCGTACTTCCCGTCATTTCCAGAAATCAGACCCATAGCAATTCCAGAGACTGGTTTTTTCATTTGTACACCAGCATCCATAAGGGCCATGGTCCCACTACAAACCGTTGCCATAGAGGAGCTTCCATTACTCTCTAATACTTCAGAAACTACGCGGACCGTATAAGGACAATCCGCAGGGATCATTCCTTTTAATGCGCGTTGGGCAAGGTTTCCGTGCCCCACTTCTCGTCTTGATGTACCGCGAATTGGGCGGGCTTCACCGGTTGAGAACGGAGGGAAATTATAGTGAAGATAGAATGTCTCTTCACCTTCAAATGAGGGCATATCAATTTGATTGGCCTCTCGAGAGGTTCCCAGGGTTACCGTTGCCAAGGCTTGAGTTTCTCCACGGGTAAAAATCGCAGATCCGTGTGTAGAAGGCAGGTAATCTACCTCACACCAGATCGGGCGAATATCTGTAGTTTTTCTGCCGTCCAAACGAAGTCCCTCGTTAAGGGTCAAATCGCGCACGGCCTCTTTTTCCGCTTTGCTGTAGTATTTGGAGATCATAGAACCGTAGTCCGCTAATTCTTCTTCTGAGAAACTCGCTTTAACTTCTTCTTTGATGGCACCAAAGGCAGCGCTGCGCTCTTGCTTACTTGATCCAGACTGAGCGACCTGATAAACTTTATCATACACCATATCGTGAATTCTTTGGGCTAAAGCCTCATCCTCACGTTCGCCGGCATATTCACGAGTTGGTTTTTTGCCAACAGCTTCAGCCAGGCGCACCTGAGCAGCACATTGAACCTTAATCGCCTCGTGAGCGGCTTTAATGGCCTCGGTCATTTCCTCTTCTGAAATTTCGTTCATTTCTCCTTCCACCATCATGACAGAGTCTGCAGAGGCACCGATGACCATATCGATGTCACTTTCTTCAAGTTGAGCACGAGATGGGTTAATGATAAATTCACCATTAACACGTCCTACACGAACCTCTGAAATAGGACATTCAAAAGGGAAATCAGATAATTGAATAGCAGCAGAGGCCGCAAGTCCTGCCAAAGCATCAGGCATTACCTCTTCATCATGAGACATCAATTGAATCATAACTTGAGTTTCTGCATGGTAATCTTTTGGAAACAAAGGACGCAACACGCGGTCTACAAGACGCATAGTGAGTACTTCACCATCACTTGGACGGGCTTCACGTTTAAAAAATCCTCCAGGATAACGTCCTGAAGCCGCGAATTTCTCGCGATAATCTACAGTCAAAGGCAAAAAGTCAACATCACTTTGTTGATAGTTAGAAACTACAGTACAAAGCAACATACATTTACCAGACTGAACCACGACAGAACCATGGGCCTGTTTGGCTAGTTTTCCAGTTTCTAGGGTGATCTGACGACCATCCCCGAGGTCAATAACCTCTTTAAATACTTTAGGTATCATTTGTTTTTCATTTATGCATCTTAGATGATGCTTTTAATTGGTCGCTGACCGATTTTCGGCCAAAGGTTGTGTTGTTGTGGTGTTGTTTCGAACCAATGAAAAACTCAATTCAGCTTTTTTAGCATTGTTTACATTCTGTAAGATCAATCAAAGCTAGGCTATAATTCTTAAGAATGCAAAAACAAAAGGGATACCAGCGGTATCCCTTTTTAATTTATTTACGTAGGCCTAGTTCTTTGACTATAGCACGGTAGCGCATAATATCTTTTTTCATTAGATAATCGAGTAGAGATCGTCTTTTACCGACGAGTTTTACTAGCGAGCGCTCTGTGTTATAATCTTTGTGATTGCGTTTTAGGTGCTGGGTCAAATGCTGAATTCGGTAGGTGAAAAGAGCGATTTGGCCTTCGGCAGTACCGGTGTCGGTAACACTTTTGCCGTGTTTTTTAAAAATTTCTTGTTTTTTCTCAGATGATAAATACATGCCAATATTATTTAAATGATTTTTATGTATGTTGATAACCTCGTGATTATCGAGCCGCGAAAATACAAAATTGAATTATTTTTTTCTGTATAATTGTAATAAAATCAATCATTGCCCATTAAAAACGGGTCCGTTGGTGACCAATTGTGACTGTAACCTATAAATTCTACCTTTAATTATGACCCATTCCTTTGCTCAGCTCTCTAAGAAAGTTTGTTTTGCCTTTTCGGTGGCGGTTATTATGGTTTCTTGCTCAGGTAATGACGATAGTGTGCCGGAGGTGAATGTTTCCGTGAGTGATTCGGCCTTGGCGGCCAAGTCTGATGGTATTTTTGAGGCCACACAACACATCGTAGAGAGTGGATATAATTATATAGAAGAACCCGGACGTATGCCCAATTCAATTTTTGGTGCGTCCTGTCCAGACTTTGAGGTTAATGTTGAGGGCACGCAAGTTACCCTGATCGTTGATTTTGGTCCATCATGTCAATTGCTCAGTGGACCGGAGGTGTCGGGTCGAATTGTTCTTGAGTATGGTCCGAGAGTCGGTGGATTGCGTACCATAGATTATGTGTATCAAGATTTTTACTTCAATAGTAATCAGGTAACCGGTGGGGGACAAATCATAAGAGAATCAGAAAATAATAATGGTAACCCTCAGTCCAGTCTTAATGAAAATATTACGGTGGCCTTTAGTGGAAGCAGTGTTACCGCGAATCGAGTAGGAACGCGCTATGTCGAATGGGTAGAAGGTGTAGGTTCAGGAACTTGGATTGACAATGTCTACCACATTTGGGGTGATTGGGAAACAACCTTAAGTACTGGATTTATGCGAACTGGGGTCGTCAACCCAACAAGTCCTTTGGTACGCGGCTTGGCTTTGTGCGATTATATCGTCTCGGGAGTGATGCAAATCACCCAAGAAAATCTTTCCGGGACACTCGATTTTGGTGACGGCACTTGTGATGCCACAGCCATTCTTACGGTGAATGGTATCGAGTTCACGATTAATTTAGATTAGGGTCGAGGCCCACGAGCGATAAATTAGCTACACTTAGCGCGCAAAACAACCCTTTTTGCTTGAAGAGTCGTCGGTGTCGCTAAAAACAATTTAGGCTTCGACTACGGTGCGTAATGGCTTGTTTTGAATCAAGTCTAAGTACCGATTGATGTTTTTCTTAAGGTCTTTTCTGTGTGAAATGAAATCTAAGAAACCGTGCTCTAATAGAAATTCTGCGGTTTGAAAACCTTCAGGCAACTCTTTTCCTGTGGTGTCACGAACGACACGAGGGCCGGCAAATCCGATTAAAGCTCCTGGCTCACTGATATTAATATCCCCAAGCATAGCAAAGGACGCGGTGGTACCCCCAGTGGTTGGATCTGTGCAAAGCGAAATATAAGGGATTTTGGCGTCAGCCAGTTGGGCTAACTTGGCACTTGTTTTGGCCAGCTGCATTAAGGATAATGCGGCTTCCATCATACGGGCTCCTCCACTTTTGGAAATGATCAATAGGGGCGTTTTGTTTTTAAGTGCATAGTCTGCTGCTCGGGCAATTTTTTCCCCGACAACACTTCCCATAGAGCCTCCGATAAAACCGAAATCCATACAAGCGACCACTAAGTCTTCACCCATAGAACGCCCGACTGCAGTGCGCACAGCATCCTTTAGATTTGTTTTCTTTTCAGCTTCCTTTAGCCGGTCCGTATATTTTTTGGTGTCTTGAAACTTTAAGGTATCCTTAGATCTTAAATCCTTGTCGAGTTCCTTGAACTTATTGTCGTCAAATAAAATCTCGAAGTACTCTTTACTGCCAACACGCACGTGATAACCGTCCTCCGGACTCACGTAGAAATTGCGTGCCAACTCTTCTGCGTCGACAATCTTTCCAGTAGGGGACTTATACCACAATCCTTTAGGAACGTCTTTTTTGAGCTCCGTCGGCGTTTGAATTCCTTTTGTTGTACGTTTGAACCAGGCCATAGGACTTGTTATTTGTTTACAAGGTATCTATATTGTTTAAATCTTCAAAGGCTTTTTTCAAGCGCGCTTTAAACGTCACCTCACCTTCGCGTAACCATTTACGTGGGTCGTAATATTTTTTGTTTGGCAGATCACCGCCGTCTGGATTCCCGATTTGCGTTTTTAGATATTCATATTGCCCCACCATATAATCTCGAATCCCTTCTGTGAAGGCAAATTGTAAATCGGTATCAATGTTCATTTTAACCACACCATAACCAATTGATTCGCGAATTTCGTCCAGAGTGGAACCACTTCCACCGTGGAAGACAAAATCGATTGGGTTAGTCCCAGTGCCGAATTTTTCTTGAATATAGGTTTGTGAGTTTTTAAGAATTTTTGGGGTGAGTTTTACATTTCCCGGCTTGTAAACACCATGCACATTTCCAAAAGCGGCCGCAACTGTAAATTGATCGCTCACTTGCATGAGTTGCTCATAAGCATAGGCGACTTCTTCGGGTTGTGTGTAGAGTTTCGAACTGTCTACATCAGAATTATCTACTCCGTCCTCTTCACCACCGGTAATGCCCAGTTCAATTTCCAAGGTCATCCCAATTTTACTCATTCTCTCGAGGTAGCGTTTACAGATTTCGATATTCTCTTCCAAAGGCTCCTCTGAAAGATCAATCATATGACTGCTAAATAAAGTCCGTCCAGTACGGGCGTAATGCGCTTCGCTAGCACTAATTAAGCCATCAATCCAAGGCAAAAGGTTTTTAGCACAGTGATCGGTATGTAAAATGACCGGAGTCTGATAGGCTTGAGCGAGTGCATGGATATGATGTGCTCCAGCGATACTCCCCGCAATGGCAGCGCGTTGGCCCTCATTGGACAAGCCCTTTCCCGCGTTAAATTGCGCCCCACCATTTGAAAATTGAATAATCACCGGTGCGTTGACTTCGCGCGCAGTTTCCAATACGGTGTTTATCGTATTTGAGCCAACCACATTAACCGCGGGCATGGCGTATTGTTTTGACTTAGCGTGTTGGAAAATTGCTTGGACCTCCTGACCAGAGGCCACTCCTGGCTTTATGGAATGGCTCATATTTTTGAACTTTGATTAGGGGTCAAAAATAGAAAAAAATACCGGTTTAGAAGGGGTAGTTTATTCCTATGTTATACACAGCATTGGCAAAATTATATTCCTTAAACCAACGATCATTTGCTGGGCGGGCTGGATTGTGGGTTTTAAATCCCGTATCAAATCGAATCACAAAAAAACCAAAGTCATAGCGAAGGCCAATGCCGCTGGCCACGGCGAGTTCTTTTAAGTCTTCGAGACCATTGAATTGGAAGGCGGGATCCAAAACATCGTCTTTGAAATTCCAAATATTGCCCACATCGGCAAAAAATGCCCCTTTGAACCCACCAAAAATAGGAAAGCGATATTCGAGGTTAACGCTGAGTTTAAAATTAGCTTCATTAAAATCAAGATTGCTGCCACTAGAACCTGGACCCAAATCATAAGCGCGCCAGCCTCTGATATCGTTAGCCCCTCCTGCAAAATAACTTCGAGTAAAGGGAATAGAAGAGCTGTTTCCAAAGGGGAGCGCCCAACCTCCGAAACCTCTAAAGGCCATTACATTTTGACTGCCTAAATCCCAGTGTCTGATATAGTCTAACTCCAGTTTTGCGTATTGTGAAAAAGCGACGCCAAAAAATTCTCTTCGCCCTAAAGCGTCTGTTGATCCACTGAGTTGACTCAGGCCTGACAGCAAGCTACCCGCGAGCTCGGCCTTCCACTGAAATCTGGTGAAACTATTGTCATTAACGGTCTCGCGATTATCTATTTGCCACGTATAATTTGTCGCCAGAATTAGGTTGTTTTCAGTGAGTCGATTCTTTCTTTGAGCGATGGCATTCATCTCACGGGTGAGTTCGGGATTAAAACTCCACGGCACTTGGGGATCTTGAACACTGCTCAAAAACAGATTCGTCTCGTCTGGAATATTGAGTCGAGGCTCTTCTGCGGTGAAAGGGTAATTGACCTCTTGAGCAATTTCATTCAGGCGCTGATAAGAGGCACGGTAGACATTGAAATAATTAGCGGCATTCAAATTGCGCACATACTGAAGGTTCAGCAAA
>Ga0206131_10008160_pt1 | contig 10350 bp, 9 predicted proteins | sample Helgoland_Spring_FD_148636 | JGI IMG/M metagenome (GOLD analysis project Ga0206131, IMG submission 148636) | Pelagic subsurface seawater microbial communities from Kabeltonne, Helgoland, North Sea - Helgoland_Spring_Bloom_20160517_1 | ecosystem: Environmental > Aquatic > Marine > Epipelagic ... | reverse complement strand
CGCTCACTTTGTTCGGTTTACGACCGCTCACTTTGTTCGGTTTACGACCGCTCACTTTGTTCGGTTTACGACCGCTCACTTTGTTCGGTTTACGACCGCTCACTTTGTTCGGTTTATGGGCTATTTCAATATACGGTCGTCATATAAAAAACAAATTATAACGGAAAAAAGTTCGATAGCACTAAATGACAGTTATGTTAATTTTGACTTTAAGGCGTTCAAGCCTTATTTTAATGTGGCAATCAATTGTAATAATTTAATAGTAACTTTTGACATGACAGGTATAAAAAAGCGGTAAAGATTTTCACCTTTACCGCCTAGAATAAAATCGTTTTGATATTCTTTATTTAAAAGCGTTCAAGCCTGTCACATCCATTCCTGTAATTAACAAGTGAACATCATGTGTACCTTCATAGGTTAAAACTGTTTCCAAGTTCATCATGTGTCTCATCATCGGATACTCATTCGTGATACCCATACCACCGTGAATCTGTCTTGCTTCTCTAGCAATTTCCAATGCCATATGAACATTATTCCTTTTGGCCATTGAAATTTGAGCTGGTGAAGCCATACCTTTATTTGCCAATGATCCCAATCTCCAAGCCAATAATTGAGCCTTTGTAATTTCGGTAATCATCTCAGCCAATTTCTTTTGCGTCAATTGAAACTGACCAATTGGCTTATCGAATTGAATTCTTTCCTGACTGTATCTTAATGCAGCATCGTAACAATCCAAAGCTGCTCCGATTGCCCCCCAAGCGATTCCATATCTCGCTTTAGACAAACATGACAATGGTCCTTTTAATCCACTGACATTAGGAAGAATATTTGCTTTTGGTACGCGTACATCTTCAAAAACCAACTCACCAGTAATACTTGCTCTTAAAGAAAGTTTACCATGAATTTCTGGAGCAGAAAAACCTTCCATTCCTTTTTCGACAATAATACCTTGAATCTTGCCTTCAGGATTTTTAGCCCATACTACAGCGACATCTGCAACGGGACTGTTTGTAATCCACATTTTAGCACCATTCAAAATAACATGATCACCATCGTCCTTAAAATTCGTGGTCATCCCACTTGGATTAGAACCATGGTCTGGCTCTGTTAATCCAAAACAACCAATGTATTCTCCAGAACCTAATTTAGGAAGGTACTTTTGCTTTTGCTCTTCACTACCAAATCTATAGATTGGATACATAACCAAAGATCCTTGAACTGAAGCCATACTTCTGATACCAGAATCGCCTCTTTCCAACTCAGACATGATTATTCCGTAAGCAATCTCATCCATGCCGCCACCACCATATTCAACAGGTAAGCTTGGACCATATGCTCCGATTTCTGCCAACCCTTTAAACAAATGTTTAGGGCATTCAGCTCTTTCAGAATAATCTTCAATAATAGGTGTTACCTCTTTCTTGACCCATTCTCTTACTGCATCTCTTGCTAATAAGTGGTCTTCAGATAATAACTCATCCACATTGTAATAATCGTGAAATTGGTATTTATCTACTTTTGATGAAGATGAAGGACTATGACTCATATTATTTTCTATTTTATTAGCGCAAATGTATTGATTTAATTGTTGATTATGAATTATGAATTGTGATTTAATTCCTGGCTAAATGAATAAGTTCTAAATTAATACAGATTGTGTAAGGGTATTTCTACAATACTAATAATTTCAGTTTTTCCGTTTTAAATATAACCCACTAACAAGGCATGTTTTTTACAGCAAATTCCTGACTAGTGGTTTACCCTTAAACAATTAGGGTGAATGCCCTGACTTATATTAAAATACACCTATCTATCTTTGCGTTAGGTCTGTATACATTAAAATAATACATAATATGAAATTACAATTCTTAATTATAACACTCGTGACTATATCACTTGTCAGTTGTAACAACACAGAGAAGAAAATGTTGCTTGACAAGGTTGCAGACAAAGAGTTACAAATTGCTGAGTTGCAAGAGCAAATAGAACATTATCAAATCACAAACAATAGCTTACTGGACCGTATGGCTGATTTGTCAGTTATCAACATAACAGATGCAGAAAGCATTAAAAACTCATTGAAAGGATTAAATACCCAGTTTGACTACATCGCCAATTTAAATGAAGAGATTGAAGAAAAAGATTCTATCAATACAGCATTAGTAAGCAAGCTTAAAAGCTCATTGATTGATTTTGATGATACAGACATTCAGATTGAGGTTAAGGGAAGTGCCGTGTATGTTTCCTTGTCAGACAATATGCTTTTTAAAACTGCAAGTTCGACAATTAATAAACAAGCCTACAAAGTATTAGAAAAAGTAGCACGAATCATAAATGACAATAATGACCTGAATGTATTGATTGAAGGACACACCGACAATTTGCCAATTTCAAATAATAATTTTAAAGATAATTGGGACCTAAGCGTCATTCGGGCAACTTCCGTCGTTAGACTATTGGAGGAAAAATTTTATGTCGCACCTGAAAGAATGACTGCGGCAGGAAGAGGAGACTCTCAACCTAAAAATGAAAACGATACCAAAACTGGCAGAAGCCAGAATCGCCGAACTGAAATTATAATTACTCCAAAATTAGATCAGTTTTTTGAACTGTTGTTAGCTGAGGAACTCGCAGGTTAAAAGTAAACAATACCGGTAGTTAGGCCGGAATATTTATAGCTGAATCCAGGATCCACCCTTCGTTACTTGCTTTTGTTGATTTGAGCGTGATGAAGTGGTGGTTTTTTTGGTTCAATGTCAACATTGATTCAATGTACAACAATGTAAACAACGTCAACAATACTTCAATATCATCAATGATTCTATGTAATCAGTAATTTAGTGATTCATAGCTCGTTCTTTTGGCTTTGGTAATAATCTTACAGATTTCTTTTATTTCTCCTTGAATCCTTATTAGCTCAACTCCCTCATTACAAATTTTTAAATCATCAATTAATTCTAACCAAAATTGTGTTTCATCAGCTTCTTCATTAACAATGCAAAGCTTACTGTAGAACTCTCGTTTTGATCTGGCAACACATGATGCTCTATAATTAGCAGCTACTGATGTACAACTTTTGATCAATTGGTATTTAATTACTCGTGAAGATTCTGTTTGCGGTAATTGATCACAAAGTTTAATAATATCAATTGCACATCTTTTAGTTTTCTTCTTGATCTTATCAATAAACACTTTTTTACTTTCCATATCAATAAATAACGAAAACAATAAAAAGTGATCATTTTTGACAAAATTGTTTCATCTAATCCATTATTGCACATTGAAGCATTGTTGACATTGTTGTACATTGAAGCATTGAATTTAAAAAATCATCTCCACCACTGCCCTATCACATTTACCCTTAATAGGTGGATTCATCTTAGCTAATTTAACCGAAGCTGTAACTATATGATCAATCTCTTTTATGCGCTGAATAATATTATAGGCAACAGTTTCTATCAGCTTACAGGTGTTAGCCATTTCATCTTCAACGATCGCATAAATATCTTCATAATTGACAGTATCAAAGATATTATCATCTGAAGAATCAAAACTCTTTAACTCCACTTCTACATCAACAATAAATGTGTTTCCTCTTTTGCGTTCTTCGTCATAAAAGCCATGAAATGCTTTAAATTCCAACCCCTTTAATGCCACAACAGTTCTCATATTTTATACTTTATAAAAGGACAATATATGGAAGACATCTCACCTTTAGAAAGCCAAAATAATATAGTTACTAACATATGTTGGAAAACATAATACCAAAAACTCACTAATTGGTTAATTGAGCAGTATTTTTAAAGAAATTCTAACAAATAAAACTAACTATGAAAAATTTACTAAGCTTTCTTCTGATACTTTTATCAGTATCAGCTTATGCTCAAGTTACAACAGCATCCTTAGGTGGATTGGTCTCAGATGATCAAGGCCAAGCTATGATTGGTGCCACTGTAATTGCTGAGCATGTTCCTACTGGTTCTAAGTATGTCGTGACAACTTTTGATAATGGCAGATTTAGTATTAAAAACATGCGTGTAGGTGGACCTTACACAGTTTCTATTGATTACATCGGGTTTAGTACCCCTGCACAAGAAAATATTTTCTTAGAATTGGGACAGAAAGAAAATCTGACTTTTATACTAGGTGAAGAAGGAATTACTGCTGATGAAGTTGTAATCACAGCTTCTCAGGATGGGATTTTAAATGGAGACAGGACAGGTCCTTCCACTTCAATAAGTTCTGAAGAAATTGGGAAATTACCTACTATCAGCAGATCAGCATCAGATTACACAAGATTAAATCCAATGTCTGCAGAAGGTGGATCATTTGCTGGACGAAATGATCAATTCAACAATTATTCTTTGGATGGTGCAATTTTCAACAATCCTTTTGGACTAGACGCTGCAACACCAGGTGGCCAGTCAAATGCTCAACCTATTTCATTAGATGCGATTGAGCAAATTAATGTTTCAATTGCCCCTTTTGATGTTTCCCAAAGTGGATTTACCGGAGCTTCTATCAATTCAGTTTCTAAATCAGGAACAAATGAATTCAAAGGTACTGTCTTTGGATATTTTAGAAACAAAAGTTTAACAGGTGGAACAGTAGATGGTGTGGAAATCTTTAAAGGAGATCCAAAGCAAACTCAATTTGGAGCAAGTATAGGCGGACCTATTGTAAAAAATAAAATTTTCTTCTTTGCCAATTTTGAAAAGGAAAACAGATCAGACCTAGGATCTTTGTGGGCATCAAATGGTGGCAACAATGACTTTGGAAATACCTCACGTGTTTCTTCTGCTGATATGGATTTGGTTTCCAGTTTGTTAATGTCTAAATACGGATATGACACTGGTGCCAAGGAAGGTTTTACTCACAATGCAGATAATATTAAAGGATTATTCAAATTGGATTTTAACATTGGAGACAATCACAAATTATCAGCAACTTATAATTTTTTAAATGCATTTAGAGATAATCCAGCTCACCCTTCTGCTATCGGTAGAAGAGGTCCAGATTTTCAAACATTACAATTTGAGAATTCAGGGTACAGAATCAACAATGATTTACAACAATTTAGAGCTGAATTAAAATCATTTTTTGGAAGTAAATACTCAAACAAATTCTCTGCAGGCTACACACAATTTAGAGATGCAAGAGAAGCTAAGTCTACTCCGTTCCCAGTTGTAAATATTTCTAAGGATGGTATCAGATACATTATTGCAGGTCATGAACCATTCTCTATCAATAATGTCCTAGACCAAGATGTAATTCAAGTTAAAAATGAATTAAATATTTTTAGTGGCAACCACACTTGGACTGTAGGTGCTGCCTTTGAAAGATTTGACTTCAACAACTCATTCAACTTAGGTGTTTATGGAGGCCGTGTATTTGCTCCAGATATCCCAATGGGGGATTTTGAAAACTTCATCAACAATGGTGAATTAGACGGAGCTGTTGCCGCTGCCAAAGCTACTTTTGATGGCAACAATGCAAATGACACTTGGGCGTTAGCGGAGACAAATCTTGGACAAGCGTCATTTTATATTCAAGATGAAATTCAATTGACTGATAAACTAAATTTAACTGCTGGTATAAGATTAGATATGCCTTTGTACTTTGATACCGCAGAAAAAATTCAAGAAAACTTAGATAGAAATTGTTGTTATGACCCTTCAATAGTTTATTCTGATGAAGAAGGAAACGATATTCAGTTTGATCACACAACATTACCGTCATCAACTCCTTTAATTAATCCTAGAATTGGATTCCACTACGATATCAAAGGTGACAGAACAGAGCAATTACGAGGTGGTACAGGATTGTTTGCTGGCAGATTCCCATTTGTATGGGTCGGAAATCAAGTTGCAAATCCCAATTTCTTCTTCTATAGCATGACTGATCCTGATTTTAAATTTCCACAAGTTTGGAGGTCTAGTTTAGGATATGACAAAAAATTTGGTGAAGGTTGGGTTGCCACTGTTGATTTACTTTACACCAAAGATTTGCAAGCTCAGGTTGTTAACAACTACGGTTTAAGATTGCCATCTGGTACTTTAGAAGGTGTTGACAACAGACCAATTTACAACAGTGATTCAGATAGAGTATTGGTATTTGGAGACCCAACAAATGCATATGTCTTTACAAATGTAGATGGCGGTTCTTCTTTCAATGCGAGTTTTTCTGTACAAAGAAACTGGAACAATACTTTTGTAAAACTGGCTTATAATTATTTAAATGCAACTGATGTAATGTCAATTGATGCAGAAATATCTGGAGATGCTTATGATAGAAATCCAGCCAATATTGCACATACCAACAGAGCGTTAGTTTCACCATCTTTATATGGTAACAGACACAGAATTGTAGGTGTTGCTTCTAAAACTTTTGAATGGAGCGAAAAAACAGCTACCACTGTAAGTTTATTCTTTGAATATGCAGAAGGAAACAGATACAGTTACACTTACTCAGGAGACATTAACAATGATGGGTCCGGGTTAAATGATCTGATTTATGTACCAACTGATGCACAAATTGATGAAATGACTTTTGCTGGAACCACTGGTGGTGCTCAAGCATCAGCACTAAAAGCATATATTGCCCAAGACGATTATTTGTCATCTAGAAGAGGTGATTATACAGAAAAATATGGTGCATTATCTCCTTGGTATAATACATGGGATGTAAGAATCTTACAAGATATTTCAATTCCTAAAAGTGATAACAAATTACAAGTGAGTGTAGATATATTGAATATTGGAAACCTTATCAGTTCAAGCTGGGGTGTAAGACAATTTGCTACGGGTACTTCTTTGGCTCAGCCGATTGGTGTATCTGTTGCAGATGGCGAACCAACATACAGTTTCGATACTGCTCAAACACAAACTTTCTTCAATGATTTTAGCGTTAGCAGTCGATGGAGAATGCAACTTGGATTGAGATACTCTTTCTAAGCAGTCATTTAAAATAAATAGGAAGCCGATTCGTTTTGAATCGGCTTTTTTTATTACAACTTATTTGTAAGGTTTTAGTAAAAAATAGTTGTAGTAAAGTATATTACTTTTATATTGATATTATTACAAAATTAATTTATCTGAAGCATGTGGAAATCATTTGACACTAAAAGTTGGGGACGAAGAAAAGCATTTGAATTTTATAGACAATTTGATGATCCTCATTTTAATTTTACGGCCAATGTAGATATCACAAACTTATTGATCAATTCGAAAACAGAAAATCATTCTTTTTTTCTTGCAACACTTCATACGGCAGTAAAAGTTGTCAACACAATTGATAATTTCAAAATGCGTTTTGATGGTAAAGATGTTAAACTGTACGACATTGTTCATGGTGGCTCCACCCTATTTTATGACGACGAAAGTTTCGGATTTGGGTACTACGATTTTTGTGATGACAGAACTGAATTTATAAAAAATGCACAAATTATAATCGACAAAGCCAAGGCTGAAAAAAGTTTCAATCCATCACAAACCCGTGAAGATTTAATTTACTTTACCTCCATGCCTTGGGTGAGTTTCACAAGTCTCAAACATGCTCAAGACAGGTCAATAAATCCTGCAATTCCACGTATTAGTTTTGGCAAATATTTTAAGCAGAATGACAAGTATTTAATGCCTGTTAATGTAGAAGTAAACCATGCGATGATGGATGGTTATCATGTTGGTTTGTTTTTTGAAAGGTTTAAAAAACTATGTTGTGAGTAGTTTTGCAATTTTCAATAATGTCAATAATCTCAATAATGAATTATTATACACTTAAAGCAAGAATGTCTTCGCATCTAACTAGTTGAGTGTATCGCTACTCTGTAGCTTATTTACTACTCGAATTTATATTCTATTGATATGTCGCCACTCTTTGGCTATTTAAATACCCATAATTATATGTCAATAAAGAATTAATAATATCTATATTCAGAAGAAAAAATCATGCTAAATTCTTTAACTTCCACTACAAAGGGCCTAATTGTATTTTTGATAATTGGCTTTGCCATTATAGTATTTCCATCGCTTGGTGACAATTTCATTTTTTCATCATTTAGCAAGGAAGTCCTTCCAACAGACAATACACCATGGCATTTTATTTATCAAGATTTCCGATCTTTTCTTGGAGGATTAACGGCAATTTTATTTAATATTCTGCTTATAAAACTATTCCTTTCAGAAGATAAAAAAAGTAGATTCAATAGTTACTTGTTCACTTCATTATGGGCAGGAATGTTTTTAATTCCTGGAGTTCTGGTATTAATAAATTGCAATAATCTACTTGACCCAAACATTGCTAGTACGAATTGGAATACAGTCGCCGAGTACAGCAGCAATTATACAATCAGAGCAATCTTATTGATAGTCTATATCGTCATTGTTTATTTTATACTCAAAAGATATAAGAAATCACTGTTTCCAAATTCGAAACTAAAAATGCTTGCAGTATAAAACAAAACATCCTTGTTGACTTATTTGCTTTCCAAACTCAACAAGTATCTTTCAATTTTTACTTTCGAGTAATTTCTAGCATAATCTAGAACGGTCTTACCATCGTTTTCTAAAGTAAGATCAGAGCATTTTTCTGCCAATATTTTCAGCATTTGAAAGTTACTATATTTCACGGCATATATGACTGATGTATTTGCAGAGTAAATAGATATTTCATTTACTTTGATTTAGTATTATCGCAAACGACTATCGAAAGCAATAGACATCAATGCTAAAAATGCAAATATTACGAGTACAAAAACTGTATCTAATCCCATGATTCTATTTTATGTTTTGATTTATCATAAAATTTCAATGATGAGATATCACATTCATCTACTGTTGAGAAAACAGAATAATCTTCCAATTCACCAACAATATATTTTGCATTTTTCACTCTCAGCGAAGATCTTTCAGATAATGTAATATCCAGATTTTCAAACTCTATTTTCATTGCATCAATAAAGCCCGTATATTCAACTTCGAACTTGCCTGTTTTATAGCTACCATCAAAATCAAGAGTTGATCCATTTTTTGAAACAACAATTAAATTCTCACCATCATTGTCAATTATAAAAGATGAATTATTATTTGCGTTTATTGTTAAATTTTCAATATTAAGCTTTTCGCTAGACCAAACAGAAGCTTTATCTTTTGCTATAATAACTAAGTTTGACTTTCCTTTTACACCTATTGTATAAGTGATTGGAAGCTCATGATCTGAAATATAATCGTGATTAAAATAAGGATATAATCCTCTGTACATTTTTACTCCAAAAGCAGGCAATACTTCTTTATCGCCTTCAACCATTACTGAAGTGGAATTAGGATCTAATTTATATTCATTATAATGCCTCAAGTATAAAGTATCTGTATCATAATTCTCTAACAATATCGTTTGGCCCTTGACTCCTTTTCCAATCAAGTAGTTTGTATCTTTTTTCACAATAAATTTACGTGCATACAGATTGCAAACCAAAAATAATAATACCACAAAAAGTGCTCCGCTAAGCAATAATTTATTTGATGTTTTCATTTTAAATTATTTTAATATTAATCGTTTGTTAAACCGCTAGATGATTGTAAAATTGATTTTTTGTATAAGGATTTTAACTCGTCAAAATCAATTTTCAAAAGCTGCATTTTCTTGAATAATTCAGGTAGGACTGTATTTATAAAATCTTGTTTTTGCATCGCTTTAATTTTTTGAGAAGCTCCTTCTTCAACGAAGAACCCGATACCTCTTTTGTTAAATATAATTCCTTCATCTTGCAAGTAACTGTAAGTCCTCATGACGGTATTTGGATTAACTTCAATTTGAGAGGCAAACTCTCTAACAGAAGCAATCTTATCTCCTTCAGGCCACTTATTCACCATGATGTTTTCACAAATAAAATCTGCAATCTGCATATATATGGTTTGATTCTTTTTAAACTCCATTATACTTGTTTTTCTTTCATTTTAAAATAAGCAACTGTATAAAAGAAACCTGGAATTATTATCCAGAGAATAAATTTTATAAGTGTTAAACAACTCTCTCCTATCATTTCAAAATCCTTCTGGTTTTCCATTTTCATCTCAAAATTTCTGTTCATAGAAAATCCTTCAAATAGTTCGTGCATTGTCAACCTGAAAATGAGAAAGAAAATAAATAAGAAAACAAAATATATTATGATAGCAATAATCACAGTTTTTGGTACTACGTATTTATTTATAGCTATGCTAAAAACCAATATCAATGACACTGCACACAAGTAACCACCTATTACAAATGGCAAGGCTTCCCAAAACGTATTGTGCAATAATTCAGAGTTTCCTCCAGCTTTGGCAAAGTTATATGCGACAAAAAACATGAAGG
>Ga0206131_10008157_pt1 | contig 10350 bp, 15 predicted proteins | sample Helgoland_Spring_FD_148636 | JGI IMG/M metagenome (GOLD analysis project Ga0206131, IMG submission 148636) | Pelagic subsurface seawater microbial communities from Kabeltonne, Helgoland, North Sea - Helgoland_Spring_Bloom_20160517_1 | ecosystem: Environmental > Aquatic > Marine > Epipelagic ... | reverse complement strand
GAGACATTGGCGACCTAGAGATGCTTAACTTTAGTAGTCTAAATGATCGTGGGTTTGATGCATTTGTGTTTAATCCCTTGGGAGACTTTAGACACAACTACTTGCCAGTAAACATTGTAGACATTTACAGCGATGTAAAATGGTTCTTCCCTAAACTAAAACAGGGACAAATTCTTGCTATTCCAATTGAAACAGGTGTAGAAAATCCTCGTTGTGTATTCTGTGCCAAAGAGATTAACAAGCAAAACGAGATTGTTAGCATTGATAAAGCCTGGTAGAATAATCCGCACAGACTATAGAAGTTTTCAGTTTAGTGTACATTTGGATTTTCACACTGCAGTTAAACATGGCAATCGTGCGCAGGGCATTATAGATCGTGTAAAGCGTTACCTGGAAAACCGCACAGACACAGAATATAAAATAGAAAGTGTGGACAATACAGTTGTGCTAGAGTTTGAAACACTTGACGATGCTCGTATGTTTGTGTTATCATTTAGTGATGTAATAGATACCTATGGAGTTAAGTTTGATTAAAGACTATGTAGTCTGCGGATTACCAGGATCAGGTGTGAACTTTGTGGCTGCCTTTTTAGATGTCGAGCATAAGGCAGACACAGCAACATTACGAATCGATATTGATAAAGAATATGCAGCACAGTTTGATGAAGGTATTATAAGTGTTGAGGAGAAACATTTTAAATTCAGTCATAATCTTTGCATAAATGATAATAATAGATGTGTGATAAAGATTTTTTGTAAAGACATGGCAGAAACATTAAAAATAATTTACAATAACTATTGTGGCAAAAGACTTAATTTAGAACGAATGTCTCTTGTTGAGTTAGTAGACAAACTTTTGTGTAATTCTGATCTTTATGATTTATCTACATATCAGGATAATCATATTAAATTATGGACAAAGCAATACGACATTAATAATATTAATAAAGCTAATTACATTTTAAATTATCAGGATCTTTTCAATTTAGATATATTAGAAAAGATTTTCATTGCTATCAATAATAGACCATTGCCTGATTATAAAATTTCTTACTTTAACTCTTATAAGGAACACCACGATCTGATTTTTTCTAACTGCAGATATAAAATATTTGAAAAGATATCAAAATTCGAGTATAATAATAATCTGACAGAACAGGTTTCAGGTAAAATGCGTGCCTGGAGTATTGATGAAATTAATGAAGATAACTGGCAAACATTCTTGGAAGAAAAACTATGTCCGACAAACTACAGTTAAACACAGTACTTGCTGCAATAGATCGTAAAGACTATGCTTTCTATGATGGGCTTACTCCTGAACATCAAAAACAACTTGCACCATTCTTACTAAACCGTTATGTAAGTCTAGTAAAAGGTAGCAGCGAACTACAAGCATACTACTTGATGGCTGGTAATCAGCGTGTTAATAAAACATACTTTGAACTAGCAAAGCATCCAAAACTTGTGTGGCAACTACTATGCACAGTGAGTCCTGGCATGGGAACACAGTTTCATCAGTGGATTGGTCATAAAAAGAAAGATAAGAATAATAGCAGCAAGCGCCGTAAAGATGTAGAGCGACTACATCCACATACAAAAAGTGACGAGCTAGATATGCTGTGTGAGATGTACACAGACAAGGACCTTAAGGAAATCTTTAAATTGTATGGTGAGAATTAAATGATATATGTAAATGGTGATAGTTTTAGTGAGGCAAGTGCTTATTTAGATAATCCTGGAGATTGTTGGCCTTATCGTATAATGGAATCTATTAATCCAGTGTTTGTTGATGCAATGGGCGGTGGAAGTAATTATAGAATAGTTAGAACAAGTACAGAAACATTGTTGAGAATATATCCTAAGGTAAATCATGCAATATTTGCGTGGACAGATCCATCTAGATGGGAGAAGCCAGGAGGAAAAACACAAGAAGGAGAACAATATTTTTTACGCCAGGACCACTTAGTTGAAACAGAAACAGTTTTAATAGAAAACTTTCTTACACAAATTGCAACTATGAATAATCTTTGCGCTGCATTGAGAATAGATATATGGCATATGCATAGTATTGCTGCTCCTCGTGTTGATTTAATAGATAATGAATTAGATAGACAACGTTTACAGGATAAAATAGATAGAATGGATCCTAAACGCTGGATTTTGCCTTTTAATACTAGTATCGTTGAGTGGGCAACTGCTAATAATATTGAAAGAGATCCTAGTAATCATTTAAGTGCAGCAGGAAATGCAGAACTTGCAAAAGTAGTTAAACGTGCCATTCAACTTTGATACAGATAAACTAGTAATTGTTGGATATCCTATGGGAGCCGGCGGTAAATTTCTTATAAACTGCTTGGGCATTAGTGAAAATGCATGTTTGCAAGATTGGGAACTATATGATTTAACGTCAGCACAAAAGAAACAACTTATACTGGACAGGCTAGAATCTACACCAAAAGGCACCTGGTACGATTTAGATCTGGGATGCTTTAAGATGTTTGAAAATAATCTAGATGGAATGACTGCAGAAGAAATACACGGTATAGACTGGGAGTTTCAAAAAATCATTGATATTAGTCATAGTGACAAATACTATTTTCAGACAACTCACAATGAACAAGATTGTGTCAAATTAGTAAATGCATTTTCAAATGCTCGCACAATAAACTTTATAAACTGCAATCAAATAAAAAGAGACATTTACAATCCATCAACTGATCTAAACATCGAATCAGAATTTACATTTGATGTAAACGATTATAAAACTGTAACAGACACAACAAACAGCATTCGCAGATTTTATGAACATTTTAACATGAAAGACTTTGATAGTATTTTTATATCAGAATATTATGAAAAATGGATAGCACACATCGCATGAATGACTTTACAAGCGTCATAAAAGATGCTATAATTAACTATAGTATGGAAACCAAAGACTACACATGTCAATACTGTGGCAAAGGATATCGCAAGGAAAGTACTCTTGTGGCGCATTTGTGCGAGCCAAAGCGCAGAGCACAACAAGAAAATGAAGCAGGTGTCAAACTGGGCATGACTGCTTACCTGCGTTTCTATGAACTTACACAGGGCAGTGCAAAGTTTAAGACATACAAAGACTTCAGTGACAGTGCATACTATAATGCATTTGTAAAGTTTGGTAGACACATGGTTGCTATTCGTGCAATCAACACTGCTAAGTTTATTGACTGGGTTATTAAGAGCAACAAAAAGCTGGACTATTGGTGCAAAGACGCAGTGTATCAGGAATACTTGTTTGATCACTTGCGCAAAGAAGCAACGCAGGATGCACTGGAGCGTAGCATTAAAACCATGGAAACTTGGGCAGAAGAAAAAGACAGTGTGTTTAATCATTACTTTAACTATGTAAACACTAATGTTCTTGTACAGCATATTACAACAGGGCGCATCAGTGCTTGGATTATTTTTAACTGTGCAAGTGGACAAGCAGCACTGGACAAACTAAGCACAGAACAAATAGAAATGATATTTCCATACATCGATCCAGACTATTGGAAGCGTAAGTTTGTTGACTATTTTGCAGATACAGAATGGGTAAAGCATATATTGAAAGAGGCAGGGCTATGAAATACGACATGCCAGATGTGGACATTGACTTTGGTGATCGCACACAGTTGTTAAAACATGTGCCCAGTGTAGGTGCTAGACTTGAAAATGGAAACAAGCACAACACAGGTGTTTACTTTAACCGTATTCCACAAGCACATGATGGACTTGCGACACTGGATCACAAGCGAGCAGAAGAACTTGGATACTTTAAACTAGACTTGCTAAATGTTGGTGTGTACTCGCATGTACGCAATGAACTGCATCTAGTAGAACTTATGCGTGAGCCCAACTGGAGTAAACTGCATGACAAAGCGTTCTTTGAACAACTTATACATGTAGGCAAACACTATGAAACAATGGCAAAGATGCCTGAGGATATTACAAGCATACCTCGTATGGCAATGTTTCTTGCTGTTATTCGTCCTGGTAAAAGACACTTGGTAGGCAAAACTTGGGCAGAGGTTGCTCAAACTGTTTGGGATAAAGCAGGTTTGGACAGTTATAGTTTTAAGAAAAGTCACAGTGTAGCATACGCACAACTAGTAGCAGTACACATGAATATATTAGAGGAACAAAATGAGTAACGACACACAACGCATGCAAGATATACAAAATGCACTAGTAGCACATATCCAAACACAGTTAACCACAGACGAAGATTTTATGTATGTGGCTACTATGCTGTTAAAGCACAGTCTGGTATTGTATAAAACATTTTTAGAAGATGAGCAGATCAAGCAAATGCTTGCACATGTAGCAGAAACAATCGCTGATGATTTAGATGTTAACGATTACACTACGTCAAACAATAACGGCGGTACTTTTCATTGAAAACACATCCAACATTCTGCGTAGCAATGTACAACTATATTAGAATTGATAGTGATTATGCTATTAGACCTTGTTGTACAATCTTTCTTGAAGAAGATATCCACACTGTCGAAGAATATATGAATTCTAAATACATACAGGATCTGAAACTGCGTATGTATAATGGCGAAAGATTAAAAGAGTGTCGCTGGTGTTGGCAGCGAGAACAAAATAATCTTCCAAATCAACGACATCAATATAATCAAATGGCGCTAGGTGTTAAAGAAGTGCCACGTGCAATCACTAATAAAATTTATAATAATGATTCTATCATTTATGCTGATATCAAAATAGGAAACAGATGTAACTTTAGTTGTGCTATGTGTCATCCTGGCGACAGTAGTCAGATTCTTAACAAATATTTAAAACACAAAGATAACGAGTTTGTAAAAGAATATGAACAACAGTTTCCTGGTAACATGGATCCAAATGCAAATACATTTTATCGAAATCGAAGTGTGGAAACATTAGACTATGCATTAAGTCTGCCACATATAAAAGATATAAAGTTACTTGGCGGTGAACCTTTGTTAGAAAAAGAATTTATCAATAAATTGATAAATGTTCCAAATGATAAAAAACAAAAACTTCGACTGCATTTTGTTACAAATGCAAGTTTTAATCTAGTAGATGTTGTAGAACGTTTAGGGCCTTATAAACTTATTAGTATTCAGCCTAGTCTTGAAGGAATAGGAATAACACAAGACTACATACGAAAAGGTAGTCGATGGAATGAAGTAGAAAAAAATATATTAGATTTGTTAGATAAACAATATAGTAATGTGCATGTAGGTGTTAATTCAGTAATACAAATACTTAATCTTAGTACAATTCATGAATTATCAGCATGGGGCAAGCAGCATGGAATATCTATAGATTTTAGTTTATTGGAACAACCCAAATATCTCAGTGTTGGCATTATAGATCAATCTACTCGTGAATTATTGTTAAAAGATAGTAGCCTAATAAACTATGTCAAAGAACCAGTATATACTCCCGAGTTACAAGAAAAATTTAAAAGATACATTAAATTTTATGAAATAGATCATACTATGCAGTTAGAAAAGATACAGCCAGAACTTTACAAAGCAATTACTACTAGAAGATAATAAGTCAGAACATGCAAGCACTGATCTAGTACATTGGTCCACCACCAGTATTCACTTCTATCATTAATGCCTAAGTATCTATTTAAGTGATGCTTGCCCCAATCAATGTGCCAGTGCAGCACATAGTCAAGTATACCTAAAACTACTGCAATCTCTGGCGCGAACCATAGTGCAACAAACATTGTTGCCAATCCATGTTCCAAATAATGCCTATGCCCGTTGCCTAGCCACTGGTGTTTTTGCTGAGGTCTATGATATTGTTGCATGCCTAGATCAACTATGAAATGTTTAATCATTAGAACTAAAAAGAATTCCATCATTTTACTTTCTTTACTAACTGTATATTGCGTCTTTTGCTACGCTTTTTTGCTAGTTCGGCAATACTTACACTAGGTCCTCGAACAACTTCTGTGTCTCGAATGTTAAATGTGATTAGTATACTGGCAAACTGTGCAAAGTCTTTTTTAAGAAATAGATTAATAGGAATCATTCTATTTGATTCCCACCACCACACATCACCTAGTTCTAAAAAACTTGCTTTGAGATTGTCTGGAATCTTGCTATAGTCATACATGCTTAATACAGTGTCGTCTTGATTCTGTACTATTCCTACATACTCTGCGCCGCCGTAGGTAACCAAACTTAAAAAAGGGTATTTTTCAAATATTTCTTCTGCTAGTGGCGGCATTAAACACTTTCGATAAATACTGTATGACTGTTATTACTGGATATTTATATGCACAAAAGCACACTGCAGTTATTACTGATACAGGAGTTAATAACCTCATGAGTATGTTTTACACACCCAACATCAAAGTCTACAGAGGTATAGACAATTACGTTCGTATTGAATTTAAAAACCGCGATCAAAAGCGTGTTAGCATGACAGACCATAGTGCAAGTATTGTTATACTTGACAAAGAAAATGGTGTTGCATATGTTGAACGTGCGCTCACAGCAATTGATCCGCGTCGAGGCTTGTTTGAAGCAAGTATTACTGAAAGTGACTTGCTTAACCTAGATTCAAAGTTTTACAGTTATGGACTAAAGGTCACCAATCCAGAAGGCAGAACAGCACCAGCATATGCAGACGACAACTATAGTGCAAACGGTGTACTAGAAATTGATGAGGGTGTTTATCCACCATTTACAGCAAGCACTGTAGAAAATTTTGCTAGTGGCGACACTGGCAGCACTATCAGTATTAAACCATATGTAAATCGCAACACAGCACAACACACTGCACAGGTTTATTTTAGCAGTGCGTTCACAGGCACCCTGGAGATACAGGGCTCAATTAATCCAAGTAATAGTATTCAAAACGCTGATTTTACAACTATCTCAACAACAAACTATACTGCACAAACTGCTAACGCCTACATTAACTTTACAGGCGTATACAGTGCAGTGCGTTTTAAGCGTACAACTACCTCAGGAACATTGAGTCAAGTATTATATAGACCGTGAAGTTAGTTGGCTTTGGCTGTAGTTTTACCTACGGTAGTGAACTTATAGATCCAGAACTAGATAACACATTTGATGAAGAATCTCAGTCTATGGTATGGGATCGTCATTACGCAAACACTCGCTATAGAGAACAGCATTGTTGGTTAGGGAAACTAGCCAAACTACTAGATGCAACCTGGGACAATCGCGCAGAGCCTGCTAACAGTAACTATGCTATACAGTATCAGTTTGCTGACTGGTTTAATAACAATAGAAATCCCAGCGAAAGTGTAGTAGTGTGTGTTGCTTGGAGCGAACCTCAGAGATTCAGCTGGTTAGACGAAACTTGGACGCATAATAACACAGTAAGAAATGATGAAAAGTTTTTACACAGTCGCAAGGATTGGATTATCAGCAACGTTGACCATAATTATTGGACTGATGCAGCAAAATTATTTGTGAACAGTGTATGCAAATCACACAACATTCCTATACTACAGTTTAATGCACTGGGTAAACATAAATCTGCAGGTTACGATAACTACTTTTTAGACGGACTTACAATGGAAAGTGTTCTTAAAGATGCGCAGCAGAGCGATGACAGATTAGATTTATTTGCAAGTGGCGGCCATCCCAATGAACTAGGGCATGAATATTTTACAATTAGGTTGCATGATTTTGCAAAAGAACGTATAATATAACAGTTATGAATAGTATCCAACAAGCAGTTATTGATGCCTTACCAGGCAAGCAAAAGCGTACCACTAATGGGTGGATTTCGTTTAATGCTGTATGCTGTCATCACAATGGCGAAAGCATGGATAAGCGTAGCAGAGGCGGCGTTATTGCTAATGGTGAAGCAATAAGTTATCACTGCTTTAACTGCAACTTTAAAACAGGTTGGCAACCAGGCAGACACATCAGTTTTAAAATGCGCAAACTACTTGCTTGGTTAGGTGTGGATGAAAATACTCGCAGTATGCTTAATATTGAAGCACTGCGTATCAAAGACACAGTGGTAATAGAACAAGAACTTGACGAAGAGTTTTTTATAGAGTTTAAGCCTCGTCCACTACCAGACAATGTTGTAACACTTGATCGTGCACCACAAGCAGTACAAGACTATGTAGCACAGCGAGGACTAGACAGCACCAAACTGTTATACAGTAACACAAAGCCTGCAGGTATGTGGAAGCGTTTTATTATTCCTTGCACATATGAAAACAAACTCGTAGGATACACTGCAAGATCAACAGATGAAAACAGCAAGCCCAAGTACCACAACAGTTACGATACTGGATATGTTTATGGCATGGATGATCAGTTGCCCAATGCAAAGTTTGTGATTGTAACAGAAGGTATATTGGATGCAATGTGTATTGGTGGTGTTGGCGTACTAAGTAACAATGCCAGTGAGACACAAGCAGAAATTATTGACACACTTGCTAGAGAAGTCGTCCTAGTGCCAGACAGAGATAGTGCAGGACAAAAATTAATTGACGATGCACTAGAGTATGGATGGAGTGTTAGCTTTCCTGAATGGGAAACGGATGTAAAAGACATTAATGATGCAGTTGTTCGCTATGGTAAACTGTTCACACTTAAAAGTATTATTGATGCAAAGCAAACAATGAGTTTAAAAATTAATCTAATGAGGAAACGTCTTGGATAGTTTACATATCGAGCCTACTAGTAGATGCACTGTAAAATGTCCACTGTGTCCTAGGACTATATTAATTAAAGACTTTGGTAAAAAGTTTTTACCTATTGAGGATATTGATGTTGATGCTCTAGATCATTTTTTACAAGGTAATTATTTTACAAGCATATTACTGTGTGGCACTTACGGAGATGCACTAATGCATCCCGATCTTGAAGGTCTAGTAAAAGTATGCAAAAAATATACTGACAGTATACAAATAGCAACCAGTGGATCAGGAAGAAGTAAAAAGTGGTGGGAAAAATTTATAAAGTGTTTGGATGAACGTGATAAAATAGATTTTGCTATAGACGGAACACCTGATAACTTTACAGAATATAGGATAAATGCACGATGGGATCAAATAGAACCAGCAATACGCATTGCAGTAGCACAAGGAGTGCAAACACGCTGGCAGTTTATTCCTTTTAATTATAATACAGAAAGCGTAGAGTCTGCTAAAAAACTTAGTGTACAGCTAGGCATGGATGAATTTTTTGTTTTTTCAAGTGAACGAATTCAACCAGGAGGTGGAGATATTATTCCAAAATGTAAGAATAGAAAACTATTGTATATTAGTGCCAGTGGACAGTTTATGAGTTGTTGTCATGTACATGATTTTAGATATTATTATAAGTCAGATTGGTGGCAAGATCGTAAAAAATATAATATTGCAACTACAACTTATGTAGAATGTGCTAGACTTTTTGATAATTTCTATAGTACAATACAAACTAATCGTTATGACTATTGCACTTTTGCATGTGGGAAAATAAATGAGTAAAGAATATACAGCAGACTTACAAAAGTTATTTCTAGAAATGATGTTGCATGATGCACAGAACTTTGTGCGTGTGCAAAACATCTACAATGTAGATAACTTTGATCGCAGTTTACATGATACTGCAGTGTTTATTAAACAGCACAGTGATGATCATGGCGCATTGCCTACGCACGAACAGATTCGTGCAGTAACAGGTGTTGAACTAAAGCCTGTTCCAGAGATTACAGAAAGTCATAATGATTGGTTCCTCGCAGAGTTTGAAGGATTCACCAAGCGGCAGGAACTAGAACGTGCCATTCTCAAGAGTGCAGATTTACTTGAGAAGGGCGAATATGAACCAGTTGAAAAGATCATCAAAGACGCAGTACAGATCAGTCTTACAAAAGACATGGGCACAAACTACTTTGAAGATCCCAGAGCAAGACTTATGGCTCTCAAGGACAATAACGGACAGATCAGCACAGGCTGGCCCGCTATGGATCGTAAACTGTTTGGTGGCATGAACAAAGGTGAACTCAATATTTTTGCAGGTGGATCAGGATCAGGTAAGAGTTTGTTTATGCAGAACCTAGCAGTGAACTGGGTAACACAAGGACTAAACGGCGTGTATTTGAGTTTGGAACTTAGTGAAGGACTTAGTGCCATGCGTATTGACAGTATGCTTACTAATGTGAGTACTAAAGAAGTATTCAAAGACTTGGACACTGTAGAAATGAAAGTTAAGATGGTGGGCAAGAAAGCAGGCAACTTGCAGATCAAATACATGCCAGCACAAAGCAATGTAAATGATATCCGTGCGTACTTGAAAGAACTGCAAATTAAAAATGGCTGGCGTGTAGACTTCTTGCTTA
>Ga0206131_10008155_pt1 | contig 10351 bp, 11 predicted proteins | sample Helgoland_Spring_FD_148636 | JGI IMG/M metagenome (GOLD analysis project Ga0206131, IMG submission 148636) | Pelagic subsurface seawater microbial communities from Kabeltonne, Helgoland, North Sea - Helgoland_Spring_Bloom_20160517_1 | ecosystem: Environmental > Aquatic > Marine > Epipelagic ... | reverse complement strand
CTACTTTGAAATGGTTTAAATCTTCAAAAAGAGCCAAAAGAGGTTTCTGTAATAAATGTGGAGCTAGTGTTTTTTTTAAAGTTTTTAACACTAAAGAGATATGTATAGCAGCAGGTATGTTTAACAAACCTGTAAAACTTAAAACAAGTATGAATATTTTTACCGAAGATAAGTTAGATTATTATAAAATAGAGCAGGGTATTCCTAAATTTAAACGTTATTCAAAAAAAGCTAAATAAATTTTGTATGAAATTTGTAGATATTGTTAAATATATTGCAACAATAATTCAGTTAATCACTCCAATTAAACTTTTAAAAATATTAAATTAATAGAAGATTCCCTAATCTATGATTTGCTAGCATTTAATATAAGAAAATTATTGAGGAACTAGCTTTATTGGTAAGTTTTTTGCCTTTAGTCTTAAGTTTTTTTAGAAGTTTTTAAGAGTAAGTAAGCCCGTTTCAGGATTAACAATTTTTTCATCAACAGAAGCAACTTTTCCATAGGTGAAACCAGCGTCCTTTATTACTTTTTTAAAATCGTCTTCAGTAAAAGTAGTTTCTTTAGAAAAATTTATGATTGCAACACCTTCTGGCCAAGAGACAATAATATTTTCTTCACCAGTAGCTGAAGCTAAATCTTCTGAAACTTTTTTTTGGCACTCCATACACACCATACCGTTCACAACACCAATCATCGCTGTCTCAGCCCTTAGAGCAGTTTGAAATAATATTGTTGAACTAAATATTATAAATAAAATAATTTTTTTCATAATTTTTAATACAGTAAAATATAATTTATTATTTTTACCTTTCATACATTTATGCATATTATTGTTTGTTAATCTTGAATTTTTGTTGACTTTTAGTACCCATTTTGGGTGGTTTACTTGTGTAATGTATAGTTTAATAATCTAGCATATTGTTTTTGTTAACAAAAAAGGAGAAATGATGAAAAAATTAAAATCAAATAAAGGTTTTTCACTGATTGAATTACTTGTTGTAATTGCAATTATTGGTGTCCTTTCTGCAGTAGGTATTACAGCTTACACTGGATACACTGCAAGTGCTAAAGAACAAGCTGCTAGAACTCAGTTTGCACAAACGGTCAGCTTGATTAATGCTGAAATGGCAAAATGTGCCTTAGGATCTGGTAACTTTGCTTGGCCTGAAGGAGCAACAAAAGATACTTGCGCAGCTGGAGTAGATACTGCAACTGATACAAACATAGCAAGTTATTTAGCAGCTTCAACAGGTTTAGGTTATAAAAATCCTTACGCTCAAGACGAAGCGGCAGCAACTTATATTCTAGCTGTAGCTGATGCTACTACTGCTCCACTTGCAGACGGAAGAATAACTATCTTCTGTGCTGATGATGGAGATTGTACAGTTCAGCAAGATGTTGGAGATGCAGTATTAGTACAAACTATTGCGAGTGCTTCGTAATTAGTTTTAATAATATTACTTAATATTAATATAAAGGCGCTATGTAAATAGCGCCTTTTTTTTATTTTACAGCTTGACCCATATTGAAAATAGGTTGATATAGAGTTAAAAGTAATCCAGCAATCAAAGCCCCAATTAGCACAATCATAAGTGATTCAATAAATTGTTTTAATTAATATCAGGTGATTAACCCAGTCTTTTGAATCAGTTTTCCATTTAACTTCATCCATAATTTCATTAATAAAATATGATCCTAAGCCACCTGGCTTTATATCTTTTAGATTTCTAGGTTGGATATTTTTTTGATTAACTGGAGTGCCGTTATCAAATAGATGAATTGATAATTTTTTTTTGATTAATTCAAGCTTAATCTCAATTTTGTTATTTTCATCCTCACCTTTGTAGCTATGTTTTATAATATTTGACACAGACTCATCTACAGCAAGTTTTATATTATTTACTAATTTTATCTCAAGTTCATAATCATTAAGAAAATTAGTAACAAATAATCTTATATTTTTTAGATTAGATAATGTTGCTGAAAATGTTTTATTCATAATGTTAAAATACTAAGAATTTGATCATATTAAAACCTAATTAAAAATAAAATACTACTCAAAATGGGGGGTCAATTAAATTTTAGAATTTAATAAAGATTAATATAGAAGGTATCTACTAGAAGGTATCTACAATTTATAAAAAATGCATAATAAAAATAATGAAGAGCTTAATTATTAAATAATGAGATTGTTTATGGTTAAGTTTACTGTTTCAAAAATAATAAAAAAATTATTTCAAATTTTTCTTTTTAGCTTTATTGTTTTAAATAATGCTGCCTCTGAGATTACTTACAAAGAAATCTTAAAAGATCCAACTAATCTTGAGCTCAATTTGCAATATGCCAAAGAGCAAGAAGAAAAAAAGAATTATAAATCTACCATAGCTACCTTGGAACGCCTTTCCGCTATTTATTCTAACAATTTAGATTTAAAATTGTATTTGCTTTCGATTTCTTTGCGAATAGATTCAAAAGAAAGAACCAAAAGTATACTAAACGATATTAAAAAGAGTCCGAAACTTACTAATGACTTAAGAGCTAAAATTGAAACTATTGACGAGGCATTACTTAAACAAAGCAAACAAGATAAAAGTTCAGATTGGGCCCGTTATGTAGATATTGGTACTAATTTTTTTCAAGAAAATAATGTTAATACCGTAAGCGATACTAAAACTTTTTATATATCGGATAACTTAAGTAACTATGCAGCAGACACGGTGTATAAAGATGATTATCAAGACACCTTCATTCGAGCAGGGGCTTTTAAAAAATTATCTGACACGTCTAGCATAAATTTTAACCTTGGAAAAAGTTACACAAGACAAAATAATGATAAACCTAAAGAAAATGACTTGCGTTCTTTATTTGTTAATTACAATAAGCAATTAAATAAAAACTTTGTATCTACCTACTACTCTTTAAACGAATACAACTATATCCATGAGGCAGATTTTGTAGTCCATTCTTTGACTCTAGAAGATCGTTACAATTTTAAGCCCAATCAAAACATATTGATTTCAGGAAATGTTGGTCTTACCGAATATAGAACAAATGAAACTTTTGGAACTGTAGATACTAAAAATAATCAGAGTAGCGGATTGGGTTTGGGTTATGAATATTTTTTTAGTGGATTGCATCATGTAAAACTCAAACTAGGATTTAATGATTACAATGCAAGAGTTGACACTTATGGATATGAAAATAGCTTTAAAACTATTACTTATACTAATAATTTTAAATCCATAAATATGAGCTTATCAAGATCTATTAATAACAATATCTATGATAAGGCAGACTCATTTATAAAGGCAGGAGTTATTCGAGATGATGAAATTACTACGGATACCCTATCTATTTATGGTAATTTGGATGGTATGATTAAGTCTAATCGTTTTAATTTTTTAAAAAATATATATTATTCTTATTCTCATTCTGAAATTCAATCTGAATCAAATATTTTGAATTATGATTATAATAAAGATATAAATAAATTTGGATTAACCAAAAGGATTATGTTTTGAAAAAAATAATATGTTTTTTTATCCTGTCATTGAATATTGCAACTACAGCAATAGCTCAAGTACCCATTATTGGAAGTATAGGTCTTGCTATTGGTCAAATTACTAATCAAAAAAATGAAGTCCTCAAAGCTGGTGATAATGTGTATTTTGGCGATATTATCAAGGCAGATAGTAAATCAAAATCTCAAGTGCTTTTGTTGGATGAAACAGTCATAACGCTGGGCGAGCAAACTACTATTATTATGGACGAATTTATTTATGATCCAAATAAGCAAAATGGAAAAATCATATCTACTGTTTTAAAGGGCAGCGTCAAAGTCTTAAGCGGTAAAATCAGCAGAGGGAACCCTGAGGATTTGGTCATCAAAACGCCGGCTGGAAGTATCGGAACAAGAGGAACAGAATTTCAAACTATAGTTGATGGGGATGAAGATACAAGTCAAGTTCTCCTAATAGGTCCTGGTGAAAATAATAGTCTAGGTCTTAGACCTGGTGCTGTTGAAGTGTCTAATGAATTGGGTAGTGTGGTGTTAGATACACCTTTTTCATTTACTCAGTTTTCAACTACAACAATACCTTCACCACCTATAGCTATTACTAATGAGCAGCTTGAGCAGTTTCAAAATTTTTTAGATATTAGAGCAACTGTCATAGAAACAGAAACAGTTGAAGAGGCAATTAAAAGTAGCTTATTTTCAAATGATCAAATTACAGGCAATGATCTTATTGGTGACATTGTGATTGCCGCACTAGATTTGAGTGATGGAGGGCTTACCTTTGATCAAATAGCAGAAGTGTTAGGAACAACTACAGAGCAATTATTAGGAGACACATACCAAGAAATACAAAATGAAACTCCCGAAAACCAAATTGCTATGGCTAATGCTGAAGGAGGAGATGGTTTGGCTTATATTTTAAAATATGGTGGAACTAACTTAGGACAAACAACTTATGGAGATTTTCAAGGTATAGCCTCTGGTACCTACACTTATACTGGAAATAATATTAATATGGCTGCCACTGAAGGAACTGGATCTGGAACATTCAGTGGAGTGACTACTGTTAATTTTGCTACTAAAAATATTGCTAATACATTTAATGGAACTTTACAATTGGCTGGGAATAGTGATGTAGATTTTCAATATAGTTTTAATCATGACTATTCGGGTGGATCAGCAAGTTCAGCTTTAGAGGGAAATAAAGCTAACTTTGGTATTAACAGATCTAATGGAACAACAACTGCAGAACCAGCTGGTGGTGACGCTAGCTTTGACCCTCGAGACTACACTCAAGCAGGAGGAAAATATTATGCTAATGGTCAAACAGCTTTTTTCAATGTGCAAATGAATGGGTCTCCCAACCCTTCTACAGGATCAGTCGCAACCATTGCCCTAAACGTATACAAATATAACGATGATGCTGATGCAAGCGACAACACTATAGATGGGCAAAGAGGTGGTATAATGCCAAAACGAAATTAGAAACATAAACCTAAGCTTCTAAAGAACTGGCAAAACAGCTAAAAAAGATTAATTTTAATAGTACCCATTATGGGTTAAAAATAGAATAAAGATTGTTCTTTTTAGAGTAGAAATTAAAGTTAAGCTCTAACTAATAGAGGAATATTTTTATGATTAAAGATTACCCAAAAAGAGTTTTTTGCAAGCATGCAATATTACTTTTAGGCTCATTGTTAATACCAACATCTCTATTTTCAAATGAAAAAGTTAACAAGCTATTGTTAGGTAACGTTACTGTAAATGGGAAAAAAATTAGTAAAGATAGTCACATTAATTTAGATAAAGAAACAGAAATCATTACAAAAAGTGATTTAGCAATTGTTAAAAATAACTCTAATGGATTTTTAATTAGACCTAATACAACAATTAGATTTTTTGAAAACAAAATTGTAGAACTTATTAAAGGAAGTGTGCACGGGATTTTTGGAAAACAAGAAAATGAATTAAGAATTAAAACTCCACGTGGTAATATTGGCATAAGAGGCACTGTTACCTATATAGAGCATGAAGAGAGTTATAATAGAACTTACGTTTGTAATTGTTATGGCGAGACTGCTGTGTATGATTTAAATATGAAGAAATTAAAAACTTTAATTAGCAAATATCATTCACCAGTAATCATTGATAAAGATAATAAGATACAAAGCTCTCCTTATGATTATCCACTAAACCATTATGATGATAATATTGCCAATATTGAAAAAAGTCTTAATAGAAAACCTAGATGGGAACTACCCAAAGGTGAAATGATTTTTTTTGCACCTGAAAAAGAAAAAGTTAATATTTAGTGAATAAAAAAATAATTAGTACGGCCATCATTTTTATACTTCTTATTTTAAATAATATTGAAACTGATTTAAAAAAAAGAATAGCCTTTCTTAACTATGACTTTTATCAAAAAATATTTATTGAACCCTTCTCAAACAACAATGTAGTCATTGTTGATATTGATGAAAAAAGTATAGAACAAATTGGTCAGTTTCCTTGGAGAAGGGATGTTTACTCTAAAATAATTAATAACCTTAAATATGCAAAAGTTAAAGTAATTGCTTTTGATATTTTTTTTAGCGAAGAAGATAACCAAAATCCACAGATGATATTAAAGGAGTTTGGAATAGAGTATTCAAAAAATAAAATTATAGATAGCGATCAGTTATTTCTTGATGCTATCAAGGAAAGCAATGTTGTTCTTCCTGTTGTAGGTGCTCGTAAAAACTCCATTGATAATAAACTTATAATTAAAGCAAACATTGTTAACAGGGGAGAAGACCCTCTAAGCCATATCTACAAATATGAAGGACACATCATTTCACTTGATAAGTTTAATGAAGCGGCAAAAGGGCTGGGGTCAATTTCTATCATAGATAGTGAAGATGGTATTTTAAGATCAGTACCGATGTTGTTAAATATCAACAATCAATTAGTGCCCTCCTTATCTATGGAAGCCATAAGACTTTTTAATGATCAAAAAAGTTATGTAATTGAAACTGACGTAAGTGGTATTCAAAATATCAAAACAAGAACAGTAAACTTTAAAACGGATGAGAATGCATTGATGCATGTTAAATATAAAGAATTAAACAGCAGTAACTACATTTCCGCTTCAGAGATATACAATAATAATTTTGATAACGCTTTATTAGAAGGTAAAATTGTATTAATTGGATCGTCTGCACAAGGAATATTTGATTTAGTTAAAACATCAACAGGCTTAATTATACCGGGGGTCCAGGTACATGCAAATATTATTGAAAATGTCTTAGCTAATGATTTTATTAAAATTAATCTAATAACAAAAATAATTGAAAATATAGTTTTAATTTTTGGTTTATTATTTATTTTTTTAATTACAAACTATTTAAAACCAACTTATTCAATACTTTATTTTATTTTAGGATTAGGATCTTTATTTTTAATAAGTATAATTTTTTATAAACAAAATTATTTTATTGAGATCTATAATGTCATTATTTTACAAACTATACTTTTTGTCGTTTTATTGTATCGAAGATTTGTAGAAGAAAATAAATCTTCTTTAGAGAATGAAAAAAAACAATTAGTATTAAAGAAAGAAAGAGAAATAGCAGGAGAGGTTCAAAAAAAATTATTTCCATCTAATAAAGATACTCAAAATTATGTCTATGCAATAAATATTCCTGCCAAGGATGTTTCGGGAGACTATTATGATTATATTAAGGTTTCTGATGAGGAAATTTATTTCACTTTAGCGGATGTCTCTGGCAAGGGAATTAAAGCTGGAATGTTAATGGCAAACGCTTCCTCTGTTTTTAAATCCCTTTCTAAATTAAAATTTTCAATAAATGAACTGGCTCAAAACATTAATAATCAAGTAAAAGAATCCTCTTACAAAGGTATGTTTATCACAGCTGTAATTGGAAAATTTAATTTATTAACAAAAGAGGTGGAATTTGTAAATTTTGGGCACGAAAGCATTATGTGTTTCAATAATGACGATAATTTATTTTCTTATATTAAAGCAGATCGTCCTCCTCTTGGACTTTTACATATTAAAGATTCCTCGGTTATTAAAACAAGTAAAATCAATCTGAAGAATAAAAAAATGTTTATTTACACTGATGGTGTTACTGAAGGATACATCGATGGTGAGCAAGAATTTACTGTAAAGGGCGTAGAAAAAGATATTTTAAAAAATAGTTCATTAACAATTAAAGAAATAATAGACTCCATTGTAAATAAGCTTAACAATAGAGATAATTTAAGAGATGATATAACTATAATGGGACTTCAGTGATTAAAAAAATTAAGTTATTCTTGATTCGATAAATCTTTTTTTTGATTTTCTTCATCTTCTTCAATAATTTTTAACAGAGCTGAAGATATAACCTTTGTATTCTTTAGTAATCTATCTAAATCATAATTTAAATCTGCTTTTTCACAATCAATACTATTTGCATAAGAAATTTCTGCTTTTCCTAAGTCACCCAATTCTTCATCATCAATTTTATTTATAATCTCCTTTTTTGTTTCTAATTTAGAATTATAGTTACAAACACTACTAAGCGACCAATAAACAATGGCAGCTATCAAAAGACCCAATAAAGATATTAATTTTGTAAACACTACTCTACTAATGCTTTTTGCTTGAGACCTTCTAAATATTTCTCCATAGTAATCATTCCATCTTTTGCTGAAGTTTGAAGAGTTGAAGTTATTTGAGCCATTTTTCCTTCACGAATTAAATTTCTAATAGCAGTAGTGCCTGTCATTACCTCAAAACAACCAATTCTTCCTCCACCCTTTTTTTTTAATAGTTGTTGAGATAAAACCATTCTGATTGACCCAGCTAACATGGACTGGGCCAAGGTTTTTTGAGAGGGAGGGAAAACATCTAAAATTCTTGTAACTGTTGAGGAGACATTGCTCGCGTGAAGTGTTCCAAAAACTAAATGTCCGGTTTCAGCAGCTGTTAATGCTAAAGATATTGTTTCAAGATCTCTCATTTCTCCAACTAAGATTACATCTGGATCTTGTCTTAATGCAGATTTTAAAGCTCTTGCAAAACTGCCCGTATCTTTTCCTACCTCTCTTTGAGATATAATGCTTTTTTTTGATGGATGTACAAATTCAATTGGATCTTCTATAGTTATTATATTTTCTGATCTATTAGAATTTATTTGATCAATCATTGCAGCTAGTGAGGTTGATTTTCCAGATCCTGTCTGACCCGTAACCAAAACTAATCCATTTTTGTGTTTGATTGCATCCATTACCGCATCAGGAAGTCCTAATTTACTCATTTGAGGAATTTCACTAACAATCTTTCTTAAAACCATCGAGGGGCCATTGGTAGTATAGTACCCATTAACTCTATAACGATATTCACCAACAACAACTGCAAAATCAAGATCTCTTTTATTAACTATTTCTTGTAATTGAGATTTATTTAAACTGCTTTTCCAAAAATTTTCTATATCTTCTCTGCTAATTACATCATCTTCAAAAACTAAAATTGAACCACTTTCTCTTAGAGCCAATGGTTGATTAGATCTTATATGAAAATCTGATAAATCATAGTTAGATGAATAATTAATTATTTTCTCATCCAGACTCATTTAATTTAATTTTTATTTTCTATTATATCTGTTAGATCCTGACTCTTGCCTATAAAATCAACTACTTCAGATATAATTTTGTCTAAATTTTTTTTTATCCAATTCTCTGATACAAAAAGTCCTTTGTCATTTCTGATTAAATTATTATTTTCAACAAGTAATAGAATGTTTCTTCTTATAGTTTCCCTTGGTACATCTAGAGATCTAGAAATATAGTTAATAGAAGTTGGACTTAGTTTTTTTTTGATCACTGTATCATCTAATTTTTTTAGTTCTCTAATTTTAAATTGTTTTAAATTCTTCACATTAGCTCTAAAGACTGCGAATATAATATTTTTGGGATTATGATTTTTTGCTGACAACTTAATGAAGTAATTTGCATACAATTCCAAAATATCTACGAATTGATCCTGAAGATCATTATTTAATCGTTGTTGTTGCATTACACATATTACAACTTAATAATTAATTTTTTTCTTCAGGCTACCTAAAATGGGGGTCTATGAGATGTTATTTGTCGCTGTTTTTTCTAGTGCTTTTGAAACTTTTTTAACTTTTTCTAACAGAGAAGCTACATTTAAAACGTTTAATTTCCTCCATTTAGATGTGACGTAGAGTTCATTATTGCATCTAAAAACCCATCCAAGTTTAATTAATTCTTCAACTTTTCTTCTTGTTGTTTCTCTTGGTAGATCTAATCCTCTGGCAATCGCATTAATATTTGATCCAAGTGCACTAGAGCAAAATGTATCATTATCGCAAGTGATTTCTTCTCCTAAAAAGCATCTAAGATTTACGCTACTGATTATTTTTAATATTTGTGGATAGTAAGATTTGTTTCCAAAATGAGTTATATCGGTTGAATAGATTGTAGCCACAAAATCTTCAATTATTTTGTAATTTATTGTATTTGTCATACCTAAATTGAGCATACTCAAAATGGGCTTCTTATATAATATAATTAGTATATATTAGAGCAAATAATATAGAATAACTCTATATATAAAAGTGCCTATGAAACAAGACTTTTTAAAACCTAAATTCTTGAGATATTTTGTATCAGTTGCTGAACTTGGCAGCTTTGTTGCAGCTAGTAAAGAATTGAATATTAGTCAGCCATCACTTTCCAGATCAATTCAAATATTAGAGGCTAATTTAAAAAAACAATTATTTTTGAGATCAAAAAAAGGAGTAGAATTAACAAAAGAAGGA
>Ga0206131_10008147_pt1 | contig 10355 bp, 13 predicted proteins | sample Helgoland_Spring_FD_148636 | JGI IMG/M metagenome (GOLD analysis project Ga0206131, IMG submission 148636) | Pelagic subsurface seawater microbial communities from Kabeltonne, Helgoland, North Sea - Helgoland_Spring_Bloom_20160517_1 | ecosystem: Environmental > Aquatic > Marine > Epipelagic ... | reverse complement strand
ACGCCAGCTCAGGGAGTAAGGGAGATTTTATTTACCGTGAAAACGATCAGAATGGAAATGAAATACTCTCCATCATGTTTGAAATGAAAAATGAAGGAGATGAAACCGCCACTAAAAAGAAAAACGAAGATTTTTTTAAAGAATTAGACAAGGACCGGAATGAAAAGAAATGTGAATACGCTATTCTAGTATCTATGTTGGAAGCAGATAATGAACTCTTCAATAACGGCATAGTAGACGTGTCTCATAAATACAAAAAAATGTATGTGATACGCCCCCAATTTTTCATTCCCATCATTACCATACTAAGAAATGCAGCATTAAACTCAATGCAATACAAAGAAGAACTTGCCATTATTAGGAATCAAAATATTGACATCACGAATTTTGAAGAAAAAATCAACGATTTCAAAAGTGGTTTTTCCCGCAATTATGATTTAGCCAGCAGACAATTCAAAACGGCCATAGAAGAAATTGACAAAACCATGAATCACCTTCAAAAAACAAAAGAAGCTTTACTCGCTTCTGTAAATAACTTGCGATTAGCCAACAGTAAAACAGAAGAATTAACAATTAAGAAGCTCACCCATGGAAACCCTACCATGAAAGCTAAGTTTGATGGGTTAAAGTAATAGTAAAATTACAGCAATGAATTATTGGTCTCAGACTTCTTTAAAGAGTCTCTTTAAAAAGAGCTTCTCTTTTTTCCGTGTAAGTTTCGATTACTTTTGTATTGTGAAGATCTATCCCTAGCTTATCAATATCTAGAAAAGTTTCTTGAGCAAGTTTGTGGGTTGGAAGCGTTGGAAGATTTTTTTTAGTCCAAAGACTCATCTCAGTCAGTATAGGGTACAAACTTATTCCCATATCTGTTAAGTAGTAATATTTTATTTTTCTATCTATTTTATCCTTTCTAAACCCTAGTAACTCATACTCTCTTAACTTCTTGATTCTATCTACGAGAACATTAGTAGAAATTTTCTCAGGTGATTTTAAAAATTCGGTATATGTATTTCTACCAATAAATACATCTCTTATAATTATTAACGACCATCGGTCGCCAACCAAGTCTAAGATATTAGATAAGGGACATGTAGATCTGAAAGTTAAATCTTGAAACATAAAATGTATTTTAGAAAATAAATATAAACAAAAACTCTACTAAAAAGCAGGGTTTTTGTTTATATTTAAGATATAGTTTTTTTACCAAGCTGCTCTCCATTGTCTTACAGTATGAATCTTACCATCTTCTCCGAAAATAAACTTTTCTAAAAAAAAGTCTTCCTCTACAGTACCGTCTTTTTTGTACTTGATTTCATTAGAACCAACCTCAACAATGCTTCTAACGCCGTCTAATTCATAGGGTAAAAAGTAAATAGGATCAGAAATTATTGAATCATATTGAGAAAACATTTCTTTCACATCATCAGACGTCATCATCACTGGTTCTTCCGAGTTAAATGGGAAAAACCTCAGTGAATCTCGTGTGTTTGCAAAAACTGCTTCTGCATCCATGGCGGCATAATTAGAAATTAAACTTCTAACCATTTCAACCTGTTCATCAGAACCCATCAGAAACTTGGTTCCAGAACTCACCCATTCACCAGCTTTTTTATCTACTTGCACTTCTTTAACTTGATTTTTACAAGATAGTACTGATATCATTACCAATAATAAAACTATTCCTTTTTTCATTTTAAATATGTTTTAATTTTTAATTTGACTTGAAATATTTATTGAGGGCTACCTAAAAGTTCAATTAATTCCCAAATATTAGTATATCTAAATCCATCAGGGTCATATTTACTCATTTTAGATTTTGATATAAGCGCATCAATTTCATTACTTGAAACAACGTCCATTGGAGATAAAGATCTTAGGGCACTTGACAAATCTTTGTAGTGGTCATATGTAATAACACTTGACTCATCCATACCTTTTGGATGCAGTCTTGCTAAAATTCCCCAACCCGATCTTGCGCCGTCTTTTCCTAAATTCTTTTTAAAATAGGGCATCCATAAATTTAAATTTTCATTCACAAATCCATTAAAATCCTTTGGTTTAGCCAAATTCCAGACCGCATATTTAAATTCTCCCATTGGAAGCTCAGCTATGAGCTTATATGTATTGTTGTAGAGTGTTTTAGATATATGGTTTGTAGAGGCTAGTGCTGGATCAAACCCTAAAATTTGTTCCGCATTACCCCATATTTTCATTTGATCTTCATATTGCTCAAAACTTTCATAAACTTGAACAAAAGCATGGGTTGGTTGTGATTCGTCATCTGTTCTTCCATAAAGTCTGAAAAATGCGGATGCCAACATATTTCCGTTATCAATAGCATTTTTCTTTATTTTAGACCAATGATCCGTTTCCAAAGATTCAAATTCTGCTACATTCTCAGAAGCAACATACCTATATTGTATGTGAACAATATTTTGAGCAAACATTGACGTAGTAAAAACAAGTGCCAATAACATTAATAATTTTTTCATTTTAAGTATCTTTAATTGGTTAATTAAGCTAAATATACTAATAAATATTTAATTGCAATCTCATATTTAAAAACACAATGCATCTATTTGTACTATAATGAAAAAATGCTGTTTATATTCATGATCCCCTTTTAGTTTTGTTTATCTAAGAAGACTTGAGATTATCGAATTATAGGAAAACAATATACCTATGGCATATAAAAAGCATCCTACTTCAGTACTTTTTTAATTATTTTATGAGGTACTTAAAAAACAGTTTAGTACATTGTGTTTAAGGGTTATAAAAATTGAATACATCCATGAAAATTTTAGTTTTTTTAAGTTTTTTGATTTGTTTATTTGGGTGTAATTCAGTGGTGAAGAAACCTCTTTCTGATTTAGAATCCATACAGATTAAAACATCATTTGTAGACCTAAATAATAACAAAGTAGACTTGACAGCATTTAAAGGAAAGAGAATTGTTGTTAATTACTGGGCTACATGGTGTGGCCCGTGCTTAAAAGAGATGCCGGGACTAAAAAGAGCTGAAGAAGTACTAAAAAAACATAACTATACCTTTATTTTAGTTTCTGACGAAACAATATCTAAAATAGCTACTTTTAAAAAAGTCAAGAATTATGACTTCACCTTTTTGAAATCGATTGAATCAAATGAAACGCTTGGAATATACTCTTTGCCAACATCTTATATTTTTGATGAAAAAGGAAATAAACTTGAAACTATCATTGGAACAATTGCTTGGGATTCTGAAGAAACAATAAATAAGCTAAAAACATTATAAGATGAAAAAAATCTTTGCTCTTTTCACTATTATAACGATCATTTCCTGTTCATCCAAGGAGGTTACTATTGAAGAAATCTCTTTTTTATTTGATAATAATAATGCCCAGCCAAATTTGGTAAGCAATGATGGTGCTTTGTCTTTATCTTGGATTTCCTCTAATGATGAAGATAATACTTCGTTGCATATAAGTCAATTTATTGATGAGAAATGGACTAAACCCCAAACAATCGCTAAGGGTTCAAACTGGTTTGTTAATTGGGCTGACTTTCCTGCTCATGCAATTAATGGAGATTTAATATTAACAAATTACCTTAAGAAATCCGATTCTGGAACTTATACTTATGATGTTGTTTTAAGTCTCCACAAATTAACTGGAGAGAAAATAAAGGAAGACTTCATTTTACACAGTGATGGCATTAAAGCAGAGCATGGTTTTGTGAGTATAATTTCAAATGAAAACCAAGGTTTTTATATTACTTGGTTGGACGGAAGAAATACCTTAGAAAAAGAAATAGATGGACACCATAAACCAATGACCATTCGATTTGCTGAAATAACAGCGGTTGGAGATGTTGTAAATGAAACTGAACTCGATTCGTCAACCTGCGATTGTTGTCAGACGTCAATAGCAGTCTCAGAAAAAGGCCCTGTTGTTGTTTACAGGGACAGAAGTATGAAAGAGGTTAGAGATATTTATATTACTAGAAGAATAAATGATGTTTGGGAATCACCAAGACCCGTTCATAATGATGGCTGGATAATAAATGGATGCCCAGTAAATGGCCCCAAAGTTGCCGTTAATTCAAATAATTTTGCAGTGAGTTGGTTTACGGTATCAAATGGAAAACCAACCGTCAACCTTTCGTTTTCAAAATCTAATGGCAACTCTTTTGGAAGCCCCCTAAAAATAAACGACCACAATGCTATCGGCAGAGTAGATGTTGCTTTCTTGAACGACCAGGAAGTAATAGTGAGTTATATAGAAGTGGACGATATTGGCACATATCTAAGAATAAAAAAAGTATCAATTGATGGAACTATTTCAGCTCCAATAACAATTTCTAAAATTGACGGAGGAAGAAACACCGGAGTACCTCAATTAGAAATATTCAATAACGAGATTTTTATAGTTTGGACTGTTTTAATAAATGAAAAGAACCAACTAAAGTCTGTTAAATTAAACTCTGAAAACATATAGCACCTATAAACTTAATGTTAAAGACTATGGAGTACTCTTCTTTGGCTGTTAGCCTTAATTTTCTAAAAGGGCTTGAAATAAATAAATTGGAGGAAGAAGATATGCTTGTTATTTAAAAAGCCCCCTCATAAAAGGAGGCTTTTTAATAATTTTATGGACGCAATTACCACTTTCCAATCATTACTCTAGTCTGAGTCCTTACAATTTTTACAATACCTTCAACCTCATCCATAAAAACTTCCCAAGCGGCTTGAGCTGCCTTATTCCCATTATTACTAATACCCGGATTGAAAGCGGTTTTAAAATCATTAACACCTGTTAGACCATAATGAGTTTCTCCTAAAGGACTTCTACCTAACCTAAATTTACCAAGAGTTTTTCTTTGATCTTTTGGCGCAAATTTTTCAAAATATTTTTTCCAAGCAGCTCCAAATTTTGCTTCATTTTCAACATCAAACCAAACTATATTTTGAATTGGGTGGCTACCAGGTTCACCAATTGAAATTAGACTATTACCTCCAGCAGATGAGAAAGCTTCTGTATATTGACTTAGTTTAGTTAAAAATAGATCCCAATTTAAATTTTCTCCTTGAGCGTATTGATTGCCCATTGCATCTAATGTTCCAGTAAATGCAATTTGATGACTTGAATTTATATCATTATCTTTAAAATGATTTTCAAATAAGTAAACTGTAACTCCATCAGCTTTTGAATTTGGAGAACTAAAATAATCATTAACAAGCTTAGTTACTATTTCTTCATCTTCAGGATCCACATTAAAACTATAAGTAGTCCAGTAGTATTCTTGAGCAAACATTGACGTAGTAAAAACAAGTGCCAATAACATTAATAATTTTTTCATTTTGTGTTTGTTTTAATTAGTTATTAATAAATATATTAAATATATAATTGCAAGACAAGATTATTATAAATTTTATTAGTAAACTATAGAGGGCTATGGTTCATAGTTCTTTAGCTGTTAGTTTAACCTATCTAAGAGGGCTTGAGGTAAGTGAGTTAGAGGAAAATGATATGCCTATGGTTTAGATAGAAATATATATATATTGCAATTTATTAGATATCTTGATGAAAAAAAATATTAGTTTTAGTTATTTCAATGACTAACTGCAAAATTGAAAGTAAAAAAGATAATATGGTTGACGCTAATTATCAAGTTGAAAAAGACATAGAAATGTATATAAATCTTTGGGATATTTCTATGATTTAAAACGATATAAAACTTATCATTAAGCGTAATATTAAAACTTGAAACTAATGAGGTTAAAAAAACAGATTATACGATATAGCTTTGAGTTTTTAGTTATAGTCCTTGGTATCTCGGTTTCTTTCTGGATAAATGAATGGGATAAGAGTAGAAGTAATAATGCTCAATATGTTAAAGACCTAAAATCAATTCAGAATGACTTGAAAAATGATTCAATAATGTTTGCTAAAGTTAAATATCAATTAGATAGAGGTAAGCTTAAAATAAACACCCTCATAAATGAAATAGAATTATATCAAAATAAACAAATTGACTACAATGAGTTTTCATCAAGAATGATAAAGATTGGATTTCTATATGACAATCAAACTTTTTTTATGACAGACGCTACGTTTAAATCATTAATTTCAAGTAATAGAATTGATTTATTTTCAGATAATCTTCATTCATTAATGAATGATTATTATGAATCAATTAGAAAAAGAATTACAGATAACAATCAGATGGTTGACAACACTTCAATAAAATATTATCAAGAATACCATCCTTTTTCTCTTTACTATGCTAATGCTATAATTGATGAAGGTTATTCAGAGTTTAAAGCCAGAATTACAGAAGTAGATTCTTTGGACGAAAAATTAATAAATAGATTTAAAAAGTATTTTAAAAAATCAGAAATTATTAAAATTTATTCAACCGAAAAATTTTTAAATCACACTTCAAGTTTGAAAAATAGAATTTATAAATATGACAATCAGATAAAAATATTTGCTGATAAAAGAAAAGTAATAGCAATAAAGATTAATGAAAGTATTAAAGCATCAAAAAAATGACTTGAAATAAGTTGTAGAAAGTCAGCAAGAAATTTAAAATAATCTTATGAAAAATCTATTTTTAATTTTTTTATTTTTTCCTTTAACTACATTTGGCCAACAGATTGAATATGTTAATAGCGAAAATCATAAGGCAAGTGAAATGCCTTTCTCTCAAGCAACTATTGTTAACGGTATTGTTTATCTATCGGGTCAAATAGGAGAGATTAATAATTCCGTTGTAAAAGGAGGTATTGACCCTGAAACAACACAAGCATTAACCAACATTAAAAATGTTTTAGAAGAGATGGGGCTATCAATAGATGACATTTTTAAATGTACCTGTATGATGTCTGACATAAAAGATTGGCCTAAAATGTCCGAGGCTTATGTCAAATTTTTTAATAGGGAGAACCTTCCTGCCCGTAGCGCATTTGCAGGCAGTGGATTAGCTCAAGGAGCAAAAATAGAAATAGAATGTTTGGCTATTTATAAAAACTAAACATTAACTCTTTTAAAAAGGTTACAGCTTCCTAAGTAGTAAAGCCATAAGAGTCACTAAAACACACTTAAAGAAGCTGTGGGAGACTCTTCTTTAGCAGTTAGTTTAACCTACCTAAGAGGATTAGAAGTAAGTGAATTAGAGGAAGGTGATATGCCTATGGTTTAGTCGGCACATTCTCCATCTACCCAACTTGAAACACCGGCTGCTCTTGCCTTACAATCATTACTGTATGTTATTCCATCAGAACCGCAAACGGGTGCGTATATTTCATAACAAACGATGCATTCTCCCATTGTCCATTCCTTAACACCTTCTGCTAATGCTGAACATTCATTATCATATGTTATTCCATCACCACCACAAACAGGAGCATATACAGCAGGACAAGCATTTGGTTCTTTATCAGAACAAGAAGTAATTATAAATAAAAGGAAAAGAAATAAATTTTTCATTTACCAAAACTACAATTATTTTATGCAAGCTTCTTTAGCTGTTAGCTTGACCTATCTACGTGGACTTGAGGTTAGTGAATTAGAGGAAAGTGATATGCCTATGGTTTAGTTTGAGCATTCACCCATTTTATGAGAACTAACTCCGTAACTTTTTGCAACACAAGGATTGGAATAAGTGTACCCATCACATCCGCAAACAGGGTCATATTCCATTGTACACATAGTATCAATTAAAATATCTTTAGGATTTATGCAATCTATAGAGGCATTTCCTTTCTTAAAAATATATGTAATTTCATCATCAGCGATTTCAGGATTATCAATATATGTTAAGATTAATTCATTTTGTTTAACCTCAATTGTATATTCTTTTTCGTTTTCATTTAAAGTTAAAACCCCATCATAAATCAGAAATTTTGAAGGTTCATTGGGTTTTGTAATAAATATGCCATCGTTAAAATCTCCTTTACTAACTAACTTATCCTGTTCAGGAAAAAACCAAAGTTGATTTTTAGTAAAATCATAATTGTCGAAGTAACAATAACAACTTACATCCTGAAGAATATATTGACCCTTAATTTCAGCTATTTTACTTACTTCATCAGATACAGAACAAGAAAATACAAGTGGAATAAACATTAAAAGAAATAAATTTTTCATTTATCAAAACTACAATTATTTTATTTTTATGCAGGCTTCTTTAGCAGTTAGTTTGACCTATCTAAGAGGTCTTGAAGTTAGTGAGTTGGAGGAAAGTGATATGCCTGTTATTGTAAAATAAATTTACCATCTGTTAATTTCCATACGTTACGCTTTAGAAAATCATATTCATCTTTTTTGATTTGGTTTTTATACTTCTAAATCCTGCAAACCGTCTTAGATTTTGAAATTGTAAAGACTTTTATTTTATAAATATTAAACTATGTATTTTTGCTTTTGTCGGTGTACTATAAGCGCTTCCTCTAATGAATTCCAAAAATTTATATCCTTCATTTGTGTTTTCCATAGGCATAAAATTCCAAGCCTCATTATTTTCAATGTTTTCTCCAAATTCATTTTTAATTTTAGTTGGATTATAAAAAGTGTTATCTCCTGCATTAAGAAAAACAGACATTTTGAAAGGACTATTATTTTCATCAGCACCAATGAACATATAAATGTCATCAAATCCGTCCTGATTTAAATCAATAATATGAATATCTCTTCCTATATACCCTTCACCAATATTAAGGGGCTCTATCAATAAACCATTGTTTTTTGTAGTAAGAATCGGAGAATCATCATTATAATTTTCTGGAAAAATTAATATTATTTTTTCATTTCCTATTTTAATTTGATCAATATCGTGAATTTGATAAGGACCCATTTGATCATTTATTAAATATGTTTTGTTATCATCAATATCCCAATACCATAAAGCACCTTTATCCCAAGAATAAGAGGCTGCCAGTGCTTCTAAATTATCATCATCATCTAAATTTGTGAGAATTACACTACCAACACCAATAGATTCAGGAGGCCCACCAGGACCGTTATGCCAATTACTATCAACACCAATTTTATTAAAAAATCCATTATTGTTTATTAAAAGATCCATTCCATTAGGAATTGTGTCGTTTGACACACTTGACCATCTTTGTGATAAAATGTCCATATCTCCATCATTGTCATAATCAGCAGAATAAGCGTGATGATAAAAAAGTTTTAAATCTGTGATTCCTGGAAAATTCTGTTTTTTAAAACCATCCTTGGAGCCGTAATAAAATTTTAAATATTCTCCTTCATACTTATTGCTTTCAGTAGGATTGTTTTCTTGGCCGTGATCCACAATAAAAATATCCTGAAAACCATCTAAATTAAAATCTTGAATTATTAATTCTTTAGGGAAACCAAGCTCTGGAATTTCATCATAAAAAACATCTGTCACGTCTCTTAAAATTTTACTACTATGTTCTATTTTAAAAACTCTAAGATAATCCAAGACACCATCATACATTGCTACATCATTTTTAAGAGAGGCAAAAGGGATTAAAACATATTCATCTCCGTCATTATTTATGTACCCTAATCCTTCAGGATGGAAATAGTTTTTTGGTGCTCCATCAAAAAAATCAAACGAATATTCTTTAGATTCATTGAAAATAGAGTTCACCTCTTTAGCCTCACTAACAAATAACTGAACTTCTAATTCAGTTGACTCAATTGCTCCTGTCCAGGCCACAAATTCCCATCCTTCTGAAGGCACAGCAGTTAACTTAACAGTCGTCCCTGAATCGTAGTCTGTAGTTCTTCCTGTATTTACTATCTCTTCTAAGACTTCTCCCTCACCCTCTATGTTAACGGTAAGCGGATACTTCTTCTTTTCAAAGTTGGCTGTTAATGTTGAGTTAGATGATACAGTAATAGTTCTTGTAGCATCTGTATTACCATCAGACCAATCCTTGAATAAGTATTCTCCTTGAGGAGTTGCAGTTACAGAAACAGTCTGTCCTGCCTCGTATTCACCTCCTGTAGTTGATACAGTTCCTCCCTCTCCTGCAGACAATGTAATAGTATATTTTACTATTGGAGCTGGTGGTGGTGTAACTGGCGTTGAGGTTTCATCTGAAGAACAGGATAAAAAAATAGCAAAGATACTAAGCAGGGAGAGTAGTTTTTTCATAGGTAGTTAATGGTAAGATTTTGTCATACCAAATTAGTGTAGATTAAGCAGGTAAAAAATACCATCAATATAATGAGAGTATTTTAAATCTATAAAAGAACAGGTTCAATTAGTAAACTTCAAAAGGCTTTAGGACATAGTTCTTTAGCAGTCAGTCTTACCTATCTAAGAGGTTTATAGGTTAGTGAATTAGAGGAAAGTGATATGCCTATGGTTTAGTC
>Ga0206131_10008142_pt1 | contig 10357 bp, 7 predicted proteins | sample Helgoland_Spring_FD_148636 | JGI IMG/M metagenome (GOLD analysis project Ga0206131, IMG submission 148636) | Pelagic subsurface seawater microbial communities from Kabeltonne, Helgoland, North Sea - Helgoland_Spring_Bloom_20160517_1 | ecosystem: Environmental > Aquatic > Marine > Epipelagic ... | reverse complement strand
ATCAAAATCACCCCATACGCCATGAAATTCCCTACCAATATAAGGGTCTGCATGCCAACCCTCAAAATCATATTCAGCCATCTTTGGGTACCATTGCGCCATAGAGAGTGCTACACCCTCCTGACTGTTTTTCCCAGCTCTGCGAATAACAGGCGGAACCTGCCCCTCAAATCTCATTTCAAATATTGCCGACTCCCCTGATTTGATAGGCTCGTTTAATTGAACCTCTAACACCGTTCCTGCCGTAGTATATTTTAAAGGGATCTTATTTTGGGTTAAAGAAACAACGTTTAGAAAGCCAAAATCTTCTTTTTGAAGTTTACTAATTCGATCTCCGACCCTGGTGTCTGCATCTGCAATCGTCATGGAGCGCACATCCATTTCGCTTCCGGGTTGAAACGCGTTGTAAAATAAATGATAAAAAACCCGCTCCAAATTGTCTGGAGAGTTGTTGGTATAAATTAATTTTTGTGTCCCTTCATAGTTGAATGTATTTACATCCATTTTTACGTCCATTGTGTAGTCCACATGTTGTTGCCAGTACTCAAAATTGTTCTGACTGTGAAGGGAGTTTAACCCCATTAAAAAAGCGATTATATAAGAAGTGTGTTTCATAATAGTATAATTATTTAGATAGTTTTGACGCCATTATTAATGCGTTATAAGCGTTCACGATTTTACCTGACTTAGACAACTCTGAAAAAGGAACAATTGCTCCACTTTCCAAAACAACCTTTTTATCAATAGCAATTCCTGATGTTATTAATATGTGTTTTACTTGTGCTGCACTAAGGTTTGGATATTGAGAGAATATCAACGCAGCGACGCCCGCCACTAAAGGAGCCGCCATAGAAGTGCCACTTGCAAATTCGTAATCATTCTTAGGATATGTTGAGTAAATTTGAGAGCCAGGCGCAAAAACATCTACGGTATTTTTACCGTAATTTGAATAGCCTGCAACCAAAGTAGAACCATATTTTGAACCATTTGATCCTACCTTCAAAAATGTATTTGAGACTTCAACACCATTATTTATTTGATCATTTGGGAAGTAGTTGATCTCATCGGTGTTTTCACCATCGTTTCCTGCTGCCGCCACAATTAACACATCTTTTTCTGCTGCATAGGCAATAGCATCTCTTACCCAATCACTGTGTGGGGAAAATTGTTTTCCAAAACTCATGTTAATTACTTTTGCTCCGTTATCAACGGCGTAATACACCCCCAAAGCCACATCTTTATCGTATTCATCACCGCTTGGGGTGTTGCGTATTGCCATTATTTTAACGTTGTTGGCAGCGCCGTCTATTCCAATACCGTTGTTGCGTTTTGCGGCGATTATTCCAGAAACATGGGTTCCGTGGGTGCGCCCATTTTTTGCTCTGACATCCCCGTTCCCATAGTTGCGGTCACTCAAATCATCTGGGTTATCTCCAATAACTTTTCTTCCATCAAAATCGATATTTAGATTGTAGTCTAAACGCTCGTTAAAAGTCTTTAAACCGGATTTTAAATCTTTTATACACGCTTCGATCGTCTCAAACCCGAATCCAAACGCTTGCTTAATGACGTTGATGTGTCTAATCAGCTCAAAGTCGGGTGTAATAATTTCATTCACTTCTTCTTGGGTATAAACAGGTTTTTTTAGAAACGTTGCAACTGCAGCATCGGAGGTTGTTATCTGCTCCAAAATTTCATCGTATTGTTTTTTCATACGACTGTTGCTCTCGTATTCTTCTGAGAGTAGTTTTTTTGCTTCTAAGTAACGGGGGTTGTTTGTATCTCCACTTGCAACCAACCGCACATATTCTAGTTGTTCTTTGTCTGCGCCGCCCAAAAAATTCCATCCATTAACATCATCTATATAACCGTTCGCGTCATCATCTTTACCGTTGTTTGGAATTTCATTAGGGTTGACCCAAATACAATGTTTAAGGTCTTCGTGATCGATGTCAATTCCAGAGTCAATAACGGCTACAATAATGGTTTTACTTTTAGGTTTTACCAGCTCTTTATAGGCTCTGTGTAAACTAACGCCCGGAACCGTATCTGTTTTGAGGTCTAAGTGACTCCACTCTTTTTCTTCGATGTCCGTAAGGCTTTCTACTTTAAGAGGGACCAGGTCAATGTTTTCAATAGGAGTTGATAAGATTGCAGATTTAGATCCGCAACTAAGAAAGAAGATTAGCACTATAAAATAAGAGCTGTTCAGAAATCGATTGTGTAGGTTTTTTTTCATTTTTAGGTTAAAATAGATTATTAAAATGGTGAATATTATTGAGGCGTACCCCTTTTTCGGTGTGCTTAACGGTAATTAATTCGTTATGAGCGTCATGTTCCAAAAGTAAATAATAATTTTTATCTGCAGCCAGCTTTAAAAAACGTTCTTTCTCATCTAAAGTTAGCAAGGGTCTTGTATCGTACCCCATCACAAATGGTACAGAAATATGCCCAACAGTGGGTAACAAATCCGCCATAAAACAGATGGTTTTTCCTTTGTAGGAAATCATTGGAATCATTTGCTTGTCAGTATGTCCGTTTGCAAAAAACACATCAAACCCCAAGCTTGTGTTGTGTAATATATCTTTATGAGGAACAGGAATGTGTTTTAAGCGTCCACTCGCTTCAATAGGCATAATATTCTCTGTTAAAAAGGAAGCGCGTTCGCGTTTATTTGGGTTTGTTGCCCATTTCCAGTGGTCTTCATTACTCCAAAAAGTAGCATTTTTAAAGGCAATTTCATAAGCTGTTTTGTCCGAATTCCATTGCACACAGCCCCCACAATGATCAAAGTGTAGGTGGGTTAAAAACACATCTGTTACATCCTCTCTACAAAACCCATGCTTGGCAAGTCCACCATCTAATGAATCTGTTCCCCATCGGTAATAATAATTAAAAAACCGATCACTTTGTTTAGTTCCCATCCCAGTGTCAATTAAAATCAGACGGTTTCCGTCTTCGATTAATAAGCAACGCGACGCAATGTCAATCATGTTATTTTTGTCGGCTGGGTTTGTTTTGTTCCAAATGGATTTTGGAACGACACCAAACATTGCCCCTCCATCTAATTTAAAATTTCCAACATTGATGGGGTATAGTTTCATCTCAAACCTTGTTTATGATTGCGTTTAGTCGTAATCCAAAGTCTAACAATGCTTTTATTTCTTTAATACTTGCCATGCGTTCTTTGCTAAAAACTAACAATCCGTCTTTGCTAGATTCTATGTGATAATAAGCGTTGCTTTCGAAAAATAATACAAGTTCATCATTAAAAAGTGATCGAATCGCGTTTTCATTTTCGCCTCTTAAATAAAAGCGTTTTGAAAAATCAGCGTGATTTTTTATATCAATATCTTTATAACCAGTTAGAGCATACAATCGTTCTAACAACCCCTCTCGATCTAATGTAAACACAGGGACATTTGAAGATGTTTTAATGTGAAGCATGGTCGATCGGATCACTTCCTTGGCAATAAACTCTCCTTCCGAAAAGGTGACGTCAAACAAGTGACACGGACTCTCTTTTGCTGAAAGTTGATTAAAAACATGTTCAATTTTTTTAGTTTTAAAATAGATGAAGTTTTCCAAAAATGTGCTAGTTCTGTGTTTCAATGGGTCGAAGCGAAGCCCAAAATCATTTGCAACCTGTTCTAGGTTGTTCTGACGTTTTGTTTTATTGTTCGTGATAATATTTTGAATCGGCAACAAGCGTCTCAAAGCAAAGGGATGCTCTGATTTTGTGCCTAAAATATCTAAACCTATCACGCCAATATTTCCTCCTTTTTTGTGAAATAGTTCTTGATAATCATGAACGTTTTCCATTACAGAATGGTCCACAAAACCACACAACGAAAAATCTAAGATGACATCGCTTTCTTCTGGAATTGCTTCCAATTTATTTTTTAGCATATTGAAATTCAGAAAGCTACAAAAGTGTTTTACACTAATAAAATAACCGCCGTTCTCTTCTTTAAACATTAGTACGTTTGGCTTAAGAATGTTTTTTACAAACAAACTCAGACTTTTTGTAACTACAATATGAATAACAAACGTTGCAATTAAGCCTGCGACTATACCAGTAATTAACCCAACTTTTAGGGTTACAAATAGAGTTGCAAAGAAAATGATCAGCTGTTCTTTTCCTATGGTAAAAATACGACGCACTACATCTGGAGACGCTAATTTGTATCCGGTATATACAAGTATTGCCATTAAAGCAGTTAGCGGAATTCTCGTGAGTTCTGTACTAAAAAGTACAATAAATAGCACCAAAAATAAGGCATGAAATAAGTTTGAGGAGCGGTTGCTTCCGCCATTGTTTACATTCACAGAGCTTCTTGCAATTACCGTAACTACATTCAAACCTCCTAAAAACCCACTTACTACAGTAGCAAGTCCGAGAGCTTTAATGTCTTTATTTACATTAGATCGTCTTTTGAAGACGTCTAATTTATCGACAGCCTTAATGCTAAGTAACGATTCTATACTGGCAATTAAGGTCAACGCAACAACGCTTGACCAAAAAGAAAGCGTTCCTATCATGTCAAAGTTTGGTGATGGGATGTCGGTTATTATTTCCTGAATATTTGGAATACTAGGAATCATGTAGGCTGCCGAAATAGGGTTTGGTGTTTTTAGAATAAACTCATAATAATAACTAAACCCAACAGAAACAATCACAATCCACATTGTTGCGGGTATAAGCTGAAGATACTTGTTTCGAATTTTTGAATAAAACACCATAATAGCTAAACTAATTACCCCAGCAATAGCCGCATAAATCAATCCTTTATCTTGATAATTTACTACTGTAATTAAAGTGTTTGGTATTTCTAGCAAGTAGTCAATTCCATTATCTCTAGCAATTTTGTTTCCAAGCATAATGTGAAACTGTTTTCCTAAAATAATCAGTCCGATAGCCGCTAACATCCCTTGAATCGCTGACGACGGAAAATAATCTGCCAACTTTCCTAGTCTTAAAAAACCAAGTAAGATTAAAATGATTCCAGAACAAATAATCGCTGCATAAGTTGCAGTGAGCCCCAGTGTTGTAATAGCTATTAAAACAACGCCTACTAAACCGTTTCCAGGTCCTGAAATAGTTACAAAGCTTCCACCAAAAACAGAGACAATAATACCACCAACAATCGCTGTGATAACTCCCGCAATTGGAGGCGCTTCACTCGCCATTGCCAACCCTAAACCCAAGGGGAGCGCAATAAGACTGACCACCAAGCCAGAAAACATGTTTTTAGGTAAGGTTTTTATAAATCCCACAAATGGAGTTTCTTTTGTTCTCATTGTACAATTAATACATCGGTTGGTAATTCAGTTAAAATATATTCAATATCATGTGGGAATACACGATCCCAAAATGTCATTTTGGAGGGCGCATTCATCACCAAGAGATCTGCGCGCGCCACCTGTGCGTAGTGCCCTATTGAATAGCCTCGTTTTCCAAAAATGGGTTGAGACTTTATGGTTATTTCTTTTGTATAATCTGATGGGATTGAATCCAATACTTTTTTTACTCGCGCTTCTTCTCTTAATCGTAAACGCTCTTTGATAATGGTTGATTTTCGTAGTGATTTGTCGTCATCTACTTTTACACTTACTTCTTCTTGGTCAATTTCCTCAACAACTGTGATTTTTCCAACCCCTAATTTGTGACCAACCAAAAATGCGGTAGTTACCGTTTCTTGTGTTTTTGGATCTTTTAAACCATTCACAACAATATGCTCACAAGGGACACGGTTTATAGATGGATTAATTAAAAGTAGAACGGAGCAGCTAGCTTGTCTCGTAATCTTCCGTGCTATAGATCCCAGATAGTATTTTAAAAAATTCTCTTTTTTAAGAGCTCCAATAATAAGTAAATCTATCTTTTTTTCTTTTGTTGAAGTTAGAATCACATCCACAGGATCTCCAGACTTGTAAAACAACTCATATTCTAAGCCTTGGTTCTCGAAAGGGCTTAAAAATTCTGTAAAGGTTTTTGATTTTTCCTCGGAAGCTTCTCCAACATGTATGAGTACTAATTTACTCTCGAAACGTAGAGCTAAGCGTGCCGCCTCATTAATGTTAGCCTCTAGATTTGGAGAAAAATTAACTCCAATTCCGATTGTTTTAAAGTTGATAGCATTCAATCAAATTTATGTTTAAAGATTATCCTGAAATATAAGACTTTCTTTAAAAATATAAAAACCAAAAATTAGATTAATCATTAAGCTTCAGAACCGCCATAAATGCTTCTTGTGGGATTTCTACACTTCCGACTTGACGCATTCGTTTTTTACCTTTTTTCTGATTTTCTAAAAGCTTTCGTTTTCTAGAGATATCTCCACCATAACATTTGGCGGTAACATCCTTACGAACGGCTTTAACGGTTTCTCTTGAGATAATTTTTGCACCAATTGCAGCCTGAATAGGAATATCAAACTGTTGCCTTGGAATGAGTTCTTTTAGTTTGGCACACATTTTTCTACCAATAGCGACTGAGTTGTCGATGTGGATTAAAGCTGAAAGCGCATCTACAGTTTGTCCATTTAGCAAAACATCAACTCGAACCAACTTTGAAACGCGCATGCCAATAGGAGAGTAATCAAACGATGCATAACCTTTAGAAACAGTTTTTAATCGGTCATAAAAATCAAATACAATTTCCGCTAAGGGCATGTCAAAAGTTAATTCAACTCGTTCTGGAGTTAAGTAATTCTGGCTTGTAATTTGTCCGCGTTTTTCAATACATAACGACATCACATTCCCTACAAAATCAGACTTTGTGATAATCGAGGCTTTAATGTAAGGCTCCTCAATACGCTCTAAACCAGAGGGGTCTGGCAAATCAGAGGGGTTGTTCAGTATGACAATGGTATCTGGGTTTTTACGTGTAAAGGCGTGATAGGACACATTGGGAACGGTTGTAATCACGGTCATATTAAATTCACGCTCCAAACGCTCTTGAATAATTTCTAGATGCAACATTCCTAAAAACCCACATCGAAATCCAAAGCCTAAGGCCGCTGAACTTTCAGCCTGAAACACCAAAGAGGCATCGTTCAGTTGTAGTTTTTCCATTGAGGCACGCAACTCTTCGTACTCCTCAGTATCTACAGGATACAATCCTGCAAAAACCATTGGCTTGACGTCTTCAAACCCTTCAACGGCTTCGGTTGTTGGAAACTTTGCATCGGTAATGGTATCACCAACCTTTACTTCACGCGCATCTTTTATGCCTGTAATTAGGTATCCAACATCGCCAGTTTTAATTTCTTGTTTTGGCGTTTGGGTAAGGTTGAGTGTTCCGACTTCATCCGCACCATAGGTTTTTCCTGTGGCAATAAACTTAACCTGTTGATTTTTTTTAATGCTCCCATTCACAATTTTAAAATAGGTTTCAACCCCTCTAAAAGAGTTGTAAACAGAATCAAAAACCAGTGCTTGCAAAGGGGCTTCTGGATCTCCTTTTGGCGGTGGGATGGTTTCTATAATGGCGGATAAAATGGCTTCAATTCCAAGGCCTGTTTTAGCACTTGCAGGAATCACCTCTTCAGGCTCACACCCTAAAAGTTCTACAATATCATCGGTTACTTCTTCAGGGTTTGCACTTGGCAAATCTACTTTATTTAGAACGGGAATGATTTCTAAATCATTTTCCAGTGCGAGGTATAAATTTGAAATGGTTTGTGCTTGTATGCTTTGTGCGGCATCTACAATCAACAACGCACCTTCACAGGCGGCAATGGATCGCGAGACTTCATAACTAAAATCGACATGACCAGGCGTGTCAATTAAGTTCAAAATATAGTCCTGCCCTTTGTGGGTATATTCCATTTGAATGGCATGCGACTTGATGGTAATCCCACGCTCACGTTCCAAATCCATGGAATCGAGTAATTGGTTTTGCTTTTCACGCTCAGTAACAGCGCCTGTAAAGTCCAACAGTCGATCTGCCAAGGTGCTTTTACCGTGGTCAATATGGGCGATGATACAAAAATTTCTAATGTGCTTCATTTACTGTTGTTCAAGATGCGTTGTATGCGAAAGCAAAAGTAATCAAATTTCTCACACAAGGTTCAGATTAATTAATGATGGTCAATGAGGGTCTGAATTCGCTTGACGGCTTCGTTTTTACCTATTAAATAGAGGATGTCAAAAACATCAACCCCTTCTAATGCGCCAACAAGTGCCACTCTTAGCGGCATCATTATTTTTCCAAAACCGATTTCGTTTTCGGTAATCCACCCCTTTACTGTGGTTTGAATCCCATCAACACTGCTGTCGTCTGCGGTTTCGAGCACGCCAATTAGTTGGGACATTAAATCTTTAGAATGTTCTTTCCATGCTTTCTTAAGTGCTGCCTCTGCAAAAGTTTCAGGGGCTTTAAAAAAGTAATGGCTTAATCCCCAAAATTCTGAAGGAAAGGTAGCACGTTCTTTGATGAGGTCAACAACCAACGCCACATAATCAGGGTCTATAGCCTTGAGTTCTGGTGTTGTGTCTATAAATATTTTGGACAATGTTTCGGCACTCTGTTTTTGCATGTACTGATGATTGAACCATTTTGTTTTGTCGGGGTCAAAACGAGCACCGGCTTTATTGACATTTTTCATGTCAAATGCCTCTACAAGCTCACTTAATGAAAAAAGTTCTTGTTCTGTGCCTGGATTCCATCCTAAGAATGCCAAGAAATTCACAACGGCTTCCGGAAAGTAGCCACTTTCTTTATAACCTTTGGAGATGCTATCTGTTGAGGGGTCTTCCCAGTTTAATGGAAATACAGGAAATCCTAATTTATCGCCATCGCGTTTGCTGAGCTTTCCTTTTCCTGTTGGTTTTAAAATCAAGGGTAAGTGTGCAAATTCAGGCGCTTCCCATCCAAACGCATTGTAAAGTAATTGGTGTAACGCCAAGGAAGGCAACCATTCTTCGCCACGAATGACGTGTGTGATGTTCATTAAATAATCGTCCACCACATTGGCAAGGTGGTAGGTGGGCATGCCGTCCGATTTGAACAACACCTTGTCATCTAGTGTGTTGGTATCAATTGCGATCCTTCCTCTAATTAAGTCGGTAAGCTCAAGAGTTTCATCCTGAGGAGCCAAAAACCGCACCACATAGTCCTCGCCATTTGCAATTTTTTCAGCCACTTCTTCTTTAGACAAGACTAATGAATTGACAAGCCTTCCACGTGTTCTGTTGTGCCAATTGTAGATAAAGGTTTTGCCTTTTGCTTCGTGGTTTTTACGTTCCAAGTCCAGGGCTTCTGCCGTATCAAAAGCATAATAAGCCTTGTTGTTTCCAATTAGTAAATCGACATACTGCTTGTACAAATTCTTGCGCTCACTTTGTCTGTACGGACCAAAATCATCGTCTTTTCCCGGGCCTTCATCAAAAGGAATGTTGCACCAGTTGAGTGCGTTGGTGATATAATCTTCTGCACCATTCACAAAGCGTTTTTGATCGGTATCTTCGATACGAAGCACAAAAGTACCGCCGTGTTTTTTGGCAAATAGATAATTAAATAGAGCAGTTCGCACGCCTCCAATATGGAGTGGCCCCGTGGGACTTGGTGCAAATCGTACGCGAATGGATTTGTTCATGCTTTTGTATTAATACTACAAAGATAGAACTGCTGAACGCATTCCCCAAAGAAACAGGCAGCGTTTTTAGGAAAGCATCACTCATAGACGGGAGACTTTGCCCATAGGGGTAGGATTTTTAGAAGTAGGCGAGAACCTGTCTGCCGACAGGCAGGCAAGCAATTACTTATAGCCATTGTTGGCAGTAGTGTTTTATTCTTAATTTTTTAAAGGAACCTTAAACTCCGTTCCAGTTTTTGCTCCATTAATTTCAAAACGCAACTTTATATTAAGAGTATCGGATTCCAAATAATTGCTTGGAACAGTTATTTCCGTTTTAGTAATTCCGTTTTTCGTTCCGAGCATTTTTATTCCAAACCCGAAAATCGAACTTATTTTAGGGTCAATATTTTTCCATTCAAAATCCGTTCTGGTTGGCGTGTCATAAGTCAAGTAATCATTTCCATTTAAGATTTTTATTTCCACGCTACTTTCTCCGTTTTCATAAATAAATTCAGAGCTGTTTTTTTTCGATTCAGTACAGGAAATCAAAGTTAGAATTAGAAGTCCAAACAGTAAATTTCTTTTAATCATTTTAGGTTTTCTCATATTACGCACAACGGTCTCGGCTATGAGTAGTTGCGTGTTTAGCACATAACTTTGCAAGTACACACCAAGCTGAAAATCCGCGAGGATTTTCAGAAGTAGGCGAGAAAAAGCAATTACTTATAGCCATTGTTGTACAACTACTATATATCGGAACAGGTTCCGATATA
>Ga0206131_10008140_pt1 | contig 10360 bp, 10 predicted proteins | sample Helgoland_Spring_FD_148636 | JGI IMG/M metagenome (GOLD analysis project Ga0206131, IMG submission 148636) | Pelagic subsurface seawater microbial communities from Kabeltonne, Helgoland, North Sea - Helgoland_Spring_Bloom_20160517_1 | ecosystem: Environmental > Aquatic > Marine > Epipelagic ... | reverse complement strand
GGATCTGCGGTGCTACAAAATCTCAAAGCGCTTTGATCAGGACATTTCGGCCATCATGGCCGCGATCAATATCCGGCTGAGGAGCGAGAAGATTGTCGAAGTCCGCATCGCATTCGGCGGCATGGCGGCGACACCGAAACGTGCAAAAGCCGCTGAGGCCGCTTTGAAGGGCAAACCGTTCGCCGAAGCTGCTTTCAAGGCCGCGATGGATGCGCTTGATCAGGATTTTGCGCCCATAGACGATCATCGCGCCTCTGCTGCGTATCGAATGAAAACGGCCAAGAACCTGATCCTGAAATACTTCGTCGAACGCAATTTTGGCGAAGTGCGGATCACGGGCCGTGGCAAGGTTCTTGCGCAAGACGTGGTGGCGGGATGATGGACGGATCCGCACGGGATAAAGACTTCGTTGCAGTGCGCCATGACAGCGCCGACCGGCAGGTCGCAGGCGATGCGCGGTACGCTGATGATGGGCTGGAGCCGCCAGGCATGGTCCATCTTGCGCTGGGTCTATCGAAGATCGCCTATGGTTTTGTCTCAGGCGGTGATCTTGATCTGATCAGGAACGCACCTGGCGTAGTGGCGGTCTTTACGGCTGATGACGTTCCCGGGATCAACGACACCGGGCCCGTCATTCATGATGAACCTGCCTTTGCCCTCTCCGAAGAAACTGGCGCGGATGTCAGCTATCAGGGCCAATGCCTGTTCGCTGTAGTCGCCGATACGCGTGAAGCGGCCCGCGCCGCAGTTCGCCTAACTAATCTTGAGTACAGCGAAAATTCCCCGATCCTCAGCATAGATGAGGCGATACAGGCCAAATCGTTTCTGTCTGAACCGTACCGAATGGCGCGTGGGGATGCGGGCCGGGCAATCGATCGGGCGGCGCATACCCTGAAAGGCCAGATGGAAATTGGCGGGCAGGATCACTTTTATCTGGAAGGTCAGATTGCCGTTGCGACGCCTGGTGAGAACGACGAAATCCATGTCCTTTCGTCGACCCAGCACCCATCAGAGGTGCAGAAGGTCGTCGCTGAAAACCTCGCGCTGCCGCTCAACACCGTAACGGTCGAAGTTCGCCGTATGGGCGGCGGGTTCGGCGGTAAGGAAACGCAGGGCAATCTGATTGCTGTGGCCGTCGCAATGGCTGCGCGGGTCACAGGGCGACCTGCGAAGCTGCGCCTTGACCGCGATGATGACATGGTGCTGACCGGCAAACGCCACCCGTTTCGTGTGGCCTATGAGGTTGGCTTTGACGACAGCGGGCGGATCGAAGGCGTCAAATTCGAACAGTGGTCCAACTGTGGCTGGTCAACCGACCTGAGCCACGCCATCGCCGACCGGGCGATGTTCCATGCGGATAATGCCTACTACTATCCAGACGCTGAAATCATCTCGCATCGCTGCAAAACCAACATGGTTTCGATGACGGCCTTCCGGGGTTTTGGCGGCCCGCAAGGCGTTCTTGGGGCTGAAAGAATGATGGAGCATATCGCCCATCACCTTGATCTCGACCCGCTGGTCGTTCGCCAGCGTAATTTTTATGAACCTGCTGATGGGCCGGGCGAAAGGGTGGTGACCCCGTACCACATGACGGTCGAGGACAGCGTCACCGAAAAGATCGTCGCCGAGCTTGTTCAAACTTCTGATTATGAAACCCGGCGCAAGGAAATCGTAGCGTGGAACGCTGAGAATGCGCTTATCAAGCGCGGGATCGCGTTAACGCCGGTGAAATTTGGCATTTCCTTCACGACCACGTTTCTGAACCAGGCGGGTGCGCTGGTGCTGATCTACCAGGATGGCTCTATCGCTTTGAACCATGGCGGGACGGAAATGGGCCAGGGCCTGTTCCAAAAGGTGGCGCAGGTCGCGGCGTCTGAGTTTGGCTTGCCGCTGGACATGGTCCGCATCACCTCAACCCGGACAGACAAGGTGCCCAACACCTCAGCAACTGCTGCGTCATCCGGGTCAGACATGAACGGGATGGCGGTGCAGGATGCGTGTAATCAGCTAAAGCAGCGGCTGGCCGACTTTTTGGACAAGGACGAGCTGCTTTTCGAAAATGGTATGGTCTTTTGGTGCGGGGGCCGCAAAAAATGGCCTGATCTGATTAAAGAGGCCTACATGAACCGGGTCTCGTTGGCCGCAACAGGGTTCTATGCGACGCCGAAGATCGAATGGGATCGTGAGGCCGCCAAAGGTCGCCCGTTCTACTATTTCGCCTATGGCGCGGCGGTGACCGAAGTCGCGCTGGATGTTCTGACCGGTGAAAACCGCATGGTCCGCGCCGATATTCTGCATGATGTTGGCAAATCCCTGAACCCTGCAATTGATCTTGGACAGGTAGAGGGCGGGTTCATTCAGGGCGCGGGCTGGCTGACGACGGAAGAACTGGTTTGGGACAATACCGGCGCACTCAGAACCCACGCGCCATCGACCTACAAGATCCCAACTGCAGGTGATCGGCCCGATGTCATGAACGTGGCGCTTTGGGCCGAAGGGCAGAACCGCGTCCTGACGATCAAGCGATCCAAAGCGGTGGGAGAACCGCCTTTGATGCTGGGTGTCTCAGCGTTCCTTGCCCTGCAACAGGCAAACAATGCGGCCAAGGATGGTTGGGTTGATCTTGATGCGCCTGCAACGGCGGAAACGTTGTTGATGAGCGGCGGTTAACGCCCGCTGGCTACGTGCCAACGGGCGCTTTGGTTACACATCCAGCTTCAGCTGAGGCGTGCCGCCGGTGATCTTTTCAACAGTCTCACCTTTTCGGTTTAGTGTCGCCGACAAGCGGCGACGCATGACGTCGAAACTGTCGAAGGCCGAAACGTTCACCGGCTGATCCAGATCAAGCGAAACGCGGAACATCCGCCCGTCAGCCAACTGGCGCAACGATTTGATCGTTCCGCGCACCGGTTTGCCTAGATAGGCGCCGGTCACGATCTGCCCCACCTGCCACGGTGGGCCGGATGGGGCATTCCCGCACGCCGCAAAGATTGTGTTCCAATCCTTGTAGCCATGCTGCCGGGCGACCGCCTCTAACGCTTGTGAATGGGACATGGGATTTGTCCCAGCCAACGAGGCGCGAAGACGCTTCGCCTAGAATTTCAGGTCATCAATAGTGGGCATCTGAGCCGCCTTTCATGAGGCTGCGCAAAACTACTTTGACGGCGCCCGCGTTGCCATCACGCCGCGCAACTTGGGAAAGTCGGGTGCGATGAAAATGCCGAAGACTTCTCCGTGGGCTTGCGCCTGCGGGCGGCGGGCGTCTTCAGGCCCTGCGCGCTATCTAGGAAGGCGCAGGTCCCACGTCAACAGGGGTGCTTTCAGTCTTTGATGTTCTGAGACGATCTACAGGCGTTCGCCGCGCATCAGTTTTGGCGTCTCGCCTGACACGCCAGACGCCATTTTCATGAACACCGTTTTCAGCTTGGGCGCCTTGTTCACCGCCGCCATACCAAGGTCGCGGATCAACCGGATCGGGCCACTGTCGTTCGAGAATAATATGTTCAGCGCATCCATCCCAAGTGCGAAGGACGTCGAATCGAACCTGCGCCAATTCTGGTACCGCCTCAGAACGTCCAGCCCGCCAATGTCTTCGCCACGGCCTGCAGCTTCGCTAAGCACCTCTGCCAGTGCAGCGGCGTCGCGGACGCCTAGGTTCAGGCCTTGCCCTGCAATCGGATGAACGGCATGTGCGGCGTCGCCCAGCAATGCGAGGCGAGGTTTGACGTATTCATGAGCGAGCGAAAGATGAAGGGGATAAGTCCAGCGACGCCCTTCTAACGTGATCTTGCCGAGGAAATCACCGAACCGGCGCTGCAATTCGACCAAATACGCATCATCATCCAAGGCATGAATGCGGGCGGCCTCAGCGTTGGTTTCTGTCCAGACCAGTGATGACCGGTCGCCACGCAACGGTAGAATGGCGAAAGGACCGCTTGGCAGGAACATCTCATGCGCCACGCCATGGTGGGGCTTTTCATGACCCACAGCGCAAACGAGACCGTTTTGCTGATACCGGCGGCTCATCCGTCTGATCCCGGCTGCGGCGCCCAATGGGCTGTCGCGCCCATCGCAGGCAATGACGACAGAGGCGTGGATCGTACCGCCATCGGCCAGCGACGCGACCGCCCGCCCCGGGCCGTAGTCGACCGTTGTCACACGACTCGCGCGCTGCTCTACCCGTTCGTGATCGTCCATTGCGACAAGCACAGCGGGTCGCAGGTGGCGATCCTCGACCATGTAACCGTAAACGCCGTCATCAGTCTCACGATGGTCGAGATGCAGAAATAGGGGCGATGCGCCCTCATCCACCTTGCCGTCCGAGACGAGAATGTCGACCATTGGCTCAGCCTCAGCTGCGACGCGATCCCAAACGCCGATTGCCGCCCAAAAGCGTTGTGAGGCGAGCGCCACTGCATAGGCGCGTCCGTCAAACTCTGCCGCGTCTTCTGCCGTCGCTCCGCCTGCATCTAGCAGGATCACGTCAAAACCAGCATCCGCCAGCGAAAGGGCCGATGCGGCGCCAGCAAGGCCGCCGCCAACGATCAGGGCGTCACAGTCGAGAAATTTGTTCATAGTTTCTATATCGTGCCGTCACCCCGGATTGTCCACGGACGCGCCGCCGCATAGGGTCTGGAAAAATGACTGGAGGGTTACATGACTGACATCAACTTCCTGACCGCCGCCGAAACGGGTCGCCAGATCGAAAGCGGCGCGCTGGACGCTCGTGATGTAACCGAAGCGTATCTGAACGCGATCGAAGCGCACGAGGCGACTGATACGATTTACGTCCGTGTTATGGCGGACTCTGCCCGGACCGAAGCAGCAGAGGCGGCGGCACGAGCCAAAGCAGGTCTTCGTCGGGGGCCGTTGGATGGTGTGCCGATCTCATGGAAAGACCTGTATGATACTGCGGGCGTCGGCACCGAGGCTGGCACAGCCATGCTTGCAGGCCGGGTGCCGACTAAAGACGCGACAGTCTTTGCGCGCGGGAAGCGGGCTGGCGTGGTCAGCCTGGGCAAAACGCACATGACAGAGCTGGCGTTTTCAGGCCTCGGTCTGAACCCTGTGACCAAAACCCCACCGAACGTAAATGATCCCGCGCTGGTGCCGGGCGGGTCGTCCTCAGGCGCTGCAGCATCTGTGGCGTTTGGTTTGGCTGCGGCGGGTATTGGGTCAGACACGGGTGGTTCTGTCCGTATTCCGTCTGCGTGGAACAACATGGTTGGCTTGAAAACTACACACGGTTTGCTGCCTGCCGATGGCGTTGTCCTGCTGATCGAAAGTTTTGACACGGTTGGGCCGCTGACCCGTTCGGTTGAGGATGCAGCATTGCTGACCGCGATGATGGCGGCTCAACGCGCGCCTGATCTTGGCGGCGCCACGCTGAAGGGCAAGAAGATGCTGGTCGCCGAAGGGCTGCCATTGGATGGCGATTGCCGTGATGAACCACGGGCCGCTTTTGAAGCGTCTGTCGCAAAACTGAAAGATGCAGGCGTCGAGATCCACCGTGAAGAGATCCCCGAAATTGCGCAATCAATGGAATCTTCCATCTCGCTATATGTCGGCGAGGCATGGGCGGAATGGGGTGAAACCATTGAACAGAAGGGCGATCTGATGTTCGCCCCGGTTCGTGAACGGTTTGAGATGGGGGCTTCTTTCAGCGCCGCGCAGTACCTTCGTGAATGGCGTCGACTGCATGGCATTCGGGCGGACTATCTGGCGCGAACAGCTGGCTATGATGCGGTACTGATCCCCTCATCGCCAATTCTTGCGCCAGATCGCGAACGTCTGTTGGCGGATGAAGCATACTTCGCCAAAGAAAACCTGTTGGCGTTGCGCAATACGCGGATTGGCAATCTGTTGGGTCTATGCTCGCTTACCATGCCAACTAATACGCCAATGTGCGGCCTGAACCTGATGAGCAAGCCATTTGACGAAGCAGGACTGCTGCGTCTTGGCACAGCAATCGAGGCGCTTTAGGCGCCGATCTGAGGGGTCTGTGCGTCCCGGTGGTGTGCCGGGACGTCAAAGCCATTGCCTGAATCAGGCGTCAGGCTGTTTCATTGCCAGCCGAGCGAAGTTGCCCATTGAGAACAGATGCGCGTAGACGCAGCCCATCACACCGCGCTTGACGAGGGATGAGATCGTCTCATCCGCCAATTCGTGCAGTTTCTTTTCATCAACCACCGAAAACCCGTCGATGCGCGATGTCTTTTCGCCGCCCTTCAGGTTGACTGAGCTTTCGTCGATCAGTTTCAGGACCTCAAGCTCTTCAATCGCTTTGCGGGTGCGGGCCAGCGCTGCTTCATAGGCTTTGCAGTACTCCATCGCCCGTTCCGACGCTTTGCCGGGTTTGTCGCCGTCGAACAGGCGGCGTTCTTCATCCTTGCAATCGAGTTCAAACAGATCGCAGGTCAGGTCCGCGCAAAAGACATGGCGATCTGACCCTTCCTTTTCGCGCACCATCTGGAAGGGATATCGGCGCAGGTAGCCGGGCACATAAGCGCCTTTGCGCCAGCTGCCATCGGGTTCAACAAACTGATTGCCGCCTTCATTCGCGCCAAGCAGCGCCACGGGAACAGTTGGGCCCTTTGAGGTGAAGACGATGGGGTAATCGCGCTGGGCCTGAGGAAACTCATCCATTGTCAGGGGGACAAATTTCAAGTCTCTCGCAAATTCAAACGACCGGGCGGCGGCGACGCCATAATCGCCGTGGCGCGCATAGCTGAGCGGTGTCAGTTACTTGTAAAGAAGCGGCAACTTCAAGGTCTTTTCATCGCTCATCGCAAGGTATTCCTTCAATCATCTCGAATTCCCGGAAAGGTCCAAAAGGCCTATCAGCGCGGTGATGGGCCGGTTCAGTTGAAAAGTCACAGTCAGTCAAAGGTGAGCAGCCGTTCAGGCTTTGCCCGTCTCTTCGATATCTCTGTCAGCTTCAGGCACATTCAGCGTCGCCCACGTCGTGTCGGCCTTTGGCGGCTTGGGCATCTGGCAGCTGCGACGGTGAATGTTCACCTTTGCGATAAAGTTCGCAGATATTGGCGCTGTGACGAACAGGAACGCCATGATCAGGAGATCATGCAAAGACCCTTCGCCAAACACATAGGAATGGATCATGGACGCCAGCAAAAGCGCGCCAATGCCCATCGTGCTGACTTTGGTCGGGGCATGCAGGCGCGTCATTGAATCATTGAACCGCAACAACCCGATTGCGCCGACAACTGTAAAGAAAGTTCCGATCAGCAAGCAGGCAGAGATGGCGTAAACTGCGACGATCTCAAGGGTCATTCGATGATGTCCCCCCGCAGAATGAAGCGCGCATAGGCCACTGTTGAGACAAAGCCCAGCATGGCCACGATCATCGAAGCTTCAAAGTAAATACGCGTGCCCTGCCAGACCCCCAAAAGAACGATCAGGCCAATTGCATTGATCACCATCGTATCAAGCGCCAGAATTCTGTCGCCTGGCCCAGGTCCGATCACCAGCCTGACCATGGCCGCCAGTTGGCCCAGCGCCACGCCAATGAAGGCGATGATCAATACCAGATCCATCAATTCGACTGCAGCTGTCATACAAAAATCTCCTTCAGTCGACGTTCGTAACGGTCCTTGATTTCATCCCGCACCGCATCTGGGTCATCGGCATCCAGCGCATGCACTAAAAGGCTGTGACCTTCATCTGACAGGTCCGCCGAAACTGTGCCCGGTGTCAGGGTGATGGTGCCTGCAAGCACAGAGATCGCCTCAGGTTGACGAAGGTCCAGCGGCACTTCGATCCAGGCCGGGCGCAATTTGTCGTTTGGCCGGGTCAGCACGATCCAAGCGACCTGAACATTGGCGACGAAAATATCCCAAATGACCAAAAAGGAATATGAGATCATCTTGCCAATCCGAAACCCACTGGGTCTGTTGGGCCACCATATGGATGTGCCGAAGGGGATGATCACGCCAAGGATCACGCCAAACACGATCATACCTGCGGACACGTCATTTTGCAGCAGCGTCCAGACGACGGCCAGCAACAAGGTCAGCAGGGGATGCGGCAACAACCAGTGAAACGCCTTGCTCATGTCAGTGCCCTTCCTTCGTCGTGCTCATCTTGCCCGGCGTTTCCACCACGGTTGAGATGTAATCGACCGGTGCAAACAACTGTTCCGCCATAACCTGCATGTAATCGTGCATATGGCCTGCAAAGATCGTGTGCGCGATCAGCATCGCAACCAGACCGCCAACTGCGGCATAGGCAAGCGTTGATGGCGCGTCAGGCAAAACGGCGTCTTCTTCATATTCGACGCTTTGCCCCTTCCAGAAAACCACACTGCCTGCGCGGGCAAAGCCAACAACGGCGATCAGGCTGGATGACAGAATGATCGCCCAGACCCACACAGCCATATCCGTCGAAAATGATGCTTCCAGGATAAGCAGCTTACCGACAAAGCCCGAAAGCGGCGGCAATCCGGCCATCGCAATGGCGGCGACAAAGAACAACCCGGCAGTCAGGGCGGCGCCTGATACTGGCGGTGCTGCAACAAGTGTCAGGCCCGCCCGGCCTGTTTTCACCAGATCGACAATCAGGAACAGGGCCGCAGCCGCCAGGGTCGAATGGATGATGTAGTAAAGCGCCGCTGCAATGCCCGCCTCGCTCATCAGCGAAATGGCGACCATCACCATCCCCATGGACCCGATGACAGAAAATGCGACCAGCCTGTCCAGATGTTTCGCGGCCAACACACCAACCATCCCGATCACAAGCGACACCAAGGCGGCTGGAAGCAACCATGCGTCATGCAGGCCCATCGTGACCTCAAGCTCTGGATGGAAGATCATCGTGTAAACGCGGATGATCGCGTATGCGCCGACTTTTGTCATAATTGCGAACAACGCAGCAACCGGTCCTGGCGCTTCTGAATAGCTGGACGGCAGCCAGAAATGCAGGGGCGCCAGCGCCGCCTTGATCGCAAAAACCATCAGAAGAAGGACGGCAGCGACACGGATGCCTACTGTTGCTTCAGGCCCAACCTCAGCCACACGAACAGCGAGGTCCGCCATGTTGAGAGTGCCTGTTTCCGCGTAGATCGACCCAAGCGCAAACAGGAACAGGGTCGATCCCAGAAGGTTGTAAAGAACGTATTGAACGCCGGCCCGAAGGCGCTGGTCGCCACCAGAATGGATCATCAGGCCATAAGAGGCGATCAGCAGAACCTCAAAGAAGACGAAGAGGTTGAAAAGGTCACCTGTCAGAAAGGCGCCAAGGATGCCCATCAGCTGGAATTGGAACAGGGCGTGGAAGTGCCGCCCGCGTTCATCCCATTTCGACCCAATAGCGTAGAGAAGGACGAAAAGCGCCAAAACCGATGTCAGCAACACCATCATGGTCGACAGCCGGTCGCCTACCAGCACAATGCCGAACGGGGCCGCCCAGTCACCTGTCTGGTACAGCGTGATCGTCCCGTCAGCGGCTTGCCACGCCAAACCGGTCGAGATCGCAATCAATGCAAGCACGCCAGCAACCGAGAAGGCGCGCTGAATACCGATATGATGGCGTGCTGCAAGAACGATGAACGGCGCAAGGATCGCCGGCAGGATGATGGGAACAATGATCCAGTGGTTCATTTCGCATCCTCCGCGGCAAGCGCCGCGTCGTCTGGATCATCCACATAATCATCATTTGACCCCAGATAGGCCCCCAGCGCGATCATCACGACCACTGCAGTCATGCCAAACGAAATCACAATCGCCGTCAGGACGAGAGCTTGGGGCAAAGGATCAGTGTAGGTCTCAACCCCATCTATCAATATGGGCGAAGCGCCAATGGTCAGGCGGCCAGAGGCGAACAGGAACACGTTTACAGCATACGTCAGTAACGACACGCCCAGGATCACCGGGAATGTACGAAGGCGCAGCACCAGATAGATGCCGCCAGCGGTAAGAATGCCAATTGCGGTCGCAACGAGAAGTTCCATCTTACGCCCCTCTCTTCGCTGCATCGTCGGCTGGTTGCTCATCCCGCGATGGATCTATGTCCATCGGTTCATCGACTTCGGGCATATGGGCCCGGCGTGCAAGGCGAGAGAAGCTTTCCAGCGACAACATCACCGCGCCGACCACTGCGAGAAAGACGCCAAGATCAAAGGCCATCGCAGTTGCAAGTTCAAACTTGTCGAAAGGCGGAATGCGGAAGTAGCCGAATGCGGTCGTCATGAACGGTTTGCCTGCAAACCATGATCCGATGCCGGTCAGGCCCGCAATCAAGACGCCTGCGCCGATCACCCCGTGATAGGGATAACGCAAGCGCGCTGAGGCCCATGAAAAGCCGCTCGCCATGTACTGCATGACCACGCCGATTGAGACGATCAGAC
>Ga0206131_10008137_pt1 | contig 10364 bp, 11 predicted proteins | sample Helgoland_Spring_FD_148636 | JGI IMG/M metagenome (GOLD analysis project Ga0206131, IMG submission 148636) | Pelagic subsurface seawater microbial communities from Kabeltonne, Helgoland, North Sea - Helgoland_Spring_Bloom_20160517_1 | ecosystem: Environmental > Aquatic > Marine > Epipelagic ... | reverse complement strand
AACCCCATTCATTTCGCATGCGAATCATATTTAACATCTGATACTCAAGAGCTATTTTTATCCGCTCAACGAGGAATAAAAAGACTTATTGATACATACAAACAATATTCCCTCATAACTGTATGTCTAACCTATTATGATTCTATTATTAATGGATATATGGATACATTGAACAATCATAAAAAAAATAATAATAATAATAAAATAGTAGCCTCACATAATGACCAAATGACCTCTATGTACACTCCCGATTTATTGACGTCATTATCAGAAATGTGGACAGCCAAAAATCTCAAAATTATTACTGACCTTAATGCGTTTTTATCACAAGATGACTTATCCGATTCTAACCAAAATGTTATCGCACTTGAAAACATTATGAATGGAATTGATAAAGAAGCACGTGATATTATTCTAACTATATAATAACGTAATAACGTAATAACGTAATAATGTAATGACGTAATAATGTAATGACGTAATATATAGTAATAATCACGCAACGAATCATTATTCGTATTCTTTTAAGTTTAAAGCCAATCAATTATGTTACATACATAACATAATTGTGTAATATGTATATTTATACAAAATTATCAACGATTTTTAAATCGGTTTTTGTACGACCGTGGATATGGACATGGATATGGACATGGTCTTGGCTACATATAGTATGGCCACAACACAAATATATAAAAGACGAGACTGAGACTGAGACTAAGACTAAGACCAATAAAAAGAAACCAGACCCACCGCCACCATATGAACACAAGTATAAAGAAAAATACAAAGTTATTGTATCGTACGTGGATAATAATGAGGAATACAAAGAGAGAAATACACCCATACCCTTAACCTTATTTGTGACAGAATTCACTCCGAGTGGATTAGTTATTATGAGATACAATGAAGAATCAAAAGTATTTGAATACTATTGCGACAGAAGCACAATTGTTCATAAATATTTAGAAGTTGTTTCTCGTAAGTACACAATCACATTTATTTGTCCACAAATTTATTCAAATATGGATAAAGAAATTGAATTATGCGATGAAACATTTAAAATAGAAAAAGAAAAACGTTTAGAACGAGAGAAACAAAAAAAAGAAAAGGATGAAAATGATAGGAAAAATGGAATCATTCCAAAGAAAAGCGTATTTGCTCGTCTTAAAAACACACCTTTAGCCAAAACTCAAACAAGACCACCTACGAAATCGGTTATTAATCAATATCTACGTATAGGACATACCAGCGACTTTAATCCACTTATACCTGTTTTAAAACGCACGAAAATAGAAGACCCCGAAACATATGTATCACTTGTACCGGGGTCCAGTTCCAAAAGTTCTAAAAAACAACTTAGTTATCAAGATTTTATAAACAATAGTACAGGTCATCAATACATTTTTCCAGTATTCGAATAGAGAATTGGTTTATTTAAATTGCGGGATTGTTAAACTCTAAGGCTTTATTAAATCTAACTTTTTTTGTTTTAAGAACACTATTATAACCATTGGGGGGTTTTAAACATGATTTATGTGTTGCTCCTCCTCTTTTAGTTTTTACCCGTTTTCCACCCTTTAATGAAATGGAAGGAGCTTGGGCATTAGAAAATTCGCTTGCGGTTGACGCAATTCTATTAACAACCTCTTTTTGTTCATCTATTATTTTATTTGATATATCCATGGCGGCATTCACAGTATCAGAAACATTTGTTATTACTTTACTTCCTGTGTCTATTACAGACGTACCTGCGTCGACCGCAGACATTACAGCAAACGGCACTCCTGCAAGTGGTCCAAAAACAGAAGTTAAAGCATATTTCCCAGTGTCTTTGGCAGAATCAAATGCCTTTCGCGCCCCTTCCGACGCCACGTTAATGCTTTCATCTATAAGTGGTTCTGCTAAAGGCAGTAATTCGACTGCTACATCAACTCCTATTTTTCCAACATCTTTTCCAATTTGAATCATCTTTTCGCGGTTTTCTTCAGATGACATGAGTTCCCCAAAATTATTTAATTGGGTCTGAGCCTTAGTTGGGTCCAGTACGTCAACGCCAACAGACGCCAATCCTGTTTTTACACCAGACGATACAACCTCTTTTCCATGGTCCTTTATGGTCTCAATTGCGTTGTTTGCTGCCGTTGTTATTGCCTCTACGTTTTCTTTAACATTTGTTCCTTCCAATCGGGGATTGTCTAAAGAACGGCGTTGAGCCGCAACACTGGCTGCGTTAATGTTTGAATTTGGGATTGGTTCTCTTCCTCCTATACTAATATGACGAGATGATTTCCGTGTTTTATTTCCGTGTTTATGGTTATACTTATATTTGGAGTTTTTATTGTGTTTAGTTTGTTGTTTATTATGTTTCTTATTTTTTGTCTTTGATTTTGTTGGGGGTTGTGAGCTAATTACACGTTTGAACTTTTTAGATGTACGACTATAATTAAACGATTTGGGGGTTTTTATGCGATTGTTCATATTTATATTCGTATTTATATTTGTATTAGTTAATATGCTGTTAATAGATGACATATAATAATTTATACAATTTTATATTATAATAATAATATTTCTTGTTATGTTTCACATAAATTACATGTGAAACATAAATAAAATTGATTGAAATAATATGTAAGATATATACCAAATAACAACAAATCGTATTAAACAATGGAAATGGATAAACTAACTGAAAACGAAAACGAAAAGGAATCCGAATCCAATACTTTTCAAAATCCACCGCTATCACAACTGCTTCAACATCAAATGAAAGACCCACTTGTCCAAGCATTTGTTGAACAACTATCTGATATTCAAAAAGTTGGGCTTAATGTGTCGATTAAAATTCTCCCTATGACCAATATTAAAAAATGCAATGGATTCATAAAATGGAAAAAGGAAAACGGATTGTAAATACTTTGCAAATTATATTCATTAAGACAAAGTTCTTGCCACACAAATTAACTGATTCGAATTGTCATTGTTCACTCGCACATTGCTCATGTGCATCATTTTAGTTACTTCGGTGTCAATTGTATAGTTATGTGTAGATAAATACCGAAATAAAATTGGAACGTCATCCGTTTCCATATAAGGAATGTCACTGTTATAACAATTAGTTACATTTCCATTACAATCTATTTTTTTAAATGCCCATACACAATCACCCGTTGTACTCCTATTTGTAAATCCTTTAAAAGGCGATAATTTTGGTGTGCGGACCTGTACGCATATATCTTTTAAAGCACCAGGTGGAAAACAGTTTGTTGTAATAATATTTCTATATGTTTTATTAATTTGACTCAAATACGGCTGGCTAAACAACCACACAGTGGATGGCGGTGTTGGTGGAACATATTCCAGGTTTGGACCAGAACCAGAAACTGTAAATTGCATTATAATATATTATACAATACATTTACATCTTTATAATATTTAAGAATTATCATTGATTATTTTATTCATTGATTTAAATACATTTTTATTATTTAAACCATTCACTATATACAAATATATTAATGGCATTCATTTTAAATGATATTTGTATCGATGTTGAGAGAATAAAAGTATTATTTACAGCCGAAGATTATGGTTGTAGTCATAATGTTAAGCGTGTTCAGACACAAAGACTTGTCCCGTTTGATTTTTTATGTAAAAATTATCTGGTTACTTGCGAGGCCCTAACAGGTATCTTGGATAATCCATTTATTTTACCTACAGATATAAGGAGTACTACCCCTTATAACCCCAGTAATAAAACGGGGAACACAATTCTTCAAACATGTAATGACCATAATAACGTGGACCCCCCTTTACCATTGCAAATTACTACAACTGGTCTATCTTACCCAACCCATACGAAATTACCCATATTTTTAAGAGTAACTTCAGAAATAACATCATCAGATTATAAAAGAATATACTCTTTATTATTAGAACACGCAAATGTTGCTCATCAACATGGTATATCTCTTTTTAGGTTCTTAAAAAATGGGTCTAATTTAATTATTCCATGCAATAGTACACGAGACATACTTATTTATCCAACAAAGTACTGTTTATCCATTCGATTAGCTACTTCTTCCAAAGGATGGAAATATATTTCAAATATTCTTTCGCATAGAACAGATACAGATACAGATACAGATACAAAATATATACCAGACTCATTAGATGTACTTATAATAAAGGCTCTAATAGACGCATCGTCAAAATACTCAAAAGAAGGATTAACTTATAAAGACTGTGAAAGACTTGCTGAACAATACACAAACAATATTTCGGAAATATTTGAATTATGGCCTAAGCATTGGGTACTGACCAAATTCACTAAATACACCATGAGAACATATGTTCTTAATTTGTCCAAAAAATACTCATCATGTTATGCAAACGTTGACCCTACTAAGGCATTCAAAAAACTTATTCAACGTATAACCTATTGGGACACACAAGGTATCTCGTTGTTTTGTCTTCGTTTACTCCTTTTAAATGTACCAGAACATATAAACTCAGACGACCGTCAACCATTTGAACGCATGTGCGTAGACCTATTTAATAAGGGGGTTATAACAGGATAATTCCTTACAATTACAAATGTGCTTAACAATATCGTCTGATGTATTCCATTTTAAACCATAATCCGATAAATTATGAACTACCGGAATGTTCATTGCTTCACATTCTTGTACACTATTTGCGTTTCCATCTTGCTTAGTTAATCTTAGCATTATACAACACTTTCCGTATATTTCAGGCATTTCATTGTGGGGAAATATATCGACTGAACTATAAATATACCGAAAGTTTATATTAGGTCTAACTATTGTCAGTTTTTTTATTACTTCTTCATAAACATGTTTTCCATATATTTCTTCTTTCCCAGGTGAACGCCCATTGTAAATATAAATGTAAACGTACTTATTTTTTGATTGTGAATATTTATTGGTAAATAATTCTTTATCAACAAGATTGAAAGTTGTGTTCATACATTGAGCATTTGGAAACAACCAAACAAGTTGACGGTATAAACATTTACTAATACAAATATGAACGCATGATTTTAATCGAGAAATTTCAGTAATTGTTTGACGAGAGTGTACATTAGAAATGTTTGCGTCCTCCCCACCCCAAATAATATAACGAGGTAAACGAGAGTAAGACAATATAGCATATATATCTTCATCCGTGTATACACCGAAAAATACAATTTTTTTATTACTATTATCTTCTTGGATTGTATGTTCTGTTAACACATTCCATTTGTACTTCTTAACAATCTGGTCGCGTAAATGTTCCAAAGCAGGTGAAATCCAAATATAAAAATCAGGTGTCAAAATATATTCAATTGAAATACATTGAGCCGATGAATCGTTCGGGTAAGGAATAGTACGTATACAAGGTTCGTTATACGAAATTACCTCATATGTACGCCGATTTTCATGTCGTCCATATGATAAATAGTGTTTTATTGCCAACATTTCAGTTGTTATATTCATTTGCTGTAAATCAGTGTACATAGTTACATAAAATGACCAATTAAACCGAGGGAAAAACATGTAAAATGTAGAAATAGTTGGCTCTTTAAGTGGAGGATATTTTGTACGTGATATTGGATATGACACACTTACATTATCTATTTTATACTTATCTTTTTTTCTCTCAATAACACTGGAAGCTGGTGATGATAATGATGGCATTGAGAAGGTAGAAGATGTATGACGCCCATTATGACCAATTCTATCATCTTTCTGAGTTTTACCAAGAATATAAGGTACTACAACTATATTGGGAATAGGAGAAATTGGAAAATAAAGCATTCTTGTAAAAAAATCATGGTCCGCATTTTTATTGGAACTCCACATAATGTTTCGATGTTTTGGAAATGTATGATGTACACAAAAATTAGACGAACTAATTTCACCAACTGAAACATGTTCAAAGTTGGACGGAAAAATAATCCTATCAGGACGAGCGAATTTCCATACGTAAACCGAATTAATAGGGCTATATTCAATGGCCTGCTGAACCGCATATAACGCATAAGAAGTAGTTAACTTATCATCATCGTCAAGGTAAATAATATACCCATCTGTAACTGTATTAAGCAAATCATTACAATATAAATTATAGAAGTAATCAGATTGTTTAGTTTCAACCAAAGTATCATTTAATTTATTAACCTTAAACACGGTACATTTGGGATTTTTAAGAGGTTTACTTAAATAATTAAGACTGTTAACAGTGTCATAACATATAACAACCCGGAAATTACTATATTTCTGAGAAAAAATACTATCCATACACACTTTAAATAAATTAGGACGGTTTGATGTTCGTACCAATATAGTAATTAATGGCTCATTATTCAAAGGGTCATATCGGACATCATGAATGTTCTCAAGCTGAAATGAATCATTCCGTATATTATCAGCTATACGTTTAATGCGTTCTTTTAGTATTGACCTTGACCCAACACGCTTTTCTTTCTTCCCATATGTTGTATAATGATGATAAGCGGTTGTTTCGTCTATTCCCGCCTTTTTTAAATCGGGATAAAATGATAAATAAAAATCAGCATCAAAATCAATAGTATAACATGTGGATGTATTGAAAGTAGAATTAATTTTTAAATTAAAATTAGAAACAAACATTGGCATAAGTTCCTTACATGAATTAGAAACAAAGCCATTATCATTATTAATAGAATCCATAACAGTTAATTAATAATTAAATTACTTTATATACTTATTATATATATACATACTATTTTACAGAATAAATGTCTGGTCTTGATGATGATTTTGAGTATTTTATAGAACAACAACTTAAAATGGATGGAAAGGAAAATAAAACAATAAATACACCTACGAGTGATATTGATAGTATTAAGTTTCCTATTGTACCAAAAACAGATACAATTAAACAACTTAACCAACTTCCACACACTCCATTATCATTAAACAAATATCATGAAATATTTACACTCTTTAAACTCTATATAACTAAATCAAAACCGGGTATCAATAAACGGTTATTTGTTAAACCCAGTTATGTATCCAAACATGTATTCGAAAAAACTATACAACAAATAGAACAACTCAATGATTTCATTAATAACATGAACAAAGCATATGCTAATAAAGACGTTTACTTTGATCACATACTGTATAATAATGACGTTGAGCTTGCTCAATCGTATTACCAATTCCTTGTTTCACATATTATTAAACACTATAATACTTTTTATATACATCATAAGGCTGCTATTGATTATGTTAATACTCCGACAAATATTCGTGGTGCTGGCAGAAAGACCAGAAAACAGAGACAAAGACAAAGACAAAGACAGAGACAAACTCGCAAACAAAAAAATCACAAACGTTCTACCAAAAAGCGTAAACAATTAAAAAGAAAATCCAGTAAATACAATTCAACTAAAAAATCAAAATACAATAAATCATACAAATAAATCATAATACAATTTATTTAGACTGTAATTTTCTTGGAGGGTTCTATTAATTCTACCAAGCCGGGTGTATCTGTTGTATTGATATTAGATATGCGGCAGACATCGAACCGCAATTTAGATACAGACTTGCATTTATTATTGGATGATTTGATAATACAACAGGCTCGTTTAACAACTTTATTATGAACTCTGTTGCCATTAGGATTACAAATGACCGCATGAGCACTTGGATAACCGCTGATATGAGCCCAATAATCATTTGGATTACCATTAACAACAAGTTCCTGATTCTCATTAGCATTTTCACCTACGTAGATTGTATATCCTTCGTATAATATCTCCTTCATTCTATAGTGTGTATATGTATTATAATATTGAAGTCATTTTTTTAAATATAAAGAATGATGCGTGTCTCTTCTCTTTTCTTGCGTCTGTTATTTACCATTTATCTTATTAAAAAAATGAGAATTATAATGGTCGTAGTATGAGTTCCAATCATCAAACGAACAATGTGTTCCGTCATTATTTATATATGTATATTTTTCAAATTTATTTATTATTTCTTGAATATGTAATTTGTTAATAATTCCATTTGGGGTATCTGGACCACCTTCATTTTCATTTTCATTATAATACGAAGTGCCTTCGAAACCTATAAAATGTAATTTTTTCTTTGTAGCATCCATAAATATGATGTTCGGGTCATGTCCAGCAACAATTAAAGTATCGAAATTTATTATTGCATCTTTTATTTTTTTATAATGTTCTGGTATTGAAGTATTCGTATAATAATATACAGTTTGGTCTCCGTCTGAATATATTCTAATGTTATCTAATATATTTATTAATTTCATATTAATACCAGTCATATTTTTATCTAATTCTGATATAAATCTTGGATTTGAATAACCATCCATTCCATTCTTCATAATTATATTTGATTGTAATATTCCAAAATTACTAAATGGTAGTCCATCAATATAATAAAAAATTTTTATATGTTCTAAAAATTTAATAGGACGAATGTCAATCCCGGCACCTATGTAAACAGCTTTCATTTTCCTTTTTTATATTTATTATCATTTTAAGTGTATATATGTATTACAATATCGAGATATAAATCTTGGGTTTGATTCCATTCTTCATAATTATATTTGATTGTAATATTCCAAAATTACTAAATGGTAGTCCATCAATATACTAAAAATTTTTATGTGTTTTAAAAATTTAATAGGACGAATGTCAATCCCGGCACCTATGTAAACAGCTTTTATTCTCCTTTTTTATATTTATTATTATTATTATTTATTATTTTAAACAGTTGATTATACTGCACCACGACATGATTTACATCCAGTTGTATTGGTAAATGTATCCATCATACTGGAAAGATTTCTATTTACTTTTCGAGTGTAATTATTATTATTTCTATTACGATTCATTGTTCGACCCAACGTGTACCGAGATTGGGAACGAGTGCGTTGGCCTCTATTTTGTGTATACGCAAGGGATGGGCGGCGAGTCTGACGATTTATTTGTATTTGAGGAACCGTATTTGGTACAATATATGGGGGTGGGGGTCTATTTTTTAAAGTTCTATTTTTATTATATGATGGATTCTCACGGGGATTATGTATTATCCGGCGGGTTTGACGCTTATCGTAATCATAACCCGGCATAAACACAGGACGCGATATTTGTGTTGTTTGTGTTCTACTTTTAATATGTCGGTTGGGTAACCTCATTATCATACGCTTTTTTGTCCTGTTAAGTAGTTGATACATATGTATTGTAATATAAATATGTATTAAGAGTATAGAAAAAAATGATGTATATAATCGTATAATATATAATTTAATTCATAGTATGACAACTCAACAAACACACACACAAACACATAGTCCGACCTTCTTATCAAAAAAAAATGCTCATCCAAGAGATGAACGAATACAATTTATAGAAGAAGGGCATAAATACATTATTCACCCACCCGAAATCCCAAATCCATATACTTCCGTAACAACTCTGGTTCATTCAAATTTTGAAAAGTTTGACGCTGATAACATTATTGCTAAAATGATGACAGGACGCTCATGGGGTCCCGGAAATAAATACTGGGGAATGACGCCCGATGAAATTAAAAATCAATGGGCAGAAACAGGAGAAACCGCCGCACGGCTTGGAACCGAACTACATTATCGTATTGAATGTTTTATGAACGCAGGGGAACCGTCACCCAATAACGGTACTATTTCTACTCCTGACTATGATTGCCCCGAATGGAGACAGTTTATTGACTTTTATATTGACTTCAGAGGACGAGAAGATGATGATGATGATGATAATATAGAAAAAGAAGAAAATATCAAACAAACACATGAAACAGGGAGGCATGGGGGGAAACTCCCCCCACAACCACCACAACCATACCGAACAGAATGGATAATCTTTCATGAAGAAGCACACCTTGCCGGTTCCATTGATATGGTGTTTGAAAACGATGATGGCACACTATCCATATACGATTGGAAACGTGTAAAAGATATCAATGGAAATCGTGTTGCTAAAAAATGGACCAAATACTCACATAATCCCATTTTTAAACACATTCCTGACACAAACTACTGGCACTATTCACTTCAATTAAACATATACAAATTCATTCTTGAACAAAAATATGATAAAAAAGTAGTTAAATTAGTACTTGTGCGGTTTCATCCAAACTCTGAAACATACGAAGAAACAATTGTACCCGATTTACAAAAAGAAGTAAGACAATTAATAGAGATGCGGACCACTATGTAATACCACAACAATCTGGTGTAAAAAACTAAATTAAATTATTTGACATTACAACAACAACAACAACAACAATACATTTTTAGGTTTA
>Ga0206131_10008131_pt1 | contig 10370 bp, 11 predicted proteins | sample Helgoland_Spring_FD_148636 | JGI IMG/M metagenome (GOLD analysis project Ga0206131, IMG submission 148636) | Pelagic subsurface seawater microbial communities from Kabeltonne, Helgoland, North Sea - Helgoland_Spring_Bloom_20160517_1 | ecosystem: Environmental > Aquatic > Marine > Epipelagic ... | reverse complement strand
TGTCCACCCAAGAGGGCGCCCGCCGCCGCCAAGCCGCACGCCCCGAGCGCCGAGGTCGGCGCTCGGGCGCCGAGCGCCGCCGCCCCGGCGGCCGCCCCCGCCGCACCGGCCCCGGTCACGGCCGTCGCCGTCGCCCCCGCGCCGCCGCCGCCCGCGCTGACCGTCGACGTGAGCCCTCCGGCTGCCGATCCGGTGGACGTGGTGATGGAGCTACCGGACCTCACTCCCCTCGCCCCGACGTCGCCGGCGCACTACGGGGGCTGGGCGTCGACGCTTCCCCGCTCCCCCTCGCTCCTCCCTGCCCTCTTGCAACCGGAGGCGACCGAGACGCTCACCACCGACCTGGCCTCGGCGCTCAACGCCGACGCCTCCGACCTCGCCGCCATTGGCAACGAGCTGTGCTTGGAGCCGGCGCCCTCCGCTTCCGGGTGGAGCGGCTGGCGCCACGTTAGCCACCCCAAGCCCATCGATGGCGAGGGCGTGCTCGGTATGGTCTGGCGCAAGGAGAGGGAGGCGGCCGAGAAGGCGGCGGCCGCGAAGGCGGCGGCCGAGCGGGCGGCGGCCGCGAAGGCGGCGGCCGAGCGGGCGGCGGCCGCGAAGGCGGCGACCGAGCGGGCGGCGGCCGCGAAGGCGGCGACCGAGCGGGCGGCGGCCGCGAAGGCGGCGACCGAGCGGGCGGCGGCCGCGAAGGCGGCCGCGGCGACCGAGGCCGCAGCGGTGGTCCTCGCCCAGCCCATCGGGCGCAACGCTTTCAACTGCGGGTGGGCGCAAGTCGACACGAGCGCAGCCCCCAAGGGTTGGATTCCTCACCACGGGCCGCAGGCGTACGCCCTTGGCAAGCAGCGGGACGAGCGCGAGCGTCTCGAGGCCCTGCAGCTGGAGGCGGACAGGCGACGGCGGGAGTCCGAGCGGGCGGCCGCGGCGCAGCGTCAGGCCGCCGCCGCCGCCGCCGCCGCGAGCAGCAGCAGCAGCGAGAGCGACAGCGAGTGCGACGACCCCAACTACGACCCCAACTACGACCCCAACCGCGAGCAGCAGGTGGCCGTCTACGCGCGCCGCGTGGTCAACGCGGTGGCCGTGCGCGCGATCCCTACGGCCGCGCTGCACGCCGCGGCCGCGCTCGCCCTGGCGGATGGGGCGCAGCAGAAGCAGAAGGCGCAGGCGGCGCGCCTCGCCAAGGCGCTCCCCAAGCCCAAGGCGAAGGCCACGCCGAAGGCGAAGGCCATCCAGAAGAAGGCGCCGCGCATGACCAAGGCGACGCCGGCGGCCGAGAAGCAGATGCCGGGCGCGATCGACGCCGCGTCGGACTACAACTCCATCCTCGCCGCCGGCCCGAGGCCACTCGCGCCCAGCGAGTACGCGATCGCCGACGATCCCGACATGCAGCGGCTCGGCATCGCGGACAAGAAGGGGGTCAAGGCGCGCATCAGTGAGGTGCTGCCGGACCTGTCGGTGGAGACGCACGGCCAGTACGCCAACGGCATCGTCTCCGCGCTCAGCACGTTCAAGACGGACGCGTACTCCGGCATCGCGACGTTCCGCACCTTCTGGAACGCCTTCGAGTCGCCGGACCCGTCGCGCTCCAAGCGCATCGCCTTTGCCGACTTCCTCGCGGTCAACACCTACCCGGCGCTCGGCGTTACCAAGCTCGACGTCAAGGGTGCCAAGCACAAGCACCTGACCAGCTGGGTGTCGGGCTACGAGCGCGCGCTCGACCTCTTCCTCGACGCCTGAGCGCGCCGTCGCGCGCACCCTCACCCCATACCCTCCCCCTCCCTCCTTTGCACTGCACCGGGGCGCACCCGTGGAGACCGTGGTTGTGAGTGGGGTATTGGTCGCTTGTCAACCTTTTATTCTTACAAACACGCCCGACTCAAAGAGCGACAACTGCGTGGTGGGCGTCTGCCGCCCCGGAAAACTCTCCCCATACGAATGATCGGGAGGCACAAACGCCTGCACCTCGCCCTTGAGCGCCTGCTGCTCGAGGGAGGGCACCGAGGCGGCCTTCCGCACGGGCCTGACCGGTGGCAGGACCGGCGCGCGCGGCGAGTTGGGCGGCGAGGGCACCAGCGAGCACGCGCCGCGACGACGGTTGCCCGGCATGTGCCGGCGCGCGTCGGCGCTCCTCCACCCACAAGACGCAGACTTAGCGATTATAGATCGAGCGCGGCCCAGCACGCCGGCTCGAAGGCGTGCCGCAGCAGCTGCACGCAGAAGGCGTCGTTGCCCTCCATGGTTTTTCGCACGAGGTGCTTGGTCTTCCCGTCGAGGTACTCGACCTCGACGGATCGGTTGAAGAGGATGGTGCGCGTGGACGTGACGCCGTCGCCGTCGGGCGGCGAGATGCGCACGTGCACCGTCTCGGCGTCGTGCGGCAGCAGCTTGGGCGCGACCAGCATGTGCATGGACGCGCTCGCGTGGTCGTACAGGAAGGCGGCGGGCAGCGCGAGCCCGATCTCGGGCGAGAGGATGCACTCGCCGCCGTAGGCGGCGGCGCAGCTGATCGCGCGCTGCGCGGCGCGATGGTGCAGCGCGGCGACGCGGTTGACCACAAAGAGCGAGCAGAGCTCGGACGAGAAGACGACGCTCTGGTTGTAGAAGGCGCACTCGGGCTCCAGGACGGTGCCCGTCATCGACTCGCTCGGCCAGGCGGCAAAGAGGTCGTTGTTCTTGTTGACGCGCACGACGGGCGGCGGGTCGTCCACGAGCCACAAGCCGCCACCCAGCAGCGTGAGCAGCCCGGCCGCCTTGGCGGACATCGGTTCGAGAAACTCGCTTGCTATAACCCCAACCCAACCGTACACTCGGAACGGTTCCACGGGTCCACGCACTGAACAAGTTTCGTCCACCCTAGCGAAACGGGGGCGCAGCACCCCGCGTCCCGCTGCGAGAAACGACAAAGTCCAGTGTGTGGGTCCCCGTAAGGAACGGCCCGCCCTCCCCCCGTTTTGCTAGGGTGGACGAAACTTGTTTAGGGCGTGGACCCGTGCTCCTTCGTTTCCACTTGACAAACACGCCATTCTACACAACCGCGCGCCACGCGCGCGCCTCGGCGACGCGGTGCCCCGCGCGTCGCAGCTCGCTCGCGGCGTACGCGTCGCAGCAGTCCGCCGTCGCGCCGGAAAGCTCGCTCAGCAGCGATTTGGTCAGCTTCCAGTGCCGGCGCGCGGCGCACCCCTCGACGCTGTGCTCCGTCGAGAGCACGAGCGCGTCGAGCGCGTCGGTGCACACGAGCTCCGACGTCGGCACGTACCCCGTCTCCTCGCTCGTCTCGAGCTCCGGCTTCAGGCGCTTCAGGCTGTCGATGTGCGCGCGCACGTCGTCGAACACGAGCAGGCTCGACGCGGGCGCCAGGTTGGCCGCCACCGTCAGCGCCGAGTAGCTCGGCTGCACGACGGCGATCCGACCCACCGCGTCGGCGTCCCGCATCTCCACCTCGATGCGGCACACCACCTCGCCCTCGTGCGTGAGCGAGAACAGGTGGCCCACGGCGCCTCCGGCGGTCTCGACGGCCATGCGCTGCCAATGCACGCCGTCGGCGTGGATCATGATCGGGCTCACGACGTTGGCGCACTGCAGGCAGGGCGAGGCGCGCAGCGTGGCCACGCCCGGGATCGTCTGCGCAAAGGTGGCGAGCGCGACGCCGTCGAAGCGGTGCAGCCACGACGGCAAGACCGAGTCGGCCTGCGTCCCCGTCGGCGCGACGGGCGGGTCGCGGTCGAGGTGGAATTCGGGCGGCAGCGCCGCGTGGCGCGTGCACGCGGTCGGTGGCGTCCGCGGCGGCGAGACGGCGTACGGGGCGAACAACCCGCCGACGGGCGCGCCGATCGCCTCGCCAAAGATGGAGCCGACGACGCTCGTCGGCTTGCACGCCTCCGACCATACCGGCCGAAGCGACATTCGGACGAGTGGCCCACCCTAACACAGAAGCCACAAGTTTTACTTTACACAATTTTGGTGGCGCCGGAAGCCGGCCCTCCCCACCCACCCACCCACCCACACCCACACCCACACCCACACCCCCTCTGGCGATAAGGCTCGCGCGCGGCCCCACGCACCTACCGGTGCTCGTGCTCGTACAGGTCGATGAACCCGCCGGTGATGCGCGCGAGGAGCTCGGTGTACGTCGTGAGCGAGGCGTTCTGGCGCGCGAGCTCGGCGTTCGCTCGCTCGAGCGCGGCCACCTCCGCGCACAGCACCTCGATGGCCGGGTCGGGCGCGAGGATCGGTGGCGGGCGCGTCGGCGGCGGCGTGGTGGCGGTGGCCTTGTCGAGGCGGCCGAGCGGCAGGCGCACCTCGAGCCGCTGCGCCTGGAAGGGCAGCGGCTGCTTGGGCAGCCGCTGCTTGGGCATGGTCGCCCCGAGGGGCTTGAGGTCGAGCACGCCGTGGGCGTCAAAGTCGGAAGAGACGCGCACGATGCCACGCTCGATGGCATCCACCAACGGGTTGGCCCGCCCCGACCAGTAGGGCACGGGCTGCGATTCGCGCTGGGCGTGGTCGTGCGTTGGGTCCATGGTGTTTGCGTTTTTAAAACCCAAACATGGAAAAGCGCGAACCAACTCTCGGCCCCGATCGGTGCCACGACTGGGTGCTCACCGCCCCAGCATGCGCGGCCGCTTCCCCGCGCTGGCGTGCCTCGCGTCCCAGCCGGCGCTGCGCGCCGCGCGCGTCGGGTTGAAGGTGGAGTGCACCTTGGGCTTGACCACCTGCACGGGCCGCACCGTCTCGCAGGCCTTGGATAACTCGCTGCCCTTCTTGAGCTTCTCGAAGCCGTGCGGGTTGTTCGTCGGCCACTCGTCGAGGAAGAGGGCGACGCGCTTCGCCGCCTCCGCGTCGGTGTAGCCGAGCGCCTTGAGCACGCCCCAGTAGCGCTCCTTGGGGTGCACGCCCGAGTTGGCCTGCTGGCTGCCGCACGTGAACGCGGCGGCCGCGCCCTTGCCCGTCGTCGTCGCCTTGCGCTGCGTGGCGCTCAGCGTCGCGAGCATGCGCTGCATCTGGCGCTGCGCGCGCGTGTCGGTCGAGGTGGCCGTCTGGCGCAGGTCGCGCTCCGACGACGCAAAGTGCAGCGTGTACTTCCTGGGCTTCTCGCCGCCGCACGCCCACCAGAGCGCGTCGTGGAAGCCGTCGGGCGTGAACAGCGACGCGTACGGCGCGCCCTCGGGCACGCGGTGCACCATGCGGCCGTTCTCCTCCTCGTTCTCGTTGGCGTGCGCGTTCTCGAGGCACAGGATGGTGAAGAGCGCGTCCGAGGCCTTGGGGAAGGCCGTCTCCAGCAGCCGGTTGCCCTTGGACACCCACTTCTTGGGCGAGAGTGACGGGTCGATGATGTGCGGGAAGATGAGCTTCGACGCGTAGTTGCGCGGGATCTGCGCCATCCGCTTCACGATGCTGTTCGGGTCGGCAAACTTGAAGCGAAAGTGCTGCGGCGATCCGACGGCCGCCATGGCCGTCGCGATGAACCGCTTCTCGCGCTCCTGCACAAACTGGCTGTTGAGCACGAGGAACTCGAAGAGCGCGCGCAGCTCGCGCACGCTCAGGGGCGCGGGGTTCTCGAGCGCGAGCATGCGCAGCAGGCACACGTTCTCGCAAAAGAGGCGGCTCTGGTCCTTGCGGTCGGTGCCCCGCTGCAGCTGGACGCGCTTTACCACCTTCACCCACCGGCAGTAGTCGTCGGCGGAGAGCAGGCCCTGGCCGATGAGGCACCCGAGCTTCTTGCAGCACGTCGCCCGCTCGAAGACCTTCTCGAACTCGCCGCGCACGAGGTGCTGCGCCATCTCGCGGAGGCAGTGCACCGCCAGCTTGCCGCCCCCCCCGGGGTGGCGATACGCGGTCATGAAGACGTGCAACGGCAGCTGCACGTCGTAGCCACCGCTCTCGCCGCAGCAGTGACACCGGAACTTGTTGGGGCCGTCGTTGCGCGCGACCACGCACGGCGGGACGATGTTGCCCATCCGCTTGTCGTCGGGCACCTCACCCAAGCCCCGCTCGTCCTCCCACGTGTTCTGCAGCTGCAGCGGCTCGCTCGCCCCTTGCTCGTCGTCGTCGTCGTCGTCGTCGTCGTCCCCATCGTGGGCACCGTCCTCGTGGGCACCGTCCTCGTGGGCACCGGCCAACCCCGCGAGCACCGCCGCCGCGTGCGCGGCGGCGGCGCTCGCCGCCCGACCTTCCTGTTGCGCGCGCGCTTCCGAGGGCAACGCCGAGCTCCAAGGGCGCCCCTTGACCGTGGCACGCAGCACGTCAAATTGCCACTCCAAGTCCTCGGCCATGCGTTGCCGCTTTGGGCGGCGCAAGAAAAGTGCAAGACCTTAGCGTTTTTCAAAACATGCAACTTCAAAACTTGGAACTTGTGCCAAAAAGTGCCACCACCACCACCACCACCTCAGCCCCAGCCCAAACACCCCCTCCCCCCTCTCCCTCCCCTCCCCTCCGACCCTTGCTGCCCCAAAACTGCCACCGGCCAGACCGATGCCACGGGCCGGAGGACGAAACGTCTGGGCACCCGTGCCGTTCAGCACGCCGAGCCATCCCGCGCACCCCCTTCCCCTTCCCCCCGGGCCGCTTTACTGCAAGCTCAGCGCCGAGCTCGCCTGCCTCGGCGCGCGCAACGCCGCGCTCTACTCGCGGTGCGCGGTGCGCCTCGAGGAGCAGCAACGCGCACCCCCAATACCGCTCCCCCTCCGTCGTGCGCAAGCGTGCCGAGCGCCCCAAGAGCGCGCGGCCGCGCTCCCGCGCTCCAAGTCGATGCCCAGCCTTACGGCTAGCAGTTCTTGTACACCTGGACCATGTAGTCGGTGATCATGGCCTGCTGGCCGCGAATCGCGTCCTCCTCCATAAACTTGTGCATGAGCTGCTTCTTGGGCACCGGCTGTGCCCCAAACCGGAAGGAGCCCCCAAAGCGTTTGCCCACGACGAGGCACCGCGCCACCGGCGGCGCTGGCGCGGGCCCCGCGTCGTGTTCGGGCAGCGTCTCGATCGCCGCGAGCCCGTAGTGGTCGTAGATGTCGTCGCGCTGCCCATCTTGCATGAAATCGGGAACCTCAAAGGACAGCGAGTCGTCCACTTCGTCCCCGACGTTGCACCCGCCCTCCACGAGGAAGGCGGCAAGCACCCCCGCGTCCGGAAGCGGGTCGTCGTCGTCGTCGTCGTCGTCGTCGTCGTCGTTGTCGTCCAACGCGGGGGGCGTCTCGGGGACCGCTCGCCCCGCATCCTTTTGCTGCCCCTTCCTCCTCCTCTCCGCGCTCCGGTGCGCGCCATTCGTGCACTTGCGGGGGCGCGGCGGCGGCGGCCAGTTGGGCCGCACGCCCTTGTGCGCGCTGAGCAGCGCGGCGTTGTGCGACGTGGACCACCGGCGGCGGCACTGGCGGGCGTTGCGCGTGCCCACGAGCTGGGCCACCTGGTCCCACTTGCCCGTGTGGCTCGGCTGGTTCCAGCTTCCGACGAGGTACGTCGCGTAGAGCAAACGCCGATCCTCCTCCGTCGTCCACCACGAGGGGCTGCCGCCCTTTGCGTGGCTGGCGCGCGCGTCCACGCAGTCCTCTGCCGATGGCATCGGCTCGGGCGCGATCTGAAACGCGGACGCGGACGCGGGCACGTTCACGCCCTTCCGCACCGACGCGAGAAAGGCCGCGTTGCGCCCCGCGGCCGACGTGGCCACGGCGGTCGCCGCCTCCTCCGCAGTGCTGTACGCGCCCAAGTACACGTGCCGGCCATTTATCCGCACCTGTGCCTGGTACGGCCTGGAACGGGTGTGCGCATTGGACATGCGGCAGACGCCGTAGTAGCCCGCCTTGTTGGTGGAGGTGAGCACCTTCTGCGCGCCGAAATCCTTCGCCAGGTCCACCCACTTGCAGATCGCCCGCTCCTCCTGAAGCTCCACCCACCGCACCTTCGACTTGCGGAGCGTGCTCTTCTTTGGCTCCAGGCCCTTGTGCTCCACGAAGCGTGCCACGTCGCTGGCCTGCGTGAGCGCCTCGAGTCGGCTCTGAGAGCGGCGCTTCATCCGCTAATTGCCTACCCCGGCCGTGGGTTGGGGCGGATCGCGAACCTTAGCGAACCAAGTTTGGCCGCGAGTCGCAAGTTAGCATGGCACCGGCCGCAACGGTGCCACGACCATCACCGCTTGGGCGCCCGGCACGTGCCCAAACTTCTCGAGCCGGCGCCCAGAACGTGCGGGCGCGCGAGATGTTCCAACCCATCGCGCAGCCCAAGTCGCCCGCGACGGCGGCGCCGTCGGGCAGACTGGTCCGACCGGTGGCATTGCGCCCGGCCAAGGGCAGCGGCGGCGTGCAGCTGTCCGAGTACAAGATGCGCGAGTTTGACGCGCTGCTCACGGCGGGGCGCACGGGCAGCCGCGGGCACCGCGCCGCGGAGAAGACCATCCAAAAGGAGCGCGGAGGCGTGCTGCCCAGCAACTGGGCGGTGGCCCTGGACGTGAAGAAGAACGTGGAGGCCATGGAGGGCGCGCGCCTCGACGACGACCAGTGAGGGCCTGGCGTGTTCAGTTCGCGGACCCGTATTGCGCGTTGCACGCGCCTTCAAGTGCAAAACGTTAGAGTTTAATCACTGTTCACACAAGCACGCGACATTCACGACGCGGCCTCCGCCTGTTCGGCCGCCGCGTCGTGCGCCAGCAGCTTCTGCTTCTGCTCTCGTCGCCGCGCGGGCGCGGTCGGGTAGAGCGCCGGGTCGATGCCCACGACGATCGCGCGCGGCTCGACCTGCGCCTTGGTCGCCGCCTTGCTCGCCGGCGCCTCCGCCGGCGCCATTGCCGTTGCCGTTTCGGACTGGCTCATGGCCTCGATCTCTTCCATGAGCTCGTCGTCGTCGAAGTCGTTCTTGGCCAGCCCGCCCAGCACCTCGCTGATGTCCTCGAAGGCGTCCTTGAGCTCCGCGCTCGAGTCCACGGCGTCCTCCGTCTTCTCCAGCAGCCCCTTGGTCTTGACCTTGGTCGACTTGACGGCGCTCGACAGCGCCGAAGCGACGTCGCGTTGCAGCGCGGAGGACTGCAGCATGTCCTGCTGCTGCTCGATCGCGGCGTGCGTGGCCATCGCCGTCTCGGCCTGCTTCTCGAGCGTCTTGCACCGCTTGAGCGCCATCATCGCCTCCTGCTTCTTGCCCATGCCGGCGAGCAGCTGCGCCTTGTGCCGCGCCTGCGCCGCGCGCTCGGCCAGCTGCTCGGCGTGCGTCGACACCTGCGCGGCCGCCTGCTCCAGGCGCGCGGCCGCCGAGTTGGCGCCCTGCGCCGCGCCCTGCCCGAACACCGCCGTCTCCAGCCCGGTGTCCTGCGCGAGCCGTCGGCGACCCCGGCGCAGGAAGCTGAAGCACCCCCGCCCCGCGCACCCGCTCTGCTCCAAATCGTCCTCCTGCAGGCCGCCCGTCGCGACCAGCTGGTCGATCCGGGCCGCCACCTTCTTCTCGTCCGCCTTCAGTTGCGCCATGGCCGCGGCCTTGGTCTTGGAGTTGTACGCGATATTCATGCTTTGTCTTTCAATGCACGACACTCCCTGGCCTAACTATAGCGCAACCTGGGACACGCATCGGCACCAGTGCCGCTCCGACACGCGCAGGCTGAGGAGCACGATGGCCGCCTCCAGCCGGTCCAGCCGGACGCGCACACGCTTCACGGACGTCTTGGCTGTGGGGGCCACCACGGCGCGCGGGGGAGTGGGCATGGGTGCCACCACGACGCGCGGGGGAGTGGGCATGGGTTGGGGAACCGGGGTGCACTGGTCAGTGTTAGGGTTGGCAGCCAAGTTGCAAGTTCTGTGCCGGACGTGCCACACACACACACCTGCGCTATCGCAACACTTGCGACTCGTGACGCGCGGTTGTGTAACAACGCCGCGCACGCGGCCGAGACGCGATGGATAGCGACAGCGACTACGACGACGACAACGACGACGACAACGACGACGACGGCGATGGCCACGCCGCCCACCGGCCAGGCGACGGCCAGCTGCCACCCCACGTGCAGGCGCGGATGAGCGCGCTCGCCGACGGACATTGAGGACCAGACCGACGTCGTGTTTCGGCGAGCATCCGAGATGGCGGAGGATGCTGAGCTCGCGACTAAGACGTTGTATGACGAGGAGAGGGGGGAGGACGCGGAGGAGGAGGAGGAAAGTCAGGTTTAGTTAGCAGGTAGGCGTCAAAAACAGGTACAATCGGCCGGATCGGTATCCACGCCCATCTTGCGTACTCACACACACACCAACGCACCCACCACCCGAGGCGCCTCAGACGCTTCCGGTGTACCACGCGGGCTTGGGGTTCAGCGCCGGCGTGTTTCGGAAGATGTGGCTCATGTTCTTGACGTTGCGCACGTCCCAGCCGCTCAGGTCGCCGTTGAAGGCCGCGGCGTTCCAAAACAT
>Ga0206131_10008130_pt1 | contig 10372 bp, 8 predicted proteins | sample Helgoland_Spring_FD_148636 | JGI IMG/M metagenome (GOLD analysis project Ga0206131, IMG submission 148636) | Pelagic subsurface seawater microbial communities from Kabeltonne, Helgoland, North Sea - Helgoland_Spring_Bloom_20160517_1 | ecosystem: Environmental > Aquatic > Marine > Epipelagic ... | reverse complement strand
CGGTATCAAAGGTCACTGTTTGTAGAATGTGAACAATGATAAAAAACAGTAAAAATCCAATACTTGCTGTCACCAAAGCTGCAGAAATCATTAATTTATCATGTATTTGGTAATCTACCGTCCTTGCCTTAGCATTCACTTTACGTATTTTAATGGCTGTTTTAACGTGAAAAACTACTGCGCCAGCAAAGATCAGTAAAATAGGCCAACGAATTAAACCAATATTGTAGCCTTCGTAAAATTGGGTAAAAGCACTTTGGGAAAAAAAGCTTAAGTTGGTCAACATATGAAACACCAGATAGCCCAGCATAGCGACACCTGCTATAGCCATTGACCGCTTTTGTAATTGCAATAAGCTCATACCAATCAACTTTCCATATCGATCAAACTATCATCATTTTCCGTTCGTGGTTTTAACTTTTCTTTTTGAATCGTCCTCACACAACTATTCCAACGTAAGATGGCATCATCATTATCTTCTGGGCTGATTTTTTCAGCTTGTTTATAAAAGTGTAATGCTTCAGCAAAATAGTCATAAGCAAAAGAATGAGACATCGGTTGGCTGATTAAGAACCGTGCGCGACGTTCATTTAATATGCCATTGTAATAGTGACGCTGGTATTCATCAGTAAGACGCTCAATTGTCTTTTTTGCTACTTTAATTTGCGATTGTTTTTCCGTATGGTGAATTTGATCTGTAAGAGCTAGGATATAAATAACAAGCGCTTGTTGATTATCGTTATCAATATGCAAAATATCTAAGCAAATACTTTCTGCAATTTCGGGCTCCAGCAATGAACGATATTGACGCGCCTTAACCAGAGCAGACTCGATTGCACCAGCATGAATATCGTGTAGTTTTAAATCCATAATTGCCCTAAGTTCTCTGTTATCTCAAGCTTTAAGCTAATCTAATTCAAAGGCTATGACTTTGCAAACATTCTACTGATTTAAGGCCTTTTTCAATGGTGTCTACTCGCTATTTCTGGTATCTTTGACAGGTTTTTTTAGCCACTTCGGTCCACACAACATGCAACGAAAAATTTTAGTCACCAGCGCCCTACCTTATGCCAACGGTTCGATCCATCTTGGCCATATGGTTGAATATATCCAAACTGATATCTGGGTACGGTTTCAAAAAATGCGTGGTCATGAATGCCATTATGTATGTGCTGATGATGCTCATGGCACACCTATCATGTTGCGTGCACAAAGCGAAGGTATTTCGCCTGAAGAGCTGATTGCAAAAACCAGCGAGGAGCATCAAGCTGATTTTGCTGATTTTTCGATTGATTTTAATAATTTCTACACCACACACAGTGAAGAGAATAAAGCTCTAGCAGAACAAATCTATCTGGCTAATCGAGATGCTGGGCATATTACTACACGCACTATCAGCCAAGCTTACGATCCAGAAAAAGAAATGTTCTTGCCCGACCGCTTTATCAAAGGCGAATGTCCAAAATGTGGTGCGGATGATCAATATGGTGATAACTGTGAAGCCTGCGGTGCGACTTATGATCCAACAGACTTAATAAATCCAGTTTCAGCGGTGTCTGGCGCTACGCCCATCACTAAAGACTCAGAACATCACTTTTTTAAACTCGCCGATTTTGAACAGCAACTAAAAGCATGGACAAAAGCGGGACATATTCAAAAAGAGGTTAGTCATAAATTAGATGAATGGTTTGAAGGTGGTTTACGTGAATGGGACATCTCACGTGATGCACCTTATTTTGGATTCGAAATTCCAGGTGCACCCAATAAATTTTTCTATGTCTGGCTTGATGCTCCGATTGGTTACTTAGCTAGCTTCAAAAACTATTGTGCTCATGAAAATATTGATTTTAATGAATTCATGAACCCAGATAGTAAAACTGAAATGGTGCATTTTATTGGTAAAGACATTATCTATTTTCATGCTCTATTCTGGCCAGCCATGCTCGAAGGTGCAAGCTTTAGACTACCGACCAACATTTTTGCCCACGGTTTTTTAACTGTTGATGGCAAAAAAATGTCGAAATCGCGCGGCACATTTATCAAAGCACGCACCTATTTAGATAATCTCAACCCAGAATACTTACGTTACTACTATGCTGCAAAATTAGGCTCTAGCATTGATGATATTGATCTGAACCTGGAAGACTTCCAACAACGTATCAATTCTGATCTGGTGGGCAAATTTGTCAATATCGCCAGTCGTTGTGCAGGTTATATCACCAAGAAATGTGATGGTCTATTATCTGCAGAACTCGAAAACCCAGAGTTGTTTGCAGAATTCGTTGATCAGTCTGAAACCATTGCTAACTATTATGAAAACAGAGAGTATGGCCAAGCTATGAAAACGATTATGACGCTTGCTGATAAAGCCAACCAATATATCGATGAAATGAAGCCCTGGGCTTTAGCTAAGGAAGAAGGCAATGAACAACAAGTTCAAGCTGTTTATTCCATGGGTATAAATCTATTCAGATTATTAGCCATTTATTTAAAACCTGTGCTACCCAAAACTGTTGAACAGGCTGAGAAGTTCTTAAACAGTGAATTACTACAATGGCAAGAGATAAAAGCCTTATCAAATCATACGATTAATAAATTCAAACCGCTTTTAACCCGAGTCGAACAGCAGCGGGTATTACAAATACAATCAGATGCATAAGAAAACTAACAATTACGAACTATATTTTCATTAAGCATTTATTTGTCATAATTTTCTACAAAAAAAAGCCCCGACAAATCGGGGCTTTCGTTCATCTGCTGAATCAACTAATACTAGAATACAGCAGTAGATGCACCTTTAACATATTTGATGCATGCGGTTGTAGTGACAGGAGTCCAAGCTGTAAAATTATTTTTTGCGTTTGGTGTCAAAGCAACCGTACAGCTGCCTAGTTCAGTACCTCCAACCATATTGATTGCCGCAGTTGTTGTTGTAATTGTAGGTGCTGCTGTTAAATATTTAGACGCCACGAGTGTTGACACACCGTAAGGTTCTAGCTCAGTAACAGAGTCACATGGGACTGTAGACGTTGCATTATTATCCATACATTCGCCAATTGCCGTTTTGATTGAGGCTTGCGCTGAAAGTGTATCAGTCCATTTAGAACGAGTGATGTAATCAGAATAGGCTGGGATAGCAATCGCCGCCAAAATACCAATGATCGCTACTACAATCATCAGTTCGATTAATGTAAAACCTTGTTGTACTTTTTTCATTTTTTATTCCTTATCTGTATTGAAAACAGGTTCTGTAGAACGGATTAAAACCCGACTATATAACTACAATCAAATTTTATGCCAAAAGGTAACCACTTGTTATATATATATATTTTAATTCTCATTAAAATATATATACTTTTTATTGTCACAAAGTGACGATTATGGTCAGTTATCACAATAGTTCAGGCCATTTTTTAAATCAGCATTCTGGGGATAAATGCCTGCCCCTTGTTGCATAATACGACACATCTGTTCTTCGTTGCCCATATCCTGATAGGCCAAGGCAAGATAAATAAACATTGTCTCTGACGGTTCTCTCGACAAATAATTTTCTGCCCACTCAATATAAACAGGGATATCTTGCTTTTTCCCCTCACGATGATTATATAAAAATATTGTTTTCATCTGCACACTATCTAATAAGTGGCTAAAATAGGGGTTAACTTTTGCCGCACTGGCATTCCAAAGATTATTTTTAATGTTACTTAGTTCATAGTTGGCTTTCATTGAATGAATAAGGAAAGTTGTTCCAAACATGAGTAACGCCGCTGAAAAAATACGTATAGAGGCCAAAGCCGAACTTGATAATTTCAGTGTGTTTATATTGGTATTTATTCTCATTAGAACAAATAATAAAAAGAGTGTTAAAAACCAATGAACAGCTGAAGTGTAAAAAGGCAATTCGACCTGCGTATGCAAGATAATTGGCAATAGAAAAGCTACAAAAACACCCCAACGATAACGATTTTGACCTTTTAGTGATAACAAAATACCTGTAATAACTAACAGCATGCCTATCACAGCAGCGACACCGCCTTCCACCGCCCAGAATAGGAACTCATTATGTGGGTGTGTCACATATTGCTCAATCAAGTTGGCATCAGGATGCTTTTCATAAAATACAGCTTTTTCAAATTGCCAAACTTTTTTAAAGCTGCCAATACCATGGCCAAACAAAGGTTTCTGTTTTATTAAATCTAATGAAACAGCATAAATACCTACTCTATAACTTGCTGTATAACCTTCGCTAATCTGCTCGGTTTTATCCAACACAGTCCCAAACCCACTAGCGCCAAAACTAATACCACCTATCAAATAAAGCAGTGCAATCAGGGAAAGGTTTTTTTGTTTTTTTAAATATGACCAGCGCGCAAATAGTACTAATGGAATAGCAAGCAAAGCACTTAGCAGACCAATTCTAGAGCCAGATAAACTGATAATATAAGCAGACAAGGCAAAAAATATAAATAAAACCATTTTTTTCCAAAATGGTCCCTGATGAATATAAGGTCTGCTTATTAAGTAAATGGCGATAACTAGCGCTGTAACCTGATAACTTGACTGGTTATTGATCTGTTGAAACACACCAAATGGTTGAACGGTGATATTCGCAATGGAAGGAAACCAAACCGGTGTCATCGCGTGCGGCACGGTTATCTGGATAATGCCCACCAAGCATTGCAACAATGCAGAGATAACGATGACAAATAGAATTCTATCTATACGACCTTGTGATAATTTGTGTTGAAATAACCCCAAGAAGAATAACAAACCCATCCAAATGAATAATAATCTAAAAAACCACTCAACAGGATTGGCAACATCGCTTATAAAACCGCTGACTGTAGCTAGAACAGGAAAAGCAATAATAAAAGAAAAGTATTTAGGCTTGGCTAATTGTTGCCGCTTTGCGATAAGGTAAAGCGAGTACCAAGCTATACAGTTGACAACCAGCCAAACCGTTATATTGTTCGGTATGCGTAACCCCGTACCGCCAATGTTAGGAAAATAAACAAAAGGTGCTACTAAAAACAAAACAGCCAACATGATTTCTATTGGCTTCCATTTATTAAAAGGCATTCTGGTTACTCTGGCTTCCATTAGTTGTCCGCTGGCTGTTTTATGAATTTCAAAAGTCACGGCAAAATAGTCTTAAAATCTCGCCAATACAATCAACTACTTCACGAAAAGGCTATCTTCATGTCAGTTATGACGTCTTAAAGCAATTAGACCATCAGGCCGTGTTTGTTTTTTGAGCAAGCTAGCCAAGAGCCTCAAGCACAGCTGGATGGGTCACTTTACCTTGGTGAATATTAAGGCCTTGTTTAAATCCGCTGTCATTTGCAAATGCTTGTTCGAAGCCGTTTTCTGCCAATTGCATAATATAGGGTAAGGTTGCATTAGTTAATGCAAAAGTTGATGTCCTAGCAACCGCCCCTGGTATATTAGCCACGCAGTAATGAATAATGCCTTCCTCTACATAAGTCGGATTCTGGTGTGTAGTTGACCTTGAAGTTTCAAAACACCCTCCCTGGTCAATTGCAACATCAATCAAAATTGCACCCTGCTTCAAATTACCCAGCATATCCCGTGTAATCAACTTTGGTGCTTTTGCTCCTGGGACAAGTACTGCGCCTATTATTAAGTCTGCACGCGAAATAGCACGATCGATTGCGTCTTTAGTTGCATATAAGGTTTTCAGTGCTGGTCCAAAATGAGCATCAAGCTGACGTAGTTTTGGTAATGATTTATCGATTACTGTGGTATTAGCACCGAGGCCTATCGCCATTCGTGCCGCATTCTCACCCACGACGCCACCGCCAAGTACTACAACATTTGCTGGCGCAACACCAGGACCACCTTGACTATTTTTCATCGCATGACTTGCTACTTGTATCGACATCCTGCCAGCAACTTCGCTCATGGGAGTGAGTAAAGGTAAAGCACCGTTTTTATCTGTTACTGTCTCGTATGCAATACAGCTAGCACCTGAATCAATAAGTGCATCTGTTAGCTTTTTATCCGCAGCCAAATGAAGAAACGTAAATAATATTTGTCCAGGACGTAATAAGTGATATTCACTTTGCTGTGGCTCTTTGACTTTAACTATTAATTCAGCCTCAGCATAAATTTGCTCAGCTGTATCGATTATGTCCGCACCTGCCTGCTGATACAGCAGATCTGTTAAACCTATAGCCAAACCCGCTTTTGTCTCGATATAGACTTGATGTCCAGCACTAACCAATTCGAGCACACCCGCCGGCGTTATACCAACACGATATTCATTATTTTTTATTTCCTTGGGCACACCAATTAACATGTTGTCTTCCGTAGTGTTTAATTATGTCACTATCTGTTGTAATAATAGGCTATCACATTAATTTTAGATATTCATGACTACTAAACAAACCAACGAAACATTCCTCAACTTTAATTTTAATACGCGTTTTATCGATCGACTTCCTGCTGATCCAGAAACAGAAAATAGTCGTAGACAAGTTATATCTTCTTGTTTTTCTTTTGTTAAACCCAGACAAGTTGAAGCACCACAATTGGTCGCTTATTCCAAAGAAATGTCAGAGGACCTAGGTCTTTCTGAAAATGACTGCCACTCAGATCTCTTCACACAAGTTTTTTCTGGTAATCACTTGATCGACGGTATGAAGCCTTACGCACAATGCTACGGCGGTCACCAGTTTGGTCATTGGGCTGGACAACTAGGAGATGGACGTGCGATTAATCTTGGTGAAGTAGTCAACGCATCTGAGCAACATCATATATTGCAATTAAAAGGAGCTGGAGAAACGCCTTATTCACGAACTGCTGATGGTTTAGCGGTATTGCGATCATCGGTCCGAGAGTTTTTATGTAGCGAAGCGATGCATCATCTTGGTGTGCCTACAACACGTGCTTTGAGTTTAATTAAAACAGGTGAAATGGTCACGCGAGATATGTTCTATGATGGTCACGCCAAGCAGGAACCAGGTGCTGTTGTATGCCGTGTTGCTCCTTCTTTCTTACGTTTTGGTAACTATGAAATTTTTGCTGCGCGGGGCGATATTGAAAATCTACAACGTCTAGTTGACTACACCATTTCAACTGATTTCCCACATCTTGGTAAACCCTGTGTCGAGGTGTATACCCAGTGGTTTAATGAAATCTGCCAACGTACTGTAGATATGATTGTACATTGGATGCGAGTAGGCTTTGTTCATGGCGTAATGAATACAGACAATATGTCTATTTTAGGGTTAACCATTGATTATGGCCCTTATGGCTGGTTGGAAAACTATGACCCCAATTGGACACCCAACACCACAGATGCTGAAAGTAAGCGTTATCGGTTTGGACATCAAGCACAGATAGCACAATGGAATTTAGTTCAACTAGCCAATGCGCTCTATCCCCTTATAAAACAGACAGAACCACTCCGAGAAGCAATTAATAACTTTGCCAATAGCTATGCTTCTCAATTACAAGTCATGCGAGCCAGTAAATTAGGCTTTCAATCTTACCAAGCAGCAACCGATGATAAATTAATTTCTGACCTACACTCACTTTTACAACTTGTCGAAACAGATATGACCATTTTCTATCGACAATTGGCTGAAGTAGACACGGAAAATACAAATCAGACAGATCAAGCATTAATGGCGCCATTACTTGTCGCCTATTATGTGTCTGAACAACTTACACCAGATTACATATCAAAAATGAGCCAATGGTTACGTAACTACCAGAACAGAATCCGTCAAGATAACAGCAGTAATGAGCAACGCCGAGAAGCAATGAATAAGGTGAACCCCAAATATGTATTAAGAAACTATATCGCTCAACTGGCTATTGATAAAGCAGAACAAAATGACTTTAGTTTGGTCAATGAATTATTGGATGTATTACGAAACCCTTATGATGAGCAGATTGAAAAAAGCCACTTTGCTGAAAAACGGCCCGATTGGGCAAGGGTTAGGGCTGGATGTTCTATGTTGTCCTGCAGTTCATAATGCTTGATATGAAAATAAAGCGAACAGGCTATTTGCTAATATTTTTATTATTAGGTTTAGGTCAAGTGCAGGCAACACAGAAAGACAATTACAAAATAACCACCGTTGCCACTGATATGGGTATCCCATGGGCTATGGCTTTTGTGTCCAATGACACTCTATTAGTTACAGATCGAGATGGCTATTTAACCCAACTTGATTTAACGACCGGAAAGAAAACAGATATTTCTGGCCTACCTTGGGATATTTTAAGTCTTGGTCAAGGTGGTTTGTTAGATGTTGCCTTGCCACCAAATTACGCAAAATCAGCTTGGATATATTTTAGCTACAGTAAAGATATCAAAGGCCAAGGTACCACGACACTCGCAAGAGCAAAATTGGAGGGGCATACCCTAATCGATTGGCAAGATATCTTTGTCAGTAAATCAATTAGTCGTAAATATATTCACTTTGCTGGCAGAATCACTTTTGATGATCAAGGCCATGTTTTCCTATCTATCGGTGACCGTGGTGTTAGGCCTAATGCGCAGGATCTGACTAATCATGCTGGCTCAATTATTCGCTTAAGGCACGATGGTCGTGTGCCTACTGATAATCCATTTGTCGGTAATGACCAGATATTAGATGAAATCTGGAGTTATGGTCATAGGAATCCACAAGGCTTATGGTTTAATGCTCGTACGCAACATTTATGGTCTATTGAACATGGACCAAGAGGTGGCGATGAAATAAACCTGATTCAAAAAGGTCGCAATTATGGCTGGCCTATTATTTCCTATGGTAAAGAATATATGACGCCATTTGCTGTAGGTGAAGGCACTCATAAAGAAGGTATGGAACAGCCAATAAAGGTTTTCACCCCTTCCATCGCACCCAGTAGTTTAATTCAGTACCAAGGTGATGCCTTCCCAAATTGGAAAGGAAACCTATTATCGGGCGCACTCAAATTAAGACATCTGAATAGAGTGGTTCTAGATAAAAACAATCAAGCTATTGAAGAAATACGTTTGCTCGAATCACTTAATGCCAGGATAAGAGCGCTAATAGAAAATACAGATGGCCTACTCTATTTATCAACTGATGATGGCAAAATTTTGCGACTAGAACCTAATAACGAATAGCTAAAACTGCATAAGCCACCTTGCCATGTTCAAGCGTAATGCTCACTTCATCATCGACCTGTTTTCCTAATAATGCTTTAGCTAGTGGCGAATCTAGACTAATATTTTCTTTTTGATGATCAATTTCATCAGGACCAACAATGCGATATTCCACCTCATCGCCTTTCTCATTCTCCAAAGTCACCCACGCGGCAAAAAAAATGGCATCAATGTTATCAGGCGTGTCAGAAATAACACGAAGATCGGGCATCCTCTTTTGCAAATATCTGATACGTCGATCTAAACCTCTGAGTTCTTTTTTTCGATAAATATATTCGGCATTTTCTGATCTATCCCCTTCTGCAGCGGCAGCTGAGAGTGCCTTGACAACATCTCTTCTCCTTGCCCAAATTTGCTCTAATTCATCGCTTAGGATAGCCATTCCGCCAGCGGTAATATAGGGGGAAGATTTCATACTTATTATCGATTTAATTAATGATGTAAAACACGTTGCAATTTATCTTCATCAATATTGGCCGCCAAATGTTCAACTACTAAACGCATATCTTTTTCAGCATTTTCCAAGCAGCTTGATGCACCAGGCGATGGCGTCATATTAAAAACGATCCCTGTACCCGGATTAATTTTAGCTTCCCCCATCATCAAACTGACCTCAGTTTTGTTGATAAGCTGCGGTCTGACGCCACCAAATCCAGGTGCAAACTTAATATCTTTCAACGTCAGTGATGGTACTATTTTTCGTGCATCTTTTAAAAACAACCAACGCCGTAAACCAGGCACTTCGAATAAGAAGTTTTTAAAAATGTAGTTACGAATATCACTGACTTTAAACAAATCCCATAACACTCGAACGACATTTCTATCTAGACGTAAAACCCTGAGAAAATCAAAAAAGCTTTCTCGGTTATATCGTTCTAACATAGGGGTTAATAAGGCGGTAGGGCCAAAACGTGTTTTAGTCGGCACGAGCACATCCGGATCACCATGCACGGCAGCAAACGGTAGTTTATCATTTTGGATTGTATACACTTTGCCATTTAAGACTTTAGGAGTGAAATAAAAACTCCCTGCTACAGGTAGACAAGAAAACTCTAATCCATACCCCATCTGTTGGGCGAGTAATAGGCTATGTCCACCGGCAGAAACAACCACGGACTTCGCTTTTATCAACCCCTTTGAAGTCTCTATATGAAATAGATCATCATGCTGATCAATTTGATCTACTTTCCTATTAAACTCGATTGAGAA
>Ga0206131_10008121_pt1 | contig 10381 bp, 10 predicted proteins | sample Helgoland_Spring_FD_148636 | JGI IMG/M metagenome (GOLD analysis project Ga0206131, IMG submission 148636) | Pelagic subsurface seawater microbial communities from Kabeltonne, Helgoland, North Sea - Helgoland_Spring_Bloom_20160517_1 | ecosystem: Environmental > Aquatic > Marine > Epipelagic ... | reverse complement strand
GTTGGAGCTGGGTTGCCAACATCGCAACTGGAGACCGAGGTGTCATCAGTTCGTGACCTGTCTGCTTCTGACCTGTCTGCTTCTGACCAGTCAGCCCGGTCGGCTGCGGCACTGTTAGACCTCGTCGACGGGCCAGTCGATAACCGTAACTCGGTGGCTGATTCTCGTCGAGGCGATGAATCTGGCCTTGGCCAATTCAGTGCTGACCAACCACAAGCTGACAGTGGCGACACCGGCGAAGGTCTCCAACCCGAATCACCGTCGCCAGACCGCCCATCTGGGACGACGGCACCTTCTGGATCGATCCCCATGCCAGCGTTGGGTATGGCGGCGCTCGGCACCGCGTTGCTGGGCTCGGGCGTGGTGAGTGCTGTGCGTCGCCGGCGTGATTTGCAACGTCGGACCAGGCCTGTTGGCACTCGGGCCAGGCCTGCATCGGTCGAGGCAGCCGCGTTCGAAACGGCTATGGCCCACATGGCCGACCATGTGAGTGAGAGCAAACTCGGCCACGGATGGCGCGTGCTCCCAGCCTCGGCGGTGCCTGCACTCGAACCTCCTGCCACGGCGGCGGATGGTGGGCCAACACGCCAGATTGCTGCGCCAATCGTCGTGCACCGAGATCCGCGGTCCGAGCCTGATGACAACGGCTGGCCGGACCGGTTACCACCAACAGTTGAAGCAACGACGACTGTTGTCGGTACCGATTCTGTGAGCGGCGAGGTTGTACTCCTCGATCTGGCCGCGCTGCAAAGACTTGAACTCCGAGGGCTAGATAGCGATGTGCGTGCGGTTGCACGATCGATCGTCCTCGATCTGGCTGTGTCAGACCGTTCGGACAACGTCACTGTTATTGCCGTCGGGGTCGGAGCCGAACTTGCCGACCTCGAGCGGGTGCATCCCGTAGACACGTTCGACGAAGCCTCAGCTCTTGCGTCACGAATGGGGTGGCTCTCCCCAGACGCGATGGACCCGGTCGTGGTGGTGTCGGGCGATGCGCCGAGCGGCGACGTGGCGCTTTCGACTCTGAAGGGAGCTGGCGTTCTGATCGTCGGGCCGCAGATAGAGGCTGAACTCTGGGTCGAGATCGCAGGCCAGCACGGCACACTCGAGCCGGAAGGTCGAGCCATTATGCTGGCTGCACTCGATGATGATCAGTATCGGTCAGCGTCGGAACTGATCGGTACCACGAGTGGCACCGCTCTCGAAATCGTCGACGAAATCGTCGGCGTACACGAAGTGCTTGATGTCGTTACGACTGTCGAGTGCTCTATCGAAGCAGGTCCACGCGAAGTCAAGGTGCTCGGTCCTGTCGATGTCGCCGGTGTCGATTCCTTTTCCTCGCTGAAGGCGGTGGATGTCGTGGCGTACCTAGCCTTCCACCGACACGGGGTAGATGCCGATCAAATCAAGACGTGGGTCTGGCCAGCGTTCGACCCGCCAACAGACAAGGCCTTTGCCAATGTCATGTCTCGTGCCCGAACCGGGCTGGGCGCCGATGCCGACGGCTCGCCGTATCTGTCACGCGCCGGAGCCGACAGGACCTACCGGCTGGCCGATGCAGTCACCACTGACTTTGACCGCTTTCGAGCTCTGGTTGACCATGCCGAACAAGCGGGTGACCCGATGGTCGCGCTTGACCTGTATCGGCAGGCGCTCCAGCTCATCCGGGGTGTCCCATTCAGCGGCGGTGCTGCCAGCAGCTTCAGCTGGGCAGACAATCATGTGCGTGCCCAAGTCGAATACACCATTGACGAAGCGGTCCATCGTTGCGCCGACATGGCACTCGATGCTGATGATCTTGCAACCGCCCGCTGGGCTGCGCTCAAAGGTCTCGAACTCGTACCAGGCTGCGAACAATGTTTTCGGCGTAGATTCTTGATTGCACGGGCAGGCAACAATCGCAGCGAGTTGCGGCGAGCCATGGTTGATCTTGAAGCCAGCGCCATGATCGACCTCGGTGAGCCCGAAGGCGTAGATCTCATTAGCGGCGACCTTCTTGACCTTTACCACGAGCTCGACAGTGCGCTCGTAGGGCGTGCGTCATGACCGACAATTATTCACTTGCTGACCTCGTCGGTGATGCGGTGGCCGGCGAAATCAGCAGGCGAGAAACCTCGAAACTTGAGCCTATGGACCTAGAGGACGAGCGCCGATTCGCCCGTTCTTCCTTGCGTAAAGAGATCCGTCGCCGGAACGAAGCGGCGCTCACGGCCGGGCGTGAACCCATGTCCACAGCGACCGAAGACAGCGTGATCGAGGACACGTTAAATGCCGTCTTTGGTTTCGGCGAGCTCGAGCGGTGGTTGCAGGATCCGTCGGTGCAAGACGTCCACATCAACGGGTTCGACCGAGTGTTCATCAAGACGCGTGATGGCCGCCGCAAGCAGGTAGCTCAGGTGGCGGCGTCCGACGTCGAACTCCGGCGGCTCATCGCCGACTTCGCTCGCAGAATGGGTCGGGTCGAGCAACGTTTCGATTACGCCAATCCAATTATCGACATGCAGCTTCCTAACGGCGATCGCCTCAATGCGATGTTCAGTGTGTCGTCACGACCATCGATGTCGATCCGGCGCCACAACTTCGCCATTGGTTCGTTGGACGAACTCATGGACTTGGGCGTGATGGATGGCGTGGTCACTCGGTTTCTGCGAGCAGCAGTGCACGCCCGCCGCAACCTCGTCATTTCCGGCGGAACCGGCACAGGAAAGACAACGCTTCTGCGTGCACTCATCAATGAGATCGACGCTGACGAACGAATCGTGACCGTCGAAGACAACCTCGAACTAGGCATCTCCCGTTTCGGCGATGCGCACCCGAACCTCGTTGAGTGCGAGTCACGTAGCGAGAACATCGAGGGCATCGGTGGCATCTCGATGTCAGATCTTGTGGTCGCATCGTTGCGTATGGATCCCGATCGAATCATCGTCGGCGAGTGCCGAGGCGCCGAGACGGTGCCCATGCTGCTGGCGATGTCACAAGGCAACGAGGGATCAATGACCTCGATTCACGCTGACTCGTCGAAGAACGTCTTCAACCGCATCATCACCTACGCCGCCACGTTGGCCCAGCCGCCGATCGACCCTCGACATGCCATGTTGCTGATCCGCGACGCTGTTCACTTCGTCGTGCATTTGAGTTTCGCCGACGGCCGGCGTGTCATCCAATCGATCCGAGAGGTGGACCCAACGAGCGAAGAAAACATGTTGTCGACCGAAGTGTTCGCACCAGGAAGCGGCGGTCTGGCTGAACCTGCCTTCGGCCTGTCTGGTCGCAGCCATATTCAGGCCCTCGCGCATCACGGCTTCGATGCCCAGTGGGCGGCCGGGGGTGTGATGAGCTGATGGATACGTTGGTCATGGCGGCGCTTGGCGCAATGCTCGGTGTCGGTCTTCTCGCGGTGATGTTCACGCTGATGGGTGTCCGGTTGTTCAGCGGATTCGGTGCTGGCCTGCGTCGGTCACAACACAACGTCGAGGCCCTTGTGGCCTGGTTCGCTGGTGCGTTTGTGGCTGCAAGCGTGATGTGGGCGTGGACGAATTGGCCGGTCGGCGGCCTGTGGGTCTTTGCCGGGATCATGTCGATCCCTCTACTGCGAGGTGAGCATTACAACGCCGACGTCGAAATAGCGAAGGTCGAGGCAATCGCCACCTGGACCGAGCAAATCCGCGACACCATGAATGCATCAGCAGGGCTGCAACAGTCGCTGGTTGCGACAGCTAGCAACGGGCCAACGCCAATTAGGTCGGAGCTTGCCAATTTCGCCCGCCGCGCTCCTCGGGGTGATCTCAGCGGAGCGCTCCGCCAGCTTGGTGCCGATCTGAACCATCCGGCGGCCGATCTGGTCATTGTTGGCCTGCAGAGTGCCACCGAACTTGATGCGGGCCGGCTGGTACCGCTACTCAGTCGGCTTGCGAGTTCCATCCGCGACGACGTGCAGATGCGGGTCCGGATCGAGGTGAGTCGAGCCCGTGTTCGGACTTCGATGAAGATTGTCGGTTTCTTCGTGGCAATGACGGTAGCCCTCATGATTGTGGCCGGCCGAGACTTGCTCTCTGGATACGAGAGTGGCGAGGGGCAGGTGTGGTTGCTGGTCGTGGGTGGCGTTGTTGTTGTGGCCATTTGGAGCACTCGCAAACTTGCTCATGTACCCCAACCGGAACGATTCGTTGCCCGGAGGCCTGTCGAATGAACGCAGTCGTCATGATGTTCTTTGGTGCAGGCATGGGCATGGGGCTGCTGCTGTTGGTGCAAGCCTTGCGGCCACAGAGCCAGCCAATACACGAGGTGTTTGCATCGGTCGCGACCGAGGGGCGTGGATACACCGAAACAGCCCGTGACCGGTCACAACGTTCGTTTCGCGACACGGTTGGCTCTGTCGGCTCGACGTTGGCCATTGCAAGTAGCGATGAAGCCCAACTCCGCAAGGACTTGGCGGTGACTGCTTCCACCATGGAGCAGCATGGTTTGGTCAAGGCCTCGGCTCCTGCGTTCGTGTTGCTCGGCGGTTATGTCATATGGCTACTGCTCGCTGCGCTGGGCATAGGGCTCCACCCGGCTGTCGCCACAGTGGCAGCAGTCGCAGCGGCACTTGTTGCCTTTGTCGTCCCCGATGTCCGGTTGCGGGCCCGAGCGAAAGCCAGAAGGGTGGCCTTCCGCCATGCGCTCTCGGCGTATCTCGACCTGGTGACGATCATCATGTCCGGCGGCGGTGGTCTACTCACCGCATTGCAGTCATCGGCGGATTCTGGCGATGGGTGGGCATTTGGGGAGATCCGAGCGGCCCTCGATCGCGCCCGCCTTTCCAATCGCACACCGTGGTCTCAGCTTGGCGTGTTAGGTGACCGCTTCGATATCTCCGAGCTCAGGGATCTGGTATCGACCGCGGAACTGGCGGGCTCCGAAGGATCTCGGATCACCGAGTCGGTGTCGACAAAGGCAGACGTGCTCCGGTCCCGTCTGCAGGCTGAAGTCGAACAAACCTCGGAGTCGCTGACCGAACAAATGTTGTTGCCGGTCGGGCTGCTCCTGGTCGCCCTCTTTATGTTCTTGGGTTTTGCCGTCTTTCAACAGATTGGCGTCGGTGCCCAACCTGACCTCGACAGTCAACTCATTGGCATGCTGAACTATTCGCTGTTGCGAGGCGGGTGACGCATGCCAGTCATTCTCGAAACAAACCCACCAAGGGAGAATTATCATGTACAGCGTTGCGCTTGGCGTATATGTGACAGTGGCAGCTCGAATCAACGAGTTGCGCGAGATAGATCGCGAACGGGGCCTCACCACCACAGAGATAGCCGTCCTCACGTTCGTGCTCGTTGCGACTGCGGTTGCTGTGGGAGCGCTGCTCTACAGCTATGCCGAGGGCCGGGTCGAGGCGTTGCCAGACGACACGACACCCGCTTCTATTCCCACCGGCGGCTGAGAACTCACGCACGTAGCGGTTCGAGCGAGGCAGGTCTTGCGACCACCGAGGTCGTGATTCTGTTTCCGGTCTTCATCGCTGTCGTCCTGGCGATAGTCCAAGGTGCCTTGTGGGCACACGCTGGCGCAATCGCGCAAGCGGCGGCCGAGCATGGCGTCGAGGTGGCCGCGACCGTGGGTGCAGCGGACGACGACGGGGTCGCAGCGGCCCAAGACTTCACCGCAAATGCAGGCACGCTCCAATCCGTCGTTGTGTTGGCGGCAAATGCTGCCGACAGCGAACTGGTGCAGATGACCGTGACCGGAAGATATCCGACGGTGTTTGGATCGTTGACCGTCACCGCAACGGCGACGACAGTTCGCGAACGAGTGCCCGAACCATGAGACGAACGAGAAATGACACGGGCTTATTGTCCACAGAGTTAGCCATCTTGATGCCGATACTGCTGGTGTTCGCACTGCTGGCGGTTTATGTCGTGCAGGTCGAACGACACAGTTCCCGGGCACAGCAGGCTGCCGACGCTGCAGCGCGGGCCGCTTCGCTTGCACCAGATACACGTAATGCTCGAGATGCAGCCCAGGCAGCTGCCGAAGCTGTCTGCAATGGGACCGTCGTGATCGCTGACGTGAACTTCAGTTATGTCGCCGCTCAGTCGGGTTCGTTCACACCTGGTCGGGTCGCCGTTGGCCTCACGTGCACCGAGACCTTCCGAGGTTTCCGCCCGCTGGTGAACGACCGAACTCGTGTCGAGTCCGGCGTGGCAGTTTCGACGATCGAGTATTTCAGGCCGGGTCCATGACCACTGACGATCGTCGAAATGAACGAGGAGTCATTACTGCGATGTTCGCTGTCTTGGCTGTTTTCTTCGTGTTGATCATTTCCCTCGTTGCCGAGGGTGGTCGCAAACTCAGCAATCTGAGCCAGGCCGAAGATATCGCAGCCGAGGCAGCACGGGCGGCTGCTGCGACTCTTGACCTTGATCAGATCGCGAGTGGCGTGGGGGCCATTGACCAGGTAGACGGTCGGGCACAGGCCCAGGCCGAAGCGATTGTTTCCTACGTCCCGGATGCTGTCCTCGAACGTTTCGTGATCACGGGTGATTCCGTGTTCGTCTCGGTCCGGGTGTCGGCTGACTCCTACCTTCCTGGCCTCGATATCGACGGAGTCGGCAGTCATCGAGCTCGCGTGTTTGACCCATTCGGATGACGCAACCAACAACACCCGCATCGTCGAGAAGAACCGAAAGTAGAGAAGGCATCTCGTGACATCCACAACCCGCTCCGGCGAACTCGCTCCTGCTGGACCCAAACGCCAACAACGCAGTATCCAGCTGCCGCAACTGTTGTTGTCGATGCTGGTGGTAGCGGTGTTTGCTTTGCTTGCAGTCTGGTGGCAGGCGAGTACCACGTCGCGTACACCGGTGCTGGCGCTCGCCTCAGATGTCAGCCAGGGTGAACCGCTCAAAGCAAACCAGCTAACCGAGATCTACATAAGCTCTGATGTACCTGCAAACGTTCAGCCCGCACGTGATGCCGCCGTCTTCATTGGTGCTCGGCCATTGTCGAACTTGTCGGCTGGCACGCTAGTAACGACCGAGATGTTCGTTGGTGGTGCGGAGTTGTTGCCAGGTCAAGCCTTCGTCGGGCTGGTGTTGGGCGGCACCCGTGCACCTACCGGCATCGTGTCTGGTGATCGGGTGCAGATCCTGGCGCCGTCGCCGGGCGATGACGTTGTACAGATGCTCTCTCCTGATGCCCAGGTTTCATCGGCTCGATACGAAGGCCAGACACTTTTCATTCGGCTGCTTCTCGACGTGACCTCTGCCCAAAAGGTGCAAGTGCGCAGCGACGAGGTCGTGATCATTGAGGTCGACAACTCCGGCCCCGCTGGCTGGGAACCTCATGAGGAAGAGGACGGTGACTCGTGACGTTTGTGGCTGGGGCTTCGGCCCATGGATCGCCGGGGGTGTCCACCGCGCTGCAGCTGGTTGCTTCGTTGTGGGCTGACAGTTCAGCGGTGCCGGTGGTGGTCGAAGGTGATGCCAGCGGGGGAGTACTCGCCGCCCGATACGAGGTGTCATTGATGCCTGGATTCGTGACGTTGGTTGAGAGCTTGCGTAAATCTGAACAACCGTCGTTGTTGGACCATGCCCAGCGACTTCCTTCGGGCGTGGCGTGTGTCGCGTTGTCGCCCTCAGCAACCGCTGCAGGGGCGCAACTCCGTTCGGCAGGGCCATACCTGGGGTCGTATCTGGCCCAGGCTGGACATCCCGTGTTGTTCGATGCTGGCACGGTGGTCCCCGACGGTCGAGCGGTCCCTGTGTTGTCGGCCGCTGATCTGTTGCTGTGGTTCGTGCGGCCAACCCGAGAAGAACTGCTGGTGTTGCGCCATCGTTTGGCCGAGTGTTCGCAGCCAGAAAACGTCGCCGTCGTATTAGTCGGCGACACGCCCTACAACGAATCGCAGGTTGCCGAGGCCTTGAGTGTCGAGGTCCTCCACACGCTGCCGATCGATATTCGAGGTGCGGCTGCTGCCAACCTTGGCGGCGACGACCGATACCTGCGGCGAAGTGTGCTCGCCCGATCGTGCACCGAGCTTGCTACTCGTATCGCCGCCCGAGTCAAGACAGCCCAGTCGGGACCTGCAAGTAAGCGCTCCACCGGTTCGCCAAATGTTCAAGCAGATCGGCGACAGGAACCGCTGCCGCCGCCCTTGGCAGCCGGTGAGCTGCGGGTGTGGACACACGATTCACCGTCGCGCCAAGACACGAACGATCCTCCGGTGGTGGTGTGGGTCAACGACGAAAACTGACCGAGTCAGTCTGATACAGGTGGGTGTAACTCCATGAGGGTGTAACTCATTGTGTGCTCCCTCGTCATGAGGTGAGTACGCCTAAGGCCTGCCCGCCACAGGCGAGCTTTTCGAATCATGCGTCGCTTGCACTGTGGCGCCGAACACGCACAAGGTTAGATTGTTGGCCGCGATCCTGGTTGCTGCAACAGATGATGTGGACCAATGACGATGAACGTTCTATCTCGACTCACGGGCGTCTTGTTCGCCGTGATGCTGTTCGCTGCAGCATGTAGCGGAGGCGACGATTCGACAGCCCCAAGCGCCGAGGAAATCGCCAATGACCCGGCCAACGCGCCCATCGAGCAGATCGATGAGGCAAGTGGTGGCGTTGCCGAGGGCCCCATTGTCGGCCTGTTGACGGTGCAGCCCTCGTTCGGTTTCGGGGTCTACGACGTCGACCCGGCAACGGGTCAAGCCCGTGCGGTACCTGGGATTGCATCGGTCGAGACTGTCGACCGAAACCGCGACCTCACCGTTGGTGGTGGTGCCGCCTATTCGTTGGGTGGAACGGTGCGTGAAGGCCAGACCTTCGCTTCTGATATCAGCGTGGTCAAGATCAACTACGCCACCGGCCAGGTCAGTCAGCTGGCTGCACTCGGGTTTGACCGAGAAACCGACGACAGCCAGGAGTTCACGTCGTACACACTCCAGGGGGTGGCCGGCGACAGGGTGGTCGTATCAGCGGCCGAATTCGGCTCCGACGAAGGCACCTACACCGTGTACGACGCCAACTCTGGCGCTGAGAAAGCCAGCTTCCCCAGGCCTTTCTATGAGTTCACATCTGACACCGGCACATGTAGCGGCAACATCTCCAACTTGATCGGTCTGAGCGATGGCCGGCTGATGGGCACTGGGCTTGGCTCGCCTGCCTATATCGATCTCGACACCGGCGAGGTCGAGCTGATCATCGGTTGCGACCAGGATGACCCACAGTTCTCCGAATTCGTGACCCCATCAGAAATCGCTGACTACGCGGTATTCGACGAAGGTCCTGCCTTAACCGATGACCAATTGGAACGGTTGCTGCAGTCCGACGTGAATCCCGAGCAGGGTTTCGTGGAAGGCGGCGGAGACCTGTGGTGGATCGAAGCCGACGTCCGCCAGGTCGACGACGCAACCGCGATCATTGGTGGTGTGGTGCAGTTCGACCTCGAGGCCGGAGCGATCAAGGCTGTACATCCTCTCGGCGCCAAACTGGGCGAGTTCCTCGACGACGACGAGGGTTTTGATCTGACCACGCTGGAGCAGGCGCAACTGCGTTATCTCGACGGACGGCTGGTCATGGTCGACGGTCGTGAAAACGGCAGCATCTTTACGCTCGACCCATCCACCGGCACAATCACCGAAACGGCCATCGAGCTGGGCGAAGGCGTCGACTACACAAGCACTGATCTTCTCGCTGGTGACCCCGATGGGATCTGGCTCGAAGTGGGTCGTCGCACAATCACCCGCGACGACGAGTCAGGTCGTAGCTCCTTTGGCCCGACCTATATCGAACACTTTGATCTGGCCACCAACCAGATCGACCTGTCCCTGGCAGCCGAGGACCTGTTCTTCTCGTAAATTCTCCGACCGTCGTGCACCCCAGCCTGACCGATGCCTGTGTTGTCGCCGTTAGTTTCCCTTGGCCAGGTGGGCAATGCTCATCGCCGTCTCGGTGGCGATCCCTGGGCAGCTGACCGAGAAGACCTCGCTGCCATGCAACGTTCCCATGACCTGGCGACAACGGGCCTGGACCCCCGCCTGGTTGAGCAGTCGGTAGAACTCGATGCCCTCGTCGCGCAGCGGATCACACTCGTTCACGCTGATCACCGTTGTGGGTAACCCAGCGACATCATCGACGGTGGCGAACATGGGCCAGGCCAGAGGATTCGCCTGGTCGAACGCCTCGATGCCGTACGCCATGCGGGCGTTGTTGCCCCACAGGTTGATGAACAGGCCGTTGTTCTCCGTTGAGGACGGGAAACGCTCCTGGGGCCACTCGCCGGCCAAGTACGGGCACAACGCGTACAGACCACTGATCAGCCCGACATCACCATCACGCAACAGTTGCATACCGGTCGCGATCGCTAGGTTTCCACCGCCACTTTCGCCAGCAACGATGCT
>Ga0206131_10008118_pt1 | contig 10384 bp, 11 predicted proteins | sample Helgoland_Spring_FD_148636 | JGI IMG/M metagenome (GOLD analysis project Ga0206131, IMG submission 148636) | Pelagic subsurface seawater microbial communities from Kabeltonne, Helgoland, North Sea - Helgoland_Spring_Bloom_20160517_1 | ecosystem: Environmental > Aquatic > Marine > Epipelagic ... | reverse complement strand
AACTTCGATACACCGCCAACAAGCGCCGTTCGTTCCGGTGCCAGGGTTGCGAAATGCGTTGGGTGATCTGGTTCCAGAAAGCCGTAAACATCGTCCTCAATTATGAGCAGGTCCGCTGCTTCAGCAACAATCGCAAGGTCTTGGCGACGGTTGAGCGGGATTGTCTGCATGGTGGGGTTGTGCAGTGTCGGCATCAGGTAGACGGCGCGCGCACCGGCCTTGGCTGCAACGCCAAGCCCTTCAGGTGTCATGCCCTGGTCGTCGCTGGCAACGGCGAGCAAGCGGAGGCCGAACATGTTCGCTGCTGCTTTGAAACCTGGATATGTCATATCATCAACAGCGACGGCATCACCCGGTTTCAACAATCCGGCACATGCCAGTGCCAGGCCGTTTTGTGCGCCGTTACAGATGATGACTTGTTCCGGCCCGATCTGAACGCTAGACGCTCTCAGCCAGTCTGAAACGGCGGCCCGGTGGTTGGGGCCACCCTCTGCTGGGCCATAGGAGACGAGGCTGGATAAGTTTGCAGCGCTTAGGTCACTCAGACCGCGCGATAGGCTTTCTGTCAGGCGGTCGGAGGCAGGGCGGGTGATGGTGAGGTTCAGGATGTCATCGACTACGGCTTCGCGGCGGGCAAAGCGGGTGTCGAGCAGTTCTGGTGGTGAGGGATCTAGGACATAGGTGCCGCGCCCAACTTCACCGCGCACAAGCTTCCGCCGGGCGGCCTCCCCGTAACCGCGCGTGACAGTGCCGACGGTGACGCCAAGTGCATGGGCGAGCGCGCGGTGCGGCGGCAATTGGGCACCTGCGGGCAGTGACCCTGATGCACGATCTGCGGCGATGGCATCCGCCAGGGCCTGATAGGCCGGGCGATCCTTCACGAGTTCTGGCGTCCAAATTGTCATGGATACAATAAAGCGATTGACCGGGGATTGTGTCAAGTGATTGTATGGATATGTCGATGATTCAGTGCGATCCAGCATGAATTGTATCGATATAATGCCTGTAAGGAGTGCTCACAATGTTTGCCGTATTCGCCTCTGCCCTTCTGCCCAATTTTGGTATGAACGCAGTTTTCAGCGCCCGGAAACCCCGGATGCCGGCGAAACCACGCGTATTTCATGTATGGGCCCGATTTACTTGGACGCATGTTGCGTGGCGACGAGTCGTAGCCGCTACAGCCGCCCGTCCAGCAGCGGCCTATGCCGCCGCCAATTGTATCGCATGTGATTCCAGGAGATGACCGCTATGAAGCTCGATTTGTATCAAGTGGATGCCTTCGCATCCCGCCCCTTCGAAGGTAACCCCGCCGCTGTATGCCCGCTACCAGCAGATATGCCTTGGCCCGCTGACGCGACACTGCTCGCAATCGCTGCCGAGAATAATTTGGCCGAAACGGCATTCTTCCAGCCCGAGGGGGAGGGCTATCGCTTACGCTGGTTCACGCCTGCTGTAGAGGTCGATCTTTGTGGCCACGCAACGTTGGCGACAGCCTGGACGCTTTTCAACAAGCTGGGCTACGCCGAAGAGGCCCTTCACTTCGAAACTCGTTCTGGTCGCTTAACGGTGCGTCGGGACGGCGGTGGCATGACAATGGATTTCCCCGCCAACCCGTCTGACCCGATGGCCCGCACGCCGCAAGGCTTGGCGGAGGCGCTTGGCGTCAACCCGAACGCAACGTTTGAAACGAAGCGTGGGCATGGTTTCTATATGGCTGTGCTGGATTGCCCTGAGGCTGTTGAACGCCTGACTCCGGATTTCTCGAAGTTCGCGAGCCTTGGCAGCGGTGCCGTTATCGCGACGGCGCCGGGTGCATCCATGGGGTACGATTTCGTGTCGCGCATGTTCGCGCCAGCGGTTGGCATTAATGAGGATCCGGTGACGGGTGCAGCACACTGTGTTCTGGCACCGTATTGGGCTGGCAGGCTTGGTAAGCGTTCGCTGAAGGCCAGGCAGATATCCGCGCGCGGTGGCGATGTTGGCTGCATCGTTGGTGGTGAGCGGGTGATCCTGTCCGGTACAGCCGCACTTTATATGCAGGGCCAGATCAACATCTAAACCGCGGAGAAGATGGATGACGAAAGCGACAGCAGAGGCGATTTCCGCAGCACGGAAGGTCGTCTACCAGACGATGCCGCCAACGCCGACGCATAGCTATCCGCTGTTGAATGCAAAGGCGGGCGTGGAGGTTTTCGTGAAGCACGAGAACCACACGCCCGTCGGCGCCTTCAAGGTGCGCGGTGGCCTGAACTTCATGGCTGGATATAAAGCGGACGGGAATAGCCAGGGCGTTATTACAGCAACCCGCGGCAATCACGGCCAATCCATCGCGTTCGCTGCATCGCGGGCGGGTGTGGAGGCAACGATTGTCGTACCTGAAGGCAACAGCGTTGAGAAAAACGCGGCGATGGAAGCGCTGGGCGGCAAGCTGATTGTCCACGGCCATGATTTCCAGGCGGCAGCGGAATATGCAGCCGAACTGGCAAAGACCGAAGGCCTCTACATGCTGCCGTCCTTCGACGAACGCCTCGTTGCGGGTGTTGCCACCTATGCAATGGAATTGTTTGAGGCAGCCCCTAATTTGGACGCCGTATATGCGCCTATCGGGTTAGGGTCTGGCATTTGCGGCATCATCTCTGCCCGTGATGCGCTTGGTCTGAAGACAGAGATTGTCGGTGTCGTGTCTGAGGGGGCACCTTGCTACGCGCTATCGTTTGACGCTGGTGCACCGATTTCAACGAACTCAGCCGACACCATGGCGGATGGTATGGCTTGCCGTACACCGGTCGCTGCCGCCGTCGAGACGATCAATGCAGGCGTTGCGCGTATTGTTCGAGTGAGTGACGCAGAAATCGGCGCTGCGATGGCTGTATATTATTCCGATACCCACAATATTGCTGAAGGTGCGGGCGCTGCGCCATTGGCAGCATTGATGCAGGAAAAGGATCGGATGGCGGGTAAGCGCGCCGGTGTGGTGCTGTCCGGCGGGAATATTGACCGCAGCTTGTACTTAGCAACGCTGGCCGGTCAGGCTTAGCCGTTCTCACGGATCAGCAGGATACCGATGCGGCGGTTGCGCGGATCGGCTGGCGCGCCAGGGATCGCGTGCTCTGAATCGCCCTTGCCGATAACCCCGGCGATGCGCGCTGGTTGGATGCCTGCATCGATCAGAGCGCGGCGGGTGGCATGTGCACGGTCTGAGGATAGGTTCCAGTTGTCGTAGTTCTTGCGGCCCCGGTAGGGGCGGCTATCGGTGTGACCGGTGATCAGAACTTGGTTCCCAGTGCCCGCAACGAGCTTCGCGACTTCCTGCACGAGCGGCTGCACTTCTTGCGCTAGGTTGGAAGACCCAAGGCTGAACATCGGCTGATTGAAATCGTCGATCAACTGAATGCGTACACCTTCTTCAGCACGCTCGATCTTGATGTTTTCAGCCGCTTTGGCGAGTTCTGGATTCAACTCAGCGAGTTTCTCTAAGCGCTCGCGAACCTCCTCAACGAATTTATCCTCTTTCTTTGCGACCTTTTCCTTGCGGAGCTGTTCGCGCCATTCGTCATTCAGCATGGCAGCACCCTGGCCTGCCTCACCACCTTGGGCGCCGGGGTCGCCTATTTGGGCATGGAGGGCATCACCGCTGTAATCAGTGTTCTCCAAGAAGTCCGCTGCAGACGCGACCATGTCCACGGCTTCTTGGCCGAGGCTTTGCGATTCAGGTGGCATTGGCTGGATGTCTTCATTCACATCCTCGGTCACGTCCTCCGGTGGGCGCCGGTCGGGTCGAGGCATGAAGACGACGATGTTCTGATGGGGCGGCAGTTGGACGTTCTTGACCTTGGGCCGACCGTCGATCTCAACCAGGGCCTTCGCTTCCCATTCCTTGGAAACACCGAACGCGTCCCGCACTGAGCCCGCGACAACCTGCATTTTCTGCTCATCCTGAACGGAGAACGAAATGATCAGCACGAAAAAGCAGACAAGCAGGGACATAAGGTCAGCGAACGTGACCATCCATGCCGGCGCACCGGCGGGAGCTGGAGCGTCTTTCGCCATTTCGGGGTGCCTACCCTACGTCCGCCCTAAGCCGCTTCGGCTTCAAGGTCGATGCGCTTATTTGCTAGCAGATAGGCGTTCAGGAATTCGGCCATCAGATCGGGATGGACCTTGTTCTGGATATGCTGAATGCCCTCCACGATGAGCGTAAGGTTTGTTTCCTCACCAGCCAGTTTGCCTTGGAGCTTATCTGCGATGGGCAGTGCGAATAGGGAAGCTACAAGTGCACCATAAAGCGTCGTTAACAGGGCAATGGCCATGGCCGGGCCAATCGCTGCTGGGTCATCCATATTGGACAACATCTGCACCAGACCAACCAGTGTTCCGATCATTCCGAACGCCGGAGCAGCGTCGCCGATGGCGCGCATGACGGCTTGGCCCTGATCAAGCCGTTCAATATAGAGCTCACGTTCACGGGTAAGTGCTGTGCCGACCATTTCAGGCTGCAGTCCGTCTACAAGGAATTGCACGCCTTTGCGCAGGAATTCGTCCTTAATTTCAATGGATTGGAGACCAAGTGGACCTTCCTTACGGGCGATCTGGGACAGTTCACGCAGACGCTCGACAACTTCCGATGGGGAGCGTGTTTTATTGCCAAAGCTCACTTTGAGCGCCGTCAGGAAGGCGACGAAAACATCACCAAGCGTAAACCGCAGAATGGTCGCGGCGATGGCACCGCCGATGACCATCATCATGGAGCCGATGTCAACGAAGGACATGAAGTCCCCGCCGACAAAAATCGCAGCGCCAACAACGCCAACTCCGGCTACCAAGCCAATGATTGTTGCGAAATCCATTTCAGTCACCCAGCGTTACCCTGCCTATAGCGGCAGGAAGGCTTAACTCTTTGGGGTAACTATAATGAGCGGCGCCTAATTAACTCCTAATATGCGCTTAGGCATACGGGTTTTGCAGGCTGTATCTAAATCGGAATCACATCCTCGAAATCGACGTCCAACGCCATGGCTAGCATCTGGCAGATTTCCACTGATGGCGTGATTTCTCCAGATTCGAATGCCTCGATATCGTCTTCCTGGAAACCAATGAACCCGGCCAGCGCTTCCTGGGTGAGGTCCTTGTATTCGCGCCAGACCAGAATGGGATTCTCGCCAGCATCTATCCGCTTTTGCACGGCTTCCGGCATAGGTTCGCGTGGCGGTTGGGGCGGCATTTGCGGCATTTCGAACTCTGCACCAAAGCCAGCGGGCGGCGGCGGTGGCTCCGCCCATGAGGGCAGCGCCTGCGGCTCTTCTCGTGCTGGCTGGGCCAAAGCTTGGCTGCCACCGCCTTCGAGCAGCGCGTAATAATCGTTGATATCCAACACGGCGAAGGCCGGTCGGCCATCAGCGCCTGCAATGAATTGAACGTGGGGCCTGCTTGCCATAATTCTTAAGTGTCCTGACTGTCTGGAAATTTGGGGTGGAGCCATTTCACAAAGATTGACCGCTCCTCGGCCTCCCATTCAATGCCCTCATAGAACCCAAGGACTTTGGTGTTGGTTGGTCGCACCATCAGCATTGCTTTGCGGCAGCCCCTGTCTTTCAGCCACTTAGCTGCCGCATCCATGATCTGGCGGCCAAGGCCTTCGCGCGGGCGGCTGGGGTCCGCTGAAACATAATACACCCAGCCCCGATGCCCATCATCACCAACCATGCAGCTGGCGGCGAGGGCGCCAGCAATTTCACCCAGTAATACGGCGGATTGAGGGGAGGCGACGGCGCGGTCAAAGTCCGCCCCTGGGGGGTTATGGTCTGCCACAAGCCCAGCTGCATGCCAGAGTGCGACAGCACTTTCCCGATCTGCCGCGATCGCTTCACGGATATCCATCAGGGACAGCCAAGTTTGTCTGCAAGGTCGATAAAGCTCGTCGCTGCAATGTCCATGCCGGGGGCGGCTTCTAAATCAATCGTCTGGTTCGGGCCTTTCTCGCCAGGGCGCGCTACGAATGCAGTCCTGAAGCCAGAGGCAGCGGCAGCTTTCAGATCATCATTATGCGCCGCCGTCATCATGCATTCTTCTGGGCGAAGGCCAAGCAGATCAGCAGCACGGCGATAAGCTTCCGGCATCGGCTTGTAAGCCTGGCAGACCTCGGCACCCAAAATGACATCCCACGGCAGGCCTGCGTTCTTCGCCATATTGACCATCAGCGCGACATTGCCGTTGGACTGGGTGGCCAGCACATATTTTGCTTTCAGGCGCGTCAGGCCTTCCACAGCATCGGGCCAAGGTGTTAGCCGGTGCCAAGCGCGGTTCAGGTGGTCTAGCTCTGCCTCGCTAAGCCCGGCGACGTCGAAGGTCTTCAGCACGCCCTCCAGGTTTTCGCGATGCAGCACGTCCAGCTTGGTGAACGGGCGCGCGCCGGACCGCACCTGCTCCATCGCTGGCTGATATCGAGCGCGCCAGGCATCCGCGAACGCAGGCCAATCCAGGTCGTGGCCCTTGGGCGCAAGCAAGACTTCTGCTTCCCTTGCTATGGAGGAGCGCCAGTCTACGACCGTGCCGAATACATCAAACGTCAGGGCTTTTACGCCGTCTAAGCTCATCTTCATCTTCCATTCAAAACGGGATGCCCGGTTAGCGCGTGGCGCCAGCCATCAGCACCCAAAAATGCTCCAGTTGGGGATCGAGTTTATCCTTACTCTTTCGCCTGACATAGCCAACACCAACATGGACATGGTCTGGGTCAAAAATAATCTTGGCGTGGCCGGGACTGTCACGCCATGACTGCGCTGCGGCCCGTGCGGTCGGCTGTCCGGCTCCCAAGGTCTCGCCCAGCCGTCGCCAGTCATAGCTAACGGCGTCTGCCCGGTCAGTGGAGTTATCACCATCGGGAGACACATGGCCAAAGAATGTCCGGGAGCTCAAACGTTTGGCGAATGCACGGGAGGCTCTTGATAGGTCGAGCCGAACCGTCAGCGGTGCCAGGCCGCGGGCTTTACGAAGGGTGTTTACTTCGCGGACGAGTGCATATTCCGTCTGGTTCAGGCTGTGTGGTACTTCGGTTGGCTTTTTCGTGGAGGCAGTTTCAGACGGCCGAACGGAGGAAGGTACCGCGGTATCAGGCATGCACGACGCTGCCAAAATGCAGGCGGCCATAGCAGGCCCGCGACAGATGATGTTGATGTTCAGCCCCATCCGCAATTTCGTAAGCGGCGAACCCGTTCCCTGCAAGCAGCAAATGTTTGCTGGGGTCATGGCTGGTCGTTGTCATCTGAAGCGGGCGCTTGGGATATTAGCGTTCTGATAGCGGCGTGTAGGTAAACCGCATTCCCACAAATCCCAGCATCCGCTATAGACGCTTAAACCATCCCTTCATTTCTGAGAGAGAATTCACATGGCCAAGCAGCGCATCGCCCTCGTTCCTGGAGACGGTATTGGCAAGGAAGTCGTGCCGGAAGGCGTGAAAGTGCTGGAGGCCGCAGGTCGCCGCTTCAACATCGACTTCACGTTTGATGAGTATGACTGGAGCTGCGAGACCTACGCAAAAACTGGCAAGATCATGCCTGATGACGGTATTGAGCAACTGCGCCCAGCGGATGCAATCTTCCTTGGTGCGGTGGGCTGGCCGACCGTGCCTGACCATGTATCGCTCTGGGATTTGCTGATTCCGATCCGGCGCGAGTTCGAGCAATATGCCAGCTTGCGCCCTTGCCGTATGTTCCCAGGCACCAAGTCTCCATTGGCCAATCGCACACCAGAAGAAATTGATTTTTTTGTTGTACGTGAAAATGTTGAAGGCGAATATTCAGAAATTGGTGGAAGGCTTTACAAAGGCACGGAACACGAGATGGCCGTGCAGGAAAGCATCTTCACCCGCCGGGGCTGTGACCGCATCATCCGCTTTGCATTCGAGCTAGCCCGCCGGGAAAACCGGAAGAAAGTTACGTCGGCCACAAAGTCCAACGGCATCATCCACACTATGCCGTATTGGGATGAGCGCTTCGCTGCCATCGCTGCTGAATATCCTGAAATCGAGACCGACAAATATCACATCGACATCCTGACGGCGCATTTCGTGCAGCACCCGGACTGGTTTGATGTCGTCGTCGGCTCAAACCTGTTTGGCGATATATTGTCGGATCTGGGACCGGCTGTAGCCGGTTCTATTGGCATCGCGCCTTCAAGCAATATCAATCCTGAAGGCGAGCATCCATCCATGTTTGAGCCCGTGCATGGCTCAGCGCCGGATATTGCCGGGCAGGGTGTTGCCAACCCAATTGGCCAAATTTGGTCAGGCGCGCTGATGCTGGACCACCTGGGCCACAAGGAGGCCGCTCGCGCCATTGAGAAGGCCATTGAGGTCGTTCTGACGGAAGGCGGTCCCCGCACCAAAGACATGGGCGGGAACGCCGGCACTGTCACCGTCGGCGATGCTATTGCCGACGCCTTGTCGTCAGCGTCCTAGGCAGCGCTAGGCAGCGCCTAGGCCTCGATAGAGGCCATTGGCGACGGTGATCATGGCGGAGTTTGGTTGCTCCGCCTGCGCCATCTCTTCCAGCGTGCGGTGCAGCCGTTCGAGCTGATTGTTCCGCGCTGCCATCCACTCAGGTAGACCGCCTGCAGCAAGTGCGCTGCGGGCGATGTCTGCCTGGTGGCTGTAGAGATCGTCCAGGCTGGCATCTGCCGCCATCCGTTCCCAGGTATTATTGGCTTCGAGCGCTAAAGCAGCAGTCCGGCACCATGCCAGTTTCAGCGCGTCGCCAGTGGCGAAATAGGTGCGTGCCGCTTCCAACACATCCGTGCCGCCCGATGTTTCGCAGATCTGCGCGATATCCAACGCGGACGCGAGCGGATCAAGCTGCGCGACGTTCCGGGCCAAATCTGCACCCGCCCCGGCACTGGTCCATGCCGTGATCTTGAGATCAATATCGCTGGCGATCTCCGGCGTTACGACCTGAGCCAAACCATCGCTGATTGCCGCAATCGGACCCGCAAGGGATGTATGCCCATCTGCGATCGATAGCGATTGCCCAGGTTTCCGCAGCAGCCAAGCAACAGAGCGCCTGGCGAGCCGGTTCACGGCCATGAACATCTCCGCTTGTAGCGGGAAGCGGCCAGGACCATCCAGCGCCTCGATCTGGCGGTAGACGTCGCGGAGGCGGTAGATATCCAATGTGATGGCGAATGCGCGGGCGACATCGCTTGCGGGACGCCCGGTTTTGGTCACCGTCTCAAGTGTGAAGGCAGGGCCTAAGCGGTCGATAATTTCATTGGTCGCCAAGGTTGCCGTGATCTCGCGGCCAAGCGGGTGGGACGCAATATTCTCCGGGAAGCGCTCGCGCACGGGGCCGGGGAAATAGTTATGTAGCATCTGGCCGAGACCGGGATCATCCGGAAGGTCACTGGCGATCAGATCATCGAACAGCACAAGCTTGGCATAGGACAGCAAGATCGCGAGTTCTGGGCGTGTGAGGCCTTGCCCCGCTGCTTCCCGCTCAGCGATGGCCTCATCATCCGGCAGGAATTCGACGGCGCGGTTTAAGCGGCCGATCCGTTCAAGCCCGCGCATGAAGCGCACATGGTCGCTCAGGCGTGCTTTTGCCCGGCCTTCCTCCATGGAAAGCGCCTGGCCCTGAAGATAGTTATTGCGCAGGATCAGATGGCCGACTTCTTCCGTCATTTCCGCTAGCAATGTGTCACGGGCTTCACCCGTCATCTCCCCGGCGCGAACCATGCGGCCCAGCAGGATCTTCAGGTTGACCTCATGATCGGATGCGTCCACGCCTGCTGAATTATCGATGAAGTCGGTATTGATCCGACCGCCGGACTGCGCGAACTCGACCCGGCCAAGCTGCGTGACGCCAAGGTTTGCACCTTCACCGACGACTTTTGCGTTGAGTTCGGAGCCGTTGATGCGGACGCTGTCATTCGCTTTGTCGCCCGCTTCCTGATGGCTTTCGCTGGCAGATTTGATGTAACTGCCGATCCCGCCGAACCACAGCAATTCGACTGGTGCCTTCAGGATCACATTGACGAGTTCATTCGGTGTCAAAGTGCTTGACGGCGCGCCAAGGGCAGCCTGTGCTTCTGGGGAGAGTGTGAGGGATTTCGCAGATCGTTCGAAGATCGCGCCGCCCTGGCTCAGCAAGCTCTGGTCATAGTCACTCCACTGGGAGCGGCCCATATCGAACAGGCGCTGGCGTTCGGCGTGTGTGATCGCGGGATCAGGGTTTGGATCAACGAAGATGTGCATGTGGTTGAACGCGGCGATCAGCTTGGTCTGCTTGGACAGCAGCATGCCATTTGTCAATCGCGGAGTAAAAAGGGGCCAGTTCCCGGTAGAATATAGGTCCATCTTGCTGGTTCAGGATGGCCCCTTGGCCTGCGTCAGCTA
>Ga0206131_10008114_pt1 | contig 10387 bp, 4 predicted proteins | sample Helgoland_Spring_FD_148636 | JGI IMG/M metagenome (GOLD analysis project Ga0206131, IMG submission 148636) | Pelagic subsurface seawater microbial communities from Kabeltonne, Helgoland, North Sea - Helgoland_Spring_Bloom_20160517_1 | ecosystem: Environmental > Aquatic > Marine > Epipelagic ... | reverse complement strand
GTGCAGCGGACTTAGGCTTCTACTACCAAGGGGATTACAAGAACATCAAAGGCGGACGCCGACAAGCCTTTTCTGCAGGAATTGCAATGACTAATCTTGGCGCTAAAATTGCCTACTCCGAGAGTGGAAATGCCGATTTCCTTCCGACGAATTTACGGTTGGGTGGAGGCTATCACCTCGAAATAGACGACTACAACAAACTCTCAGTATATCTCGATATTAATCGTTTATTGGTTCCAACCCCACCACTTTTAGGGACCAACGGCGAAATCATTGCGGGTATTGATGATAACGAACTTACACCACTCATGGGCGTATTCGAAAGTTTCAATCCGTCTTCAAAACCAGGCGGTTTTGAAGAAATGCTTCAGGAAAACGTCTACAACTTTGGAATGGAGTACAAATACAACAACTTCTTGTTTGCGCGCACAGGCTACTTGCATGAACACAAATTAAAGGGAAACCGTCAGTATGTAACCCTAGGGTTTGGCCTCGCGTATCAGGTATTTACTATTGATATGGCTTATCTAATCCCTGCGAGTCCAACGACACGTTCGCCATTAGAAAACACCTTACGTTTCTCTATGGCCTTCAATATTGATGGATTCTTAGCTCAATAGTCCGAATATTACCGATTTAGCAAAGTTTCGCAACTTTAATTCCATCGTGCAGAACTAAATATTCAAAGTTGTTTTGCTAGGTGGGCTTTTGCGTTATTTTTGCTCCCACAAAACACATCGATTGAAATGGCAAAAAAGCGCATTACAAAAGCTACCTACCTGAAATGGTATGAAGACATGCTCTTCTGGAGAAAGTTCGAAGACATGGCAGCAGCCTTGTACATCCAACAGAAAATCCGTGGTTTCCTTCACCTTTACAATGGTCAAGAGGCTATTCTAGCAGGTTCTGCCTACGCTATGGAAGAGGGTGATAATATGATCACTGCGTATAGAAATCATGTTCAACCTATGGCTTTGGGTGAAGACCCAAGACGCATCATGGCGGAGCTCATGGGAAAAGTGACAGGAACTTCTCGTGGAAAAGGTGGTTCAATGCACATGTTCTCTCCAGAAAAAGGATTCTGGGGCGGTCATGGTATTGTTGGTGGTCAAATTCCATTAGGTGCAGGTCTTGCTTTTGCCGATCAGTATTTAGGACGAAATAATGTAACCTTGACCTATATGGGTGATGGAGCAATTCGTCAGGGATCTTGGCATGAAACGGCTAACCTTGCTATGTTATGGAAATTGCCTGTGGTATTCTGTGTCGAAAACAATGGATATGCCATGGGTACCTCAGTCGAGCGTACAGCCGGTCAGACGCCAATTCACAAGTTAGGTGAAGGCTATGACATGCCTAATCGTGCGGTGGACGGTATGGATCCAATTGCTGTTTATGACGCAGTGTATGAAGCTGCGGAACGTGCACGTCGCGGTGATGGACCAACGTTATTAGAAATCAGAACCTACCGCTATAAAGGACACTCTATGTCAGATCCTCAGAAGTACAGAACAAAAGAGGAAGTAGCAGAGTACCAGGCAAAAGATCCTATCACTCTTTGTTTGAATAAGATTAAAGAGAAAAATTGGGCGACAGAAGAAGAGATCACAACCATTAACCAGCGTGTTAAGGATTTGGTTGCGGAGTGTGTGAAGTTTGCTGAAGAAAGCGATTTCCCCGATGCATCTGAATTGTACCAAGGGATTTATGCTCAAGAAGATTACCCATTCATCAAAAACTAATTCGAGATGGCGATAGTAATTAACATGCCCAGACTTTCAGACACGATGACTGAAGGTGTTGTTGCAAAGTGGCACAAGCAAATTGGCGATTCTGTCAATGAAGGTGATTTATTGGCTGAAATCGAAACGGATAAGGCGACCATGGAATTTGAAGCTTTTCCTGGTCAAGAAGGTAAGTTACTATATATCGGTACAGGCGAAGGTGAATCTGCCCCAGTTGATACTGTTTTAGCTATTCTTGGTGAGGACGGTGAAGATATTGAGGCATTAAAAGGGGGCGAAGCTCCGGTCGTGGAGGAGAAAACGCCAGTTGCAGAAATGCCGGCGCCTTTGGTACCAGAACCAGTAGTGGAGACCCCAGCACCTGTTGCGGCGTCTACTCCTGCGGCAGCGCCGGTAGCAATTGAAACCGACGGTAGTATCAAGGCATCACCTTTGGCGCGGAAGCTTGCCGCTGATAAAGGTGTTGATCTTTCTATGGTAAAGGGTAGTGGTGATCATGGTCGTATTGTAAAGCGAGACATTGATAGCTTTAATCCAGCGATTCACACTTCACCACAACCAGGCGTTGCTTCAGCACCGTCAGTTCCTGCTGGTGTAGAAAGCTTTACGGATACACCCGTTAGCCAAATGCGTAAGGTTATTGCTAGCCGTTTATCTGAAAGCAAGAATACAGCACCGCATTTCTATGTCACTATGGATATAGATATGGACAATGCAATCGCTGCGCGGAAAGCAATGAATGCAGGCGGTGAGGTGAAGATTTCCTTCAATGACCTCGTAGTTAAGGCATGTGCTTTAGCACTCAAAAAGCATCCAGTCATTAATAGTTCTTGGATGGGCGACTTCATTCGTTCAAATCATCACGTACACATAGGTGTAGCCGTGGCTATAGAGGACGGGTTATTAGTACCTGTTCTTCGTCATGCTGACCAAATGCCTTTGGCTGCTATTTCTGCCAGTGTGAAAGATCTGGCGGGTAAAGCAAAAGATAAAAAATTGCAGCCTGCAGATTGGGAGGGAAATACCTTTACTATTTCTAACCTAGGTATGTTCGGCGTTGAACAATTTACGGCTATTGTTAATCCACCGGATGCAGGGATACTTGCTGTTGGAGGCATCAAGCAAGTCCCCGTTGTGAAAGATGGACAAGTGGTTCCAGGGAACGTAATGAAAGTAACGTTGAGCTTAGATCACCGTGCCGCAGATGGCGCAAGTGGTGCAGCATTCTTACAAACAGTAAAAGGTTTCCTTGAGAATCCAGTTACAATGTTGGTCTAAAACCATTTTTACCATTAATATTACACGGCCCAGACAACAAGTCTGGGCCGTTTTTGTATACATATATATAGTACACATAAAATCATATTGGATTATGGGAGTTGTTTGGATAACGGGAGCGTCAAGAGGAATTGGCTTTGCCACCGCGCAAAAGTTTCTTTCAGAAGGATGGAAAGTGGTTGTTTTAACGCGGGACATAGAAAAATTGGACGGCCTTAAGAAGGCTTACCCGGACCATCTTCATGCCTGTAAAGTAGATCTCATGAACCTTGGTGATGTCCAATTGCCAAATTACCCCGTCGACATCCTTATAAATAATGCTGGTGCGTTAGTTAATAAACCGCTTTCGGAAGTTTCCCTCGCCGATTTGCACAAAAGCTATGGCGTAAATGTCTTTGGACCCTATTTGTTGATCCAGAAACTGCTTCCGCAATTCAGTGAAAAAGCTCATATAGTCAATATAAGTTCCGTCGGTGGCATTCAGGGTAGCGTAAAATTCGCCGGTTTATCCGCCTACAGTTCCGCTAAAGGCGCGATCAATGTACTTACAGAATGCCTTCAAACGGAATTTGAGCAGAGTACACACTGGTCTTTTAATGCGCTCGCACTTGGAGCTATTCAAACAGAAATGCTAAATGAGGCGTTTCCCGGACTACAAGCACCCCTCAAGCCTGAGCAATTAAGCCCCTTTATATATGCCTTTGCCACCTCGGCGCACCACGTTATGCGTGGGAAAGTCGTGCCAGTTTCAATGTCAACCCCTTGATAATAAGAGGGCAAGAAAAAAGTAGAAAAAAAAGACACTACGAGTGCTTGTATAATTAAAACACTAGTATACATTTGCAGCCGCTTTGGAAGCAAAGCACGTTCTTTTTAAAGAGGTGAAACAAGGAGAAAATAAAATTTCGAATTGTGTTGTGAGTGTCAGAATCCGTTCTACATTTGCCACCCCAAACAAAACGCTATTAGGGCGAGATTTGGATTTGCAACGAGCATTCCAGAGCACTGTAAAAAGTGTGAAAAAAATCGAGCATAATGTTGACATAACCGAAACGGTTTGTACATTTGCCCTCCCCAATCAAGGAATTGAAAAAGGGAAATGAAATAAGAAGTTGTCTCGACAATTTCAAGAAGCTTAAAAGTTTCAAATTATTTCATGGTAAGTGTTGCGAGTTTAAAAAACGGTTGTACATTTGCCGCCCCAATCGAGAGAAAGGGACATTAAGAAAAGAAGTTCTTTACATATTGGTTTAAGAAACAAGGAATGCAAAAAACCTTGTCAATTATCTTTGAAGTTAATAGCTAGGACACAAACAACACATTACAATGGAGAGTTTGATCCTGGCTCAGGATGAACGCTAGCGGCAGGCCTAACACATGCAAGTCGAGGGGTAACAGGAAAGCTTGCTTTCGCTGACGACCGGCGCACGGGTGCGTAACGCGTATGCAACCTACCTCATACTGGAGGATAGCCCCTGGAAACGGGGATTAATACTCCATAGTATCACGAATTCGCATGTTTTTGTGATTAAAGTTTTTCGGTATGAGATGGGCATGCGTCCCATTAGCTTGTTGGTGAGGTAACGGCTCACCAAGGCAACGATGGGTAGGGGGCCTGAGAGGGTGGTCCCCCACACTGGTACTGAGACACGGACCAGACTCCTACGGGAGGCAGCAGTGAGGAATATTGGTCAATGGAGGCAACTCTGAACCAGCCATGCCGCGTGAAGGATGACGGCCCTATGGGTTGTAAACTTCTTTTATAGAGGAAGAAACTTGTCTACGTGTAGACAACTGACGGTACTCTACGAATAAGGATCGGCTAACTCCGTGCCAGCAGCCGCGGTAATACGGAGGATCCAAGCGTTATCCGGATTCATTGGGTTTAAAGGGTCCGTAGGCGGGTCTTTAAGTCAGTGGTGAAAGCCGACAGCTCAACTGTCGAACTGCCATTGATACTGGAGACCTTGAGTACAAATGAAGTAGGCGGAATGAGTCATGTAGCGGTGAAATGCATAGATATGACTCAGAACACCGATTGCGAAGGCAGCTTACTAACATGTAACTGACGCTGAGGGACGAAAGCGTGGGGAGCGAACAGGATTAGATACCCTGGTAGTCCACGCCGTAAACGATCATCACTCGCTGTTGGCGATATACTGTCAGCGGCCAAGCGAAAGTATTAAGTGATGCACCTGGGGAGTACGCCGGCAACGGTGAAACTCAAAGGAATTGACGGGGGCCCGCACAAGCGGTGGAGCATGTGGTTTAATTCGATGATACGCGAGGAACCTTACCAGGGCTTAAATGTAGTATGACCGGCTTGGAAACAGGCCTTCTCTTCGGAGCAGATTACAAGGTGCTGCATGGTTGTCGTCAGCTCGTGCCGTGAGGTGTTAGGTTAAGTCCTGCAACGAGCGCAACCCCTATTCTTAGTTGCCAGCGGTTCGGCCGGGGACTCTAAGAAGACTGCCAGCGCAAGCTGAGAGGAAGGTGGGGATGACGTCAAATCATCACGGCCCTTACGTCCTGGGCTACACACGTGCTACAATGGTAGAGACAGAGGGCAGCCACCTGGTGACAGGGAGCGAATCCTTAAACTCTATCTCAGTTCGGATCGGAGTCTGCAACTCGACTCCGTGAAGCTGGAATCGCTAGTAATCGCGCATCAGCCATGGCGCGGTGAATACGTTCCCGGGCCTTGTACACACCGCCCGTCAAGCCATGGAAGCTGGGGGTACCTGAAGTCGGTAACCGCAAGGAGCCGCCTAGGGTAAAACTAGTAACTAGGGCTAAGTCGTAACAAGGTAGCCGTACCGGAAGGTGTGGCTGGAACACCTCCTTTCTAGAGAAAGATTTAGTTATGACTTTAATTTTAATTATGAGGTTTTTTCTTTCTTGTTTTCTTAAATCAAATACAACCTTTCTGAAGTCTCGTAGCTCAGCCGGTTAGAGCGCTACACTGATAATGTAGAGGTCGGCGGTTCGAGCCCGCCCGAGACTACAAGTAGATACAGAAAGGGGAATTAGCTCAGCTGGCTAGAGCGCCTGCCTTGCACGCAGGAGGTCATCGGTTCGACTCCGATATTCTCCACAACGGTCTTCTTTAATTAGAGATCAGAAAGTTCTTTGACATATTGGTATGAACATATAAAGTAAGCGTCTTAAGAAAGTAATTAAGAGCAAACGGCGGATGCCTTGGCTTGCAGAGGCGATGAAGGACGTGATAAGCTGCGATAAGCTACGAGGAGGTGCACATAACCTTTGATACGTAGATTTCCGAATGGGGCAACCCGGCTGGTTGAAGACCAGTCACCGAAAGGAGCAAACCCGGAGAACTGAAACATCTAAGTACCCGGAGGAAGAGAAAATAATTAATGATTCCGATAGTAGCGGCGAGCGAAATCGGAAGAGCCCAAACCAATCTTGTTTCGGCAAGGTTGGGGTTGTAGGACCACGATGTGAGATGTTCCACGAATTAGAATCAACTGGAAAGTTGAACCATAGAGGGTGATAGTCCCGTATAGGTAAGTGCGAATTATTTCTAGTGGTATCCTGAGTAGGGCGGGACATGTGAAATCCTGTCTGAATCTGTCAGAACCATCTGATAAGGCTAAATACTCCTGCAAGACCGATAGTGAACTAGTACCGTGAGGGAAAGGTGAAAAGTACCCTGAATAAGGGAGTGAAATAGATCCTGAAACCGTTTGCTTACAAGCGGTCGGAGCATCTTTAAGGTGTGACGGCGTGCCTTTTGCATAATGATCCTACGAGTTACTCGTCACTGGCAAGGTTAAGGACTTCAGGTCCGCAGCCGAAGCGAAAGCAAGTCTGAATAGGGCGTATAGTCAGTGGCGGTAGACGCGAAACCGAGTGATCTACCCATGGGCAGGTTGAAGCTCTGGTAACACAGAGTGGAGGACCGAACCGGTTGACGTTGAAAAGTCTTCGGATGACCTGTGGGTAGGGGTGAAAGGCCAATCAAACTCGGAAATAGCTCGTTCTCCCCGAAATGCTTTTAGGAGCAGCGTTATGTTATAGAGTAGTAGAGGTAGAGCTACTGGTTGGATGCGGGGGCTTCATCGCCTACCAAATCCTGTCAAACTCCGAATGCTACTACTTGTTTCATAGCAGTGAGGGCATGGGTGCTAAGGTCCATGTCCGAGAGGGAAAGAACCCAGACCATCTGCTAAGGTCCCCAAATGTATACTAAGTTGATCAAACGTGGTCAGACTGCTTAGACAGCTAGGATGTTGGCTTGGAAGCAGCCATTCATTTAAAGAGTGCGTAACAGCTCACTAGTCGAGCGGTCCGGCGTGGATAATAATCGGGCATAAGTATACTACCGAAGCAATGGACATGAAAATGTGGTAGGGGAGCATTCTAGTTGCGCCGAAGGTGAATCGTGAGGTTTGCTGGAGCGGCTAGAAAAGAAAATGTAGGAATGAGTAACGATAAAGCGGGTGAGAAACCCGCTCGCCGAAAATCTAAGGTTTCCTCAGCTATGCTAATCAGCTGAGGGTTAGTCGCGACCTAAGGCGAACCCGAACGGGGTAGTCGATGGACAACAGGTTAATATTCCTGTACTTGTTTATACTGCGATGGGGTGACGATGTACTGAAAGCACCGCGCACTGACGGAATAGTGCGTTGAAGACTGTATCTATAGGACCTGTAGGCAAATCCGCAGGACCTGGAGAAGGTCGATAGTACCGAGAGTCTTCGGACAATCGGATAGTGTGCCTAAAAACATCCAAGAAAAACCTCTAAGCTTCAGGTATAAACAACGCGTACCGTAAACCGACACAGGTAGATGGGATGAGAATTCTAAGGCGCTCGAGTGATTCATGGCTAAGGAACTAGGCAAAATAGTCCCGTAACTTCGGGAGAAGGGACGCCCCCTTATGGGGGGCCGCAGTGAAAAGGCCCAGGCGACTGTTTATCAAAAACACAGGACTCTGCTAAATCGAAAGATGATGTATAGGGTCTGACACCTGCCCGGTGCTGGAAGGTTAAGAGGAGATGTTAGCTTCGGCGAAGCATTGAATTGAAGCCCCAGTAAACGGCGGCCGTAACTATAACGGTCCTAAGGTAGCGAAATTCCTTGTCGGGTAAGTTCCGACCTGCACGAATGGTGTAACGATCTGGGCACTGTCTCAGCCATGAGCTCGGTGAAATTGTAGTATCGGTGAAGATGCCGATTACCCGCAGCGGGACGAAAAGACCCCGTGAACCTTCACTACAACTTTGTATTGACATTGGACAAGAGATGTGTAGGATAGGTGGGAGACTTTGAAGCGTTGTCGCTAGGCAGCGTGGAGTCAACCTTGAAATACCACCCTTCGCTTGTTTGATGCCTAACCCCGCAAGGGGGACAGTGCATGGTGGGTAGTTTGACTGGGGTGGTCGCCTCCAAAAGAGTAACGGAGGCTTTCAAAGGTATCCTCAGTACGCTTGGTAACCGTACGTAGAGTGCAATGGCACAAGGATGCTTGACTGTGAGACTAACAAGTCGAGCAGGTACGAAAGTAGGACATAGTGATCCGGTGGTTCCGCATGGAAGGGCCATCGCTCAAAGGATAAAAGGTACTCCGGGGATAACAGGCTGATCTCCCCCAAGAGCTCACATCGACGGGGGGGTTTGGCACCTCGATGTCGGCTCGTCACATCCTGGGGCTGGAGAAGGTCCCAAGGGTTGGGCTGTTCGCCCATTAAAGTGGCACGCGAGCTGGGTTCAGAACGTCGCGAGACAGTTCGGTCTCTATCTGCTGTGGGCGTTGGAAATTTGAGAGGAGCTGACTTTAGTACGAGAGGACCGAGTTGGACAGCCCTCTAGTGTACCTGTTGTTTCGCCAGAAGCATTGCAGGGTAGCTACGGCTGGTTGGGATAAGCACTGAAAGCATATAAGTGCGAAGCCCACCTCAAGATGAGATTTCCCTTAAGGGTCGTTCGAGATGAGGACGTTGATAGGCTTCAGGTGTAAAGGCAGTAATGTCATAGCCGAGAAGTACTAATTACCCGTGGCTTTCTAAGACGAAAACTTTATATGTTCATATACCAATGTGTTAACGCATTTAAACTTATTTAAAGTTTATGGTGGTTATCGCAGTGTGGATCACCTCTTCCCATTCCGAACAGAGAAGTTAAGCACATTAGCGCCGATGGTACTGGGTTTCCGGGAGAGTAGGTCGCCGCCATTTTTCAGACCCAATCTAGTTTTACTAGGTTGGGTTTTTTTATGCGCTAAAGTTTCGCTTTAAGCGTTATTGAACCATTATTGATTAAGTTTACGCCCGTATGAGGCCCTTCTTATTGACATCTATATTCTTATTTCTTTCGCTTTGCGTTTTAGGGCAAACCGATACAAGTGCTTATAGTGACTTAAGCAATGTTCTTGATACATCTGTAAGTGAGTATCAAGAACAGGATTCCACAGATCTTGAATTACATACCTTCAGAAACGGGGGTTTTAGAACAGTGGACTATAAACAGGGTTATTACGTAAGTTTTGATAATGAGCCAGTAGATAGTCTTTCGCTTCTAATGAATGACAAGGCCGAATCTGAAATTTGGAGGACTAACCCTTGGGAGTGGACGTTACGAGAAAATTCAGCCATAGGAGGTTTACAGTACGATGCACTAAATCCGTACCTATCTCCAGCACTAGACGGTTGGCATCAGTTTTCAAGATCTTACCTAAAGATGCCTAATTATCACAGTGCGAGTTCACCTAGAACCGACTTGACCATACTCACGGGTATTGGTGGAGGTCAGCTCTTTGGTTTAAAGGCCATGTCTCCTGTAGATTCTGCGAAACAGCTATGGGTCGATTATTTGCGCTCGAATGCTCTGGGATTATACCGTAATGAAGGAACTGACGGACACGAGCTTAATATCAAAATGCGGCAGGACGGCGTTTACAAGGACGGTGAACGAACCTTACCGTTACATGGTTTTGAATTTAGTTTCTTTAATGCAAGGAGTGGTCAGCATGGAGGGCTCGATTCTCCTGATTTCTTTGAAAGTAATGTGCCTACATTACGAAGAAACTTTAGCGTAGCGAACAACCGTGGTGAATTGTATGAAGAACGTTTGTGTTTCATGTACTATCGTCATCTAAAGGACATCACTTTAAAAGCGCAGTTTAAGAGTGAGGCTTGGGCAGTTCAAAATGATTTTCAACAGACAGAATTTTTCTGGGATAGCACGACTGTCGAACCAGAATTAGATAGTAGATCGCTTTACTACAATGATTCGTTACGACTGACCAGTGCAGAGGTCGTTCTGCACCACGAAAATATTTTAGGAGTATTGTCAGCTTTCAGAGCGTACTACGCTCTACAAGCCCATGCCGGGATAGAGAA
>Ga0206131_10008111_pt1 | contig 10392 bp, 7 predicted proteins | sample Helgoland_Spring_FD_148636 | JGI IMG/M metagenome (GOLD analysis project Ga0206131, IMG submission 148636) | Pelagic subsurface seawater microbial communities from Kabeltonne, Helgoland, North Sea - Helgoland_Spring_Bloom_20160517_1 | ecosystem: Environmental > Aquatic > Marine > Epipelagic ... | reverse complement strand
TTTTGACGCCATGACGGGTTCGCTCGATAGAATTGATATTCAAGGTAAAGACGGCCTGAAACTTAAAGAAAAATGGCAAGCAGGGCCACGAACTTATCTTGGGCTAACCACCTCTGGCTTCCCGAATTTCTTTATCATCAGCGGGCCGGGGAGTCCCTCTGTACTGACTAATATGATCACCTCTATCGAACAGCACGTTGAATTTGTTGCCGATTGTGTCGCCTGGCTACAGGACCAAGCACTAGCGAGCATCGACGCTTCTATAGAGGCAGAGGACAATTGGGTAGATCATGTCAACGAAGTGGCTGGCGAGACGCTATTGCTGGGCTGCAACTCATGGTACCTGGGCGCGAACGTGCCGGGAAAGCCTCGGGTATTCATGCCTTATCTGGGTTTTCCTGAATACGTGGAGAAATGTGATTCGGTGGCGAAAAATGCCTACGAGGGTTTTCAGACTGCATAAATAATGGTCCTATATGCGCAGTGCCGGAACCTTGGAAAACATCAGTCGGGGTCACTGATCTAGTTGATCTATTAGTGGCGGCTTCATAAGTAGAACCCGAGGTACACCCCAAGATTTCAGTTGGAGGGCAGCTTGATCACCCAAACGCACGCAGTAAATCCAGCGTGTGGTGGTAAGTAAGGCAGTGAAATTTACACAACTTATTTCAGATTAAGCGTGATCAAATTTCCAGGTTAAATTTAAAACCGTATCGAATATCCTCGCGGGTTTGTGGTCCGTTTAAGGATTCATAGAAAGGCTTGCCGACTTCCAGCTCTATATAATTACCTTTTGATAGTACGGGTATTCGGAGTCCCAGGATTAATTTAGCCTGACTCCCGCCGTACATCTCCGGATTGGTAACAGACGCCGGGTAGGGAAACGGGCCGGGAACCATCAGATCGGTATCCTTGCCATGAATGCTGTCTGAATACTCGTAGATCAGTTTGATCGACGGCTTGACCCAATCTAACTTGTTAAACCTCAGCCAGGTCGCCGCCGAAACTCGATTACCCAATCGGTAATCTCTATCATTTTCTCCTAAACGGATTTTAGCGGCCAGTACAGTCCCCCAGACGAATCCGTTTCCGATGCCTGAATATCGAATACTCGCAGGGATATCGTAGGTACCTGACCCCAGTTGCATTGAATAGGGAAGCTGCTGATCGCCGGGGGCACGGGGAGTGTCCCCTTCCTTGTCAATGGAGCCAGTGGGAAAACTTAGGCCCAAGGTTAACTGTAAGTGCTTCTCACTCGACGTTTCCAATTGGTAGGATCCCATAACAGAGACATCGCCTATCCCACTGGAACGAATAGTAAAATCCGCGTAAGCGGGAACAATGCTGATGTGATCGGTACTTTGCTTGATATAGGGGACGGCTAACCTAACGCTTATTTTTTCGCTGAGTTCGTATCCCAGAACCAGTGCATGAACCTTTTGCGTAATCGTTGTCGGCACCACCGGGAAATTATCCTTGGTGCGCGGCTCTAGCCCAGGCGTAAACAATACCTCGTCATTGGAAAGGTTATCGCTGCCTTTGTTAAAGCCCTCAAAGTCTGCTTGCTGAAACCGGTATTGAAAACTCCATTTACTTTTAGTGTCGGGCGCTGTTTTGTTTCTTGCACCACCAGTACCTGGGTCGCCGATATCGGCGCTGAACAATTCCTCCAGACTAAGGTTTAGAAGATCTGCAGGTACATTTTGACCCCAAGTTGAAGCAGAGAAGATAGAGAGGGAAAAACCTGCCCAGAGTGAAAAAAGCGATGGTCTTAGTTGTTTTCTAATAGTCAATTTCATTGGCCGGGTTCCCTGTTGTCTTTTTCCTCGAGGTGACCTACCCATTTATCGAGAACTGATGAAAGTTTTTCCATCTCTAACGGCTTGCTTAAATAACTGTCCATACCAGCTTTTAAGAACTTCTCACGATCTCCCGTCATAGCATAGGCGGTTAATGCAATGATTGGAACTGATTGAACAGCGCCTGATTTCTGTTCTAATTCGCGAATCATGGCGGTGGCCGCCACACCGTCAACCTCTGGCATCTGTACATCCATTAATATCAAGTCCACCGGGGTCTCGGAAAATAGCTTTACCGCTTCAGCGCCGTTATTGGCAATGATTGGATTACAGCCAAAAGTATTTAGTGCCGCGCGAATAAAAATCTGGTTGACCTCATTATCCTCGGCGACCAAAATTTGAGCGTTATATTGCTTTGAGTTTGAAAGCTGTTTTTTATCCAGCGATTCATCAAAAATATCTAGTCTGACGGTTTTTTGAGTTTCTTTATACGAAAGCGCCAAAGGCAATTGGAACCAAAAACGAGAGCCTTGGCCTGGCGCGCTCGCAACGCCAAGCTCCCCACCCATCAGGTCTGCTAATTGTTTTGATATAGCAAGTCCCAAGCCTGTGCCACCGAATCGGCGGGTTGTCGAAGAATCCTCTTGGGAAAAATTTTCAAAGATGGTTTGTTGGGCATTGTTGGCAATGCCAATTCCGGTGTCTTGGACTTCTATGCGTAACATAGTTGTATCTAAACCATCGTTTACCACTGAAACGTCAATGGAAACATAACCCGTCTCAGTGAATTTTACGGCATTGCCGACCAGGTTGATCAGTATTTGCTTTATTCGTCCCTGATCGCCCCTCACTATCTGCGGTACGTCTTTGGCAATGTGGCAGCGTAACCCCAGACCTTTGTTTTCGGCGCTTTTTATTAACAAGTCTTTGGTGGCTTGTACGCACTCGTAGATCGAAAAATCTGTTATATCCAAGGTTAGCTTTCCGGATTCAATCCGTGAAAAATCTAGGATGTCGTTAATGATTGTCATCAGGGAATTGCCTGACAACTCGATGATTTCACCAAACTTTCGTTGCTTAACGGAAAGCTCCGTATTGAGTAACAAAGAGGTCATACCAAGAACCCCATTCATAGGGGTGCGAATTTCGTGGCTCATATTGGCGAGGAATTCAGATTTTGCTTTGGTCGCAGATTCCGCTATAGCTTTTGATACCTGTAGTTCTTTAACCATTTTGTCCAGCTTTTGGTCACGACTTTGAACCCGTTCCAGCATGTCATTAAAGCCATCGCTCAGGGAACCCAGTTCGTCATCCCCCGACACCTTAACTCTCTGATCGTAATCCCCATGCGAGGAAACTTTTTTCATTGCATCGGCAAGGTTACCGATAGGCACAATGATGAATCTCACGAAAAGCCCGGCGGTTAAAGAGCTAAAGGCCAGGGAGACGAGAAAAAAAATGCCGAAGATAACAGCCATCCTGAAAAAGCCGTCTCGTAGTGGCTGTAAATCGATTTGAATGGCAATAACCCCAAGAACTTCATCGCCCAGGGTGATAGGTCCTCTTACATCAAGAACCTCTCCGAAATTAACGACTGTCTCGGAACCCTCAATTACCAAAGCTAAGGACTGCTCCAGTTTGGTGTGACCCATGACGCCGTGCCAAGAGAGAGCTTCTTGCGGTAATCTCTGGTCAGGGTATCTTGCGTACAGTTCTAGATTAGCGGTGTAAATTTGTGCCGACAAAACATTCGGGTCGGCCGTCAACGCGGAAAGTACCTCGGTCGCAGCGTCTGGGTCTTGAAAGACTAATGCGGCGGCACTGTTGATGGCCAGAACCCTGATTAGAGTTGAATTATGTTGGACCATCGACTCACGTTTTAAAAGGGTGTGGCCCAAGATAAAGGTGAGAGACCACAAGGTCAGCATCATGGCGCTCATGATCATAGTGACTGTGGTTATTTTTCGTTTTAGGGGTAGATATTGAATAAGTTTAATCATCGATTTTCGCCTCGTCAGGGGCGTTATAGATGGTTGCCAGTTTCAATAATTTAGAGCTTATTTGTATTCTTTGCGCCCTGGCAGTAGCCAAATTTATATGAACTTGTACACGAGCACCCTGGCGTCGAAACTCTATTATGCCGCCATTTGCCACGAATCCCTGCGAATCGCCAACAGTGAGGACTGACTCTTCTGGGCGCAATTGAAGCGATTCGCTTTTATTGTTGTCGGCGCCCAAAAATAAGATATGGCACTGTCTGATGTTCGACAAGTCTGCTAGCAAGGTGTAGCGCCTTGTCTCACCTGCTGTCTGTTTGGCAGCGATCAATTCCTTTAGGGCGTTTACAACAGGTCCCTCCTGAACAGCGCAGTAAGTTAGCGCGGCAGTTTGCGCGGCAGTTTGGCCAGTCGTGGCCCTGGTTTCCCAGGTTATAAATTGGGCGAAGCTGTAAAGGAATGCTGCCTTGATCTCGTGCTCTTCGTAACTGCGGGAACTTGCTTCGGGGATCGCGATCATCAGACCAATCAAGATCTTGAACATCATGCCTGAAGCATTTACGAAACCTGGAGTTTTGGTGCGTTGGATACTAACCACAATAGAGCCCATGGCACCTAATTTAGAAAAGGCCAGTATTTACTCAAACTGAAGGTAAGTCAAAATAGTAATAGCCGCTTTGATCGGGAATTGTCTGGTTGCATAGGAGTGTTTCCCGGAACCTCTACTGGCAAGCGTGAAGACTCTGCGGATCCTATTTAGCAATTTTATGTCCACATTTTGAAACGAGCGTAGGGCTGCTGACAATCGGGAGTGATTCGTTAGAGGAGACTCGAATGGACTCGCCGGGCCAGAGCAAACAAAGAGAAGCTCGAGTCTATTAATAGTAACCCTAGCCTATTAATAGTGACTCAAGCCTATTAATAGTAGCCCGAGCTTATTAATAGTAGCCCGAGCCTATTAATAGTAGCCCGAGCCTATGCCTCCTGCGGGTCGCTGGACAGGCGATAATAAAAGTATTATTTTCGATCGATGTCGGGTCTGTGCGCTAAGCGCTAAATCGCCGGTAGGTAACGCCTGTAATCCCGCAGGTTAATGAATCCAGTGAGATCAACCATGCGCCTATTCCTCTTTCTCCTAGTGCTGATGCTTGCCGCTTGCAGCAAACAAGAATTGAATAAGCCATTCGTTGCAAAGACTACAATCGTTATCGACACTGAAATTCAACGCGATACTGCCGATTCAACCGGGTTGGAGAGCGCCCGCCTGAATATCTGGTTTGATGAGCAATATGCCGAACAGCTTGATTTCAGCCCGCAGACAAAGACCCGCTTGGGTGATAAATCTGACTATGACAGTCTTAATGATTACAGCATGGCGGGCTTCGATGAACGGCTACAGTGGCGCAGGCAGAGCGTCGCCAGAATGGAACAAAGTTTCGATTACAGTCTTCTTAACCATGAAGCTAAGTTATCCTTTGACATGTGGCGTTACTCACTAGATCGCTCCGATGCAGGTATCCCGTTTCGAGAGCATGGCTATATATTTGGGCGTGGCGGGCCACATGTTTCGCTGCCAAACTTCTTAATTAATTACCATCGCGTCGATGATGCATCAGATATAGAAGCTTACTTGTCGCGATTAGGAGCGCTCGATCGAGTGTTTGGCGAGTTACTGGACCGCGCACGGTCTGCATCAGCGAAGGGTATTCGACAGCCAACGTTCGCCTACGACTTCGCGATGGCGGAAATAGATAGAGTTACCTCTGGCGTGCCTTTTAATACTAATGACGGTTCCCGGAGTTCGCCAATCTGGGCTGATGTTCAAGGCAAGGTTGAGGCGCTAGTTGAAAATGATTCGATCAGTAGCGGTCAGGCTAAAAGATACATAGCCAAGGCGCGTGAAATTTTAGAGGGTGAAGTCATGCCTTCTTATCGGGAGATACTCGCCTGGTTACAACAAGACAAGGCGTTAGCATCCGAAATATCCCAGGGGGTATGGGCACTTCCCAATGGTGAAAACTACTATAGCTATCGCCTTGCCCAAATGACGACACTGGAACTGTCAGCAGATGAAATCCACGAAATTGGTTTGGCGGAAGTCGACCGCCTGCATCTTGCGATGGAACAGATAAAGACCAGGGTCGGCTTTAATGGGTCTCTTCAAGATTTCTTCGTGTTCATGCGAGAGGATGAACGTTTCTACTTTCCTAACACCGACAAAGGGCGTCAGGATTATCTTGATCTAAACAATCAGTACCTTGATGCGATCACGCTGAAGCTACCCGACTATTTCGGTCGACTGCCGAAGGCGCAATTAGAGGTTCGCCGCGTGGAGCATTTCAGGGAGCAAGCCGGTGCAGCGCAGCATTATGCATCCGGTACACCCGATGGTTCTCGTCCTGGGGTGTTTTATTCGCATATGTCAGATATGTCTACGTTACCCATATTTCAGATCGAGGATGTGGCCTATCACGAGGGCAGTCCCGGGCATCATATGCAGATATCAATTCAGCAGGAGTTAACCGGGGTGCCAAGGTTCCGCACGCAATACCGCACAACCGCCTACACAGAGGGCTGGGGACTTTATGCGGAATGGCTCGCCAAGGAAATGGGCGCGTTTGAGGACCCATATTCCGATTTTGGGCGCCTGAGCGGCGAACTTTGGAGAGCAATTCGTCTGGTTGTCGACACCGGTATACATGCTCAACAGTGGGGCGAAGAGCGTGCAGTGCAATATTTTATCGACAATTCCGCGCAGGCAGAGGGTGCGATACGCTCAGAGATCCAGCGTTACATCACTCGCCCAGGGCAGGCGACAGCCTACAAGATTGGCATGATGAAGTTTCAGCAACTTCGCCATAAAGCAGAATCCGCACTAGGAAATGATTTTGATATCAGAACATTCCACGATCTAGCGCTTGGCGCAGGTGCGGTGCCGATGTCCTTGCTGGAATCGAGGGTAGATCATTGGATTGAAGAGGTCCAATCAGGGCTAAATTGATCCTGAAGGAAGTGGCAATAAGACGGGGCATTTAACTGCATGGGACGTTCCGTGGGCCTGAGCGGGAAGGGTAACCATTGAGTTGCCATTAGGGGCGGTCGACGGACTCTGCTCGCCTATCGCTAATCGCACAATGTGACGGCATAAGCGCCCTGGTTTCCTGCATGGTGAGGACTTGAACGTCGGGCGAGCCTCATTTGGGCAGGTCTACTTGCTGACGATTCATAGTCAAGCGCGCGTGTCTATTCATGCTTGGCCTCTGCGCCGGTTTCGAGTTAAATATCGCAGGCCTTGTTGCCGAGCGCTGTAGCTCGATCCACCAGAATTTTTGAGTGTGATAAATACCCTGGCGTCATCCGAAAAATGCATGAAGACATGCTGTGAAAGTTAGTTTAATCGGCGATTCGCTCGGGTCGAACCAGACGCTCATCTTGCCTGTAATCGGGCCAGGTTTAATCGCGACATCTAATAGATCTACTTTTTTGTCCTTATGACTCCAAGCCCCCGTATCGGTCCAAAATACAAGTCGTTTTAGAAGGTGGTATTAAAAAGGGCGTGTCGTGCCAGTCCACCCGATGTCTGACAGCGTTGGAGAGGCCTGGCATACTGATTCCTGGTCGACCGACAGGGGGCTTGCGCTATGCTACGCTAGGTCTATCCAGGTCGTTGATCACGAATAGTCGTTGATCACGAATAGTCGTTGATTACGAATGGTCGTTGATCACGAACGATCGTTGATCATGTACGATCGTTGATCTTGTGCGGCTCGCGAAACGCGACGTTTTACAAGCGTGGACTAACAAGAATACTGCGTCAGCGATTGTCAGCGATTGTCAGCGATTGTCAGCGTTTGACAGGTGCACGCTGCATTAAGCTTTATTTTTTTGGAGTAGATCAGCATGATGGTTTTGTCAAAGAGCCCCCGCTTACGTTTCCTAACCGGTGCAACCTTGTACTTTGCACAAGGTATTCCCAAAGGGCTTCTTAACGTTGCCATGCCGGCGTGGCTTGCAAGCCAAGGACTTGGCGCAGGTGCGATCGCGTCATATCTTGCAATTATTATTTTGCCCTGGGTATTTAAGCTTTTCTGGGGTCCTATTATGGATCGCTTCCAGTTTCCGGCGATGGGCTTACGTCGGCCTTGGATACTCGGAGCACAGTTCGGTATGTCTGTTGCTTTGTGTGGGTTGGTTTGGGTTGAAGATCCTATGCAGCAGTTGGGTCTGATGACCGCCCTTGCGACTTTGATTCAAGCGTTTGCCTCGATACAAGATGTAGCCACTGATGGTATGGCGATTGATCTGGTGCCTGAGGAGGAACATGGCAGAATCAACGGATTCATGACGTTTGGTAAAGCGATAGGCTGGGCATCAGCCGCCGCTGTGAGTGGCGTGTTTCTGACGCAGGTTGGGCTTGGCACCACTGCTTTACTCGCGGCAGCCGTTAGCTTGCTGGTGTTTTTCTGGTTTTTGTTTGTCACTGAGCGAGAAGGCGAGCGGCGTCTACCTTGGAGCGACGGCGAGCATGCTGATGATGTTTCAACCCCACCGACGGTGAAGTTTTTGTTGGGCGCTCTTAACCAGGTGCTTTGGTCGCGCACTAGTGTGATCGTAACCTTGGTGCTATTTTTCTTTGGACTGATGAGCGGTTATGGTGACGCGCTTATGCCGATTGCAGCCATTAAGTTATTTGGGATGACGACGGAGGAATGGTCTAACCTTGTCGCAGTGATGGGCTTGGCCGGTGCATTTATCGCCGTTTGTCTTGGGCCTCTGATCGATCGCTTTGGAATTAAAAAGACGTCGTTACTTTCAGTGCTTCTGATCTTCGCGCATGCATTGTTGTTGGCTCTTACAGAGCACTTATGGGTTAATGAAGATTATGTGCTGGTGATGCTCGCGGTGTGGGTGCTGCTCGATCCTGTGACGATGGTCTGTGCGATCGCTATTGGTATGAGTATTTGTACAAAACGGATCTCGGCAACGCAATTTGCCGTGTACATGTCGGCGGCGAATCTGGGAGCCTCGTTAGGATCTAAACTGTTCGGTGTGGTCTCTGACCATTTATCTTACTCGGACAGTTATCTGTTACTTTCACTGCTGGTTTTTTTCATCCTTGTGGTGGTGGCTTTATATCGAAAGCCGGTTCCAGAGTTACCCGAACCGGTATAGCCCATGCATGCCCGCGACATGACGATATTGCTAAAACGTGTTTGGCCTGTACCCTGGGTGGCCACGATTTGGTAAACGACATAGCGTTTGGCTAGTCAGGGCAGCATCGCGGACGCTATTTTTTGGTAAGTCCGATATTTGTGGCTTACGACTAAAGACTGAGCTTTCTAAGGTATTGGAAGACTGAGCTTTCTTAGGTACCAACGATCTTCCATCGCACTGCCTGGTATAGAACCGAGACAACGTTGAGAAGCGTTCGTTTAGAACAGTGCTGAAGGATAAGGGTCGTTTCTGCGACGCGGCGGATGTGCTGGTCAATGAGCGTGAAGCTCAACGAACCGACTCTATTACCACGCTTCTATCATCGAAGGACAAGGAATGATGCATTTGAATGCCCTGTTGTTTACCGTTCTCGCGGGGTTGATGGCACCATCGTTATTCCCAGCAGAGATCGCAGATAATTGGCAACACGCTGAATCGCCCGTTTGGATTACGATTCAGGTTGCTGATGGTATTGCCAAAGGTTGCTGATGGTATTGCCAAAGGTTGCTGATGGTATCGCCACTGGGAATGTCGTGCGGAACGATCAACGCCCTGAACGGGTCGGTCGCGAGCTACTCCAGGATTTTAAAAAAGACAAGTCCAAAGATGAGCCCTGGCGCGGCCAGTTCTATGCGGATAAGCAGGGTGAGTACAAGAGGGCCGGGATTAGTTTGCCAGACGCAGGGTTGATGGAAATCAACGTCAAGGTCGGATTTATGCGTCGAAGTATCCAGTGGACGAGCGTGGAAGAAATTCCTTCGGTTACAAACTAGGTGTCAACCGTGCTAGAAGCGCAGGATGGCGTCTGTCAACAAGGATGTCACGCCTACTGATCGTGTAGACTTAGATTTCTGCTCCTTTTCTGCTCCTTTTTTGCGCCTTTTTTTGCGCTTTTTTTGCCTGATGTCTTGGGTGGGTTTAGCCAGACCGCGGTTATTAGGGTTCAGTTTCTAGTCTTGCCTGACCAACGCTCGGGATTCGGATTCTTCGCAGTTTCATGCACGTGCTTTCGCTGGTTGAGTAGCTCACGATATTCGCCTCGGTGGGGCTGGTTCGGGGTCAAAAAGTGGATTGCGCTGTGGCGATGCTGACCGTTGTACCCGTCAATAAATTCATGAACCTGCTGTTTGGCTGTGGCAATGCTATCGAACCGTCTGGTCGAGTAACAAGGCGTGTACTTGAGTGTCCTGAACAATCTTTCTGAGAATGGATTGTCATCACTCACTTAAGGGCGGCTAAAGGATGGCGCGATACTTAGGTTCTGCAGCGTGGCTAACGCGGTGGGTCTTTCATTGGCCCACTATTGTCGGTTTGCAAGCCTGAACCATCCGCACGGATTTCTTCAGCCAAACACCTTTTCTGCCCATCAGACTGGCATCGTC
>Ga0206131_10008105_pt1 | contig 10396 bp, 6 predicted proteins | sample Helgoland_Spring_FD_148636 | JGI IMG/M metagenome (GOLD analysis project Ga0206131, IMG submission 148636) | Pelagic subsurface seawater microbial communities from Kabeltonne, Helgoland, North Sea - Helgoland_Spring_Bloom_20160517_1 | ecosystem: Environmental > Aquatic > Marine > Epipelagic ... | reverse complement strand
GGTTTTAAATATTTTAAAAAAAATAAATATAAATATTATTATTAATTTTTAAAATAATTTTTTTTTTATATTAATTTTTGTATTTTAAAAAAATTTTTTTTTTTTTTTTTTTTTTTTAATTCTTGAATTATATCATTAATTTTATTATTAGATGGACATGTCATTGCTAAAAATTTATCTAAAATTAAAGTCATATCTCTAAATTGGTAATTTGAATAATATAAATATTCATTAATGTCAAATTTATTAATATCATAAAATTTATTTTCATTAATAAATTTTATAGTTTTTAAACAATCTGTAATAGTTATAACATATCCTTGATACTTTGAAACACAGCACTTATAATATTGTGGACAGATTTTAAAAATATTAGAAAAATTAAATAAAATATTTTCAACATTATAATTTCGAGCAATAATAAAATAACAACCTAACAAAAATAATGCATTTAATAAATCTTCATTATTTTTTGAAGGATAAACATAATAAACAATTTGTCTATCGGTTTTAACAATTACTTCTGAAATATATTTAACAAATAATGTTATTTCACCCATATTGATAGGTCCATATTCATATCTTAAAGGTTCATAATATTCGTGATAATCAGTTGATGTTATAAATAATTTTGGATTATGTTTAATCTGGTATTTAGTTTCATCTAAATTATTATGAATTGTTAAATATATATTATCAAGTAATTTATACATTATTTAATATTAAATTTAAATAAATATCAATTTTTTTAATATGTATATTATAGAATGAATTATAATATTATTGACTTTATTAATATTTTTTTATTTATTATTATAATTGTACTAATAATAAATAAAATAAACACTCATGAATCATTTAATGCAAAAAATTGTGGTGGTGAATGTATTAATGATTATCAATGTGATGGTGACTTTAAATGTGAAAATTTGCAATGTTGTGCATAAATTTAATTGAAAACATTTCGTTTATTTAATTCAATTAAATAGAAACTACCTATAATAGCACATATAGTAACAAGACCAATAATAATATATAATCCATTTTCATTATTTTTAAAAGGGACATTTTTAACTGGTAGGGAAAAAATTGCAATTATAAATGAAAGTGGTAAAAATATTGTTGCAACATAAGTTAAAATTTTTGATATATTTGATTCTTGATGTGATATTTTTTGTATACTTGTTGTTTTTATATTGTCATAAAAAAATTTAATTGTTGCTAATTGTGATTTAATATTTATAATTTTAGCAGTTAGTGCAATATTCATTTCATTTTTAACATCAAATTCTGATAATATTTTGATAATTTTATTAATAAAATTATCAAAATATAATATATGAGATGAAATTTTATCCATAGAATCAATAATTAAATATAATATATTAGTCTTTGAAACCGACTGATTAATTAACAACAATAATTTATTAATTATTGTTATATTATTTGATAACATATTTATTTCAAAATCAATATAATTATAAATATAATTATATTGATTTTGAAAGTTTAAATTAGAAACTATATACTGCATATTTTTATTTTTATTATTTATTATAATAACTTTATTTACATATAAATCTGGAACATTTAAATCATTATAAGTAACCCCATCAATTTTTTTTATATATAATGTTGAATTATCAATATACTTACTTTTATTATAATTGGGTATATCAATCATATAATAGTTATTAGTATCAGTATATATAACATCAGTTGTTGTAAATATTAACTTATCAACAATGCTTTTATCAAATATATGATTATTATAAGAAAAATTATCCATAATGTCTAATTAATATTAATATTATAAATTAAAATTACCGAATGTTGGTTCGTGTTTTGGAATTATAATGCTATTTAATTCAATATTACTATTATTTGCATTACTTTCATTATTATCTATAAAGGTTTTAATTATATTTTTTTTATTTTTTAAACTTTTAATTTTTTTAAATGAAAAAGAATTTATAAAAGCTGTAGTTACTTTGTCAGTAATTTTATTATTCTTAATAAAAAAGGGTATTTTAATAGGTTTATTTTTTGTATAAATTTTTTCAAAGTTTTTAATAATATCATTTGTATAATTAAAAATATTAATAATATTATTATTTTTAGTATAAGATTTGAAAATTTGAATTTCGTTATCATAAAAACCGAAGTTATTTGTATTATTAATTGTGATTTTATTTTTATTATCTAAATAATTAAAAATATTTTTTGTTTTTTTATTATATATTTTATTAATTTTCTTATTAATATTCGTATAAAATTTTATTATATATTTATTAATAAAATGCGCATTATATAAAAGTTCTAAGAATATTTCAATATAATTATCATAAATATTTTTTTTATTATATAACCTGATATTTTTGTTATTATTCAACACTTTATCTATTATTTTAACAATAAATTTACTTCTAAATATATTTGATGTAAATTCTGAAATTTTAATAAATATACCTTTTAAAATAATATAAGAAGTTTTATTATTTTTATAGGTATAATTAGAATAATTAGTTATTATATTAATTATATGATAAATTATTTCATATAATTTATCATCATTATAATTGTTAATAATAATTAAAATATTATTGATATTATTTATAATATTATTTAACAGTATTTTTTCTCTGATAATAACTTTATTGTAATAATCATATAATAGAAAAGAAATTATTTTAAAAGAATAAATATTTTTAATAAATAATTTTAAAATTTTAAAATATAATTTATTTTTTTTTAAAATTTCAATTTTATCGTCATAATAAGATAAAATTGAATATAAATCAATATTATTATCATTAATAATTGTTTTTAATTCCTTCCAAGAATCTAATAAATTTTTAAATTCATAATATATATTAATTAATTTAATAGACCCACTATAATTTTGATTAAACAATATTGATAAATCTTTATAAGATTTAATTTTATCATTTAATAGTGTTATAGAATTATCATCATTTATTTTAAATAAGTCTTGGTTAATAAATTTTTTAAAATTTAAATTTAAATTTATCAATTCTTTATTAAGTTTAATTTTTGAATTGTTTTTAAACATGTCTATTTATATAATTTATATAAAAATTATTTTATTTAATAATATAAATGAACTTTAAATTATATGAATTATTAGGATTGGATAAAAATAATAATCCTAATCAAAAAGACATTAAAAGTGCATATCATAAAAAAGCGTTAAAACATCATCCTGATAAGAATCCAAATAATAATGAAAACGAAACATTATTTAAAGAAATATCAAATGCTTATACAATATTATCAGATGAAAATAAAAAAATGAAATATGATAGGTTAGGAGATAATAATTATCAAGAGTCTGATACAAATGAAGTAAATCCAGAAGATATATTTCAACATTTTTTTGGACATCAGAGTAATAGATTTGGTTCATCGTTTTCTTCTTCTTTTAATTTTGATTTTGAACAAAGGCAAGAAAAATGTTCAAATATTACAAAAGTAATAAATGCAACACTAGAAGATGTTTATAATGGTATAGATAATACAATGAAAATAAATGTTAAACATAATTGTTTAAAATGTATAACAATATGTGATAAATGTGATGGAAATGGTATTATACAAACATTGAGAAATTTAGGATTAATGCAACAAATAATGCAAAGAACTTGTGAGAAATGTAAAGGTAAAGGGGAAATAGTATCTTTAAATAAAAGTTGTAAACAATGCAATGGAGATGGTAACTATATTAGAGAAAATAACGCAAATTTAAAAGTATCACCTGGATTTCCTAATAATTATAAAACATCATTTAAGGGTTTGGGAGAGCAACCAAAAACAAAAAATCAGTTAGCAGGCGATTTAATAATAGTGATAAATATAGCAAGTAATAAATACTTTAAAAGAGATAATAATAATCTTTACTACACATATAATATAGATTATTTAGACTCTATTATTGGAAAAATAATAGAAATTCCATATTTCAATGAAAATATTGAAATAAATACAAAAAATTATGGAGTAATTTTAAATAAAAACGAATATACTATTAAAAATAGAGGTTTACCATTATTCAATAATAATAATAAACAATATGGAGATCTTATATTAAATTTTAATATAAACCCTATAAAATTAAAGGAAAATATAGATGATAATGAAATACTAGAATTAAAAAATATTTTTCATAAATTAATAATAAAATAAATAAATTAATATATATAATAATAATATTAAATTGATAGTTATAATATTATATAGTGATATATTATTCATTTCATTATTAATATTCGAGAATTTTTTAAAACTATTTATAGTTCTAACATTACCAACATTATATTTACCTAAATATGTATTAACTTCGTTATTTGTAGTTGATTTAAATACATTTACTATTTTTGTATGAGCATTTATTCTTTTTATATTAATATTTTCTATATCATTCCATATTTTAGGTTCTTTATGTATATATTTATGATATACTATATTTTGATTTGGTATAAATACATCATATCCATATGTATAAAATCTTAAAGAATGTAAAATTTCTTCACCATGATGTAAATAATGCAAGCTATTATCATAAGGTATTTCATTTAAAAAACTAGATTCTAAGAATAAAAAATTACCAGTAACAAAGGGTGTTTTTATAAATGTGTTTTTTGTATCAACAAATCTTGCACCTTCATATTGAATTATCTTAAAATCTTTATTTTTAATAAATTTTAAATATTTAATATATGTAACATAAAATTTATCTTTATTTTTAATATCTTTATCTGGATAATCTCTTGGATAATGACTTAAAATTGGTTTATTGCTTATTTTTTTTAGATTTTCGATAGATTTTATACATATAATATCCCAATTTTTAATAAATATAGTATGCGAATCAATCTGCAAATAATATTCTTCGTTTTCACACAAAGTAGATGCTAAATATCTTGCATATATCGGTCCTTTTGCATCTTTGTAATCTATTCTTATAATTTTAATGTTATTATTATTAATATCATGTAAACAATCTATGTCGGTATCTTTGTTTTGTTGACAAATACCAATATATATATATTCAGGGTATTTTGCATTATTATAAATTGATTTAATTGTAGAATTACAATTTTTATCTCTATAACTCGCAATAGATATAAATATACTTTTTTCCTTCATTTATTAAATTAAAATTTTAAATTTCCCAATTTTTATATATACCCCTAAAATTTATATTTTTTATTTTTAAAGTTGGTTTATTGATTCTTTCAAATAATATTATATATGTATTGTAATAAAGTATATCATTATTTATACTAATAATATTTTCATTATAATTAAACGAAATAATATCAAAATTATTATTAGAATTATCTATATCGGAATTGGTATTTTTACCAAAAATTTTTAATAACAAAAGTTCCAAGTCATTATCTCCAAGATCAATATCTATAGTTTTTAATTGTACTTTTCTATCAAATTTTATTAAAATCCATTCTCCAAAGTACTCATTGTTAATATGGTTGAGTGGACTCAGAGTTCTTAAATTCCCGGCTTCTAGATATGTATTATTTTTCCATTCGCCATATTCGTCATTATCATTAAAAACATTAATAGGTAAATTAGCGTTATCATCCCTTTGACTTGACCATAATATATGATATTTTGACATTTCAGAAATATTAATTATTTTCATATTATCAGTATTATCATCACTGCTAATAAATTTTTCTTTATGTAAAGGCATAATGCCTTCTATCGAGGGTGTAAGTATATTATTATTTTTATTTATAATAGAATAGTAAGCATTATTATCAAAATTATATACACCATCATATGTTTTAATCTCAATATTTGCAATATATATATATTTATCCTCGCCAATAACTATAAAATCTTTAAAATTTATAATATCATTTTGTGTTTCAAAAATATATTGTTTGGATACAATATTTGGTATTAAATCATTATAATTATCTAAAATATATACATTTAACTTCACTTCGTATTTATATTTTTCTTCAACTGTATTAAATATTTTTTGCTTTTTTGATACTACTTTAACTCCTGAATACGATTGATCAATATAAATATTATCATAAAATATTTGTTTTCCTTCATTATATATTTTAAAGTATTCTAATGATAAATTTTCATTATTATATGTATTTGTTCTAGAAAATAATAAATTTTCTTCTAATAATTTTAATCTGTTATTAAATTCATTTTGTAAATTGTTTATGGGATTATTATATATATTATATTTTAAAATAATTAACCCTGACCCCCCTTTAGAAACATCATTATAACTTATTTTATTATCACTATCTACATCATTATACTTTATATTATCTAACTTTATAGTAATGCTGTCAATGCTGCCAGAAGTTATAGGACTATTATCGTTTTTATCTTCATATTGATATTCAATGGAGGAGTCGTATATTATATTTTTTTTATTATCTTTTAAAGTTATTTTATATTTCGGCGTGTCCGACGCTGGGTTAATTTTTGTTATTTCTATAACATATTCCCCATATAGCGTTTTTTCAATTTTTAAATATTTTTTTGCTGACAGTTTATAACTATTATAAATATTAATTGTTACATCAGTTGGTAATTCAAAATGAATATTAATTGTGCCAGATGAGAACTTACTATGCGCACTCATTTCGTATGTATTGTTACTTATATAAACACCATCTATTAATGGATATACGGATGCTTCCCGGTTATAACCACCCGAAGCACCAGCACCAGAATGCTTATCACATATTAAATCAACTCTATTTAATTTAATTATATTTCTCGAATTAGTCCCCCCTCCTTTACCTTTTAATCCTGGATAGGTACCGCTACCCCCACTGAAATAGTGTGGTAAATCTAAAATACTATTATAATTATTCAAAAATAACGCATCATATCCATCATTACCGTCATAATAATTTGTATTATTAATATTTGTCGCGCTAGTACCACCGTTATTTATTTTACTATTATATTTTTTGTTTTCATAAATATTATTTTTAATTATATAATTATTATCAACTAGATAACCTTTATATTCTCCTGCTTTAGGAATATTATTTTCTAAAGTGCCTGCACCCCCACCATATACAGTTACTCCAAATCCTTGTGTATTATATCCATTATTATTAGTGATACCACCATTACCAATATATAAATCATACACACCTTGATTTACATTGGCATTATGTCTATATAACAATCCACCAGCACCACCAGGTGCTGGATAAAAATCGTCAACAAATGGTTTAAAATATATATTATTACCTTTAAGATAATATATAGTAGAATTATCAAATGTTAAGTCAAATTGCGAATTATTATTATTCGACAATGTGTCGAGATCAACAGTTGTGTCGTTTGCAATATTATATTTTACAAGTTTTGAAGTTGATGTTTTTAAATTAATAACATTCTCATTATATTTGTCAATAATAATTTTTATATATCCCAACGCTGTTTTATATACAGACATTGTTTTCGTTTTTAAATTAAATATGTTTATTGTAGTGTTGGCGTTTAATATATATAAAAAATTATCATCATTACTAATACTCATATCGCTATATTCAACCTCTAAATTTATACTATCTACTGATAAATCACTAAATTTAATAACTTTTAATAAATTTTTAAATAATAAGTACATATATGTATTATCGCTATTAATAATAATTTTTAAAATTATTAAATTAAATACCATTGTATTAATAGTATTACTAATTAAATTTGTAATATATAAAGTATTATCACTAGAATATAATAAAACTTTTTCATTTTTACTAATTTTAAAATCTGATATTATTATATTAGATATATTATAATCAAGACTATTTACACCATATATATAATCATCATTATTTCTATATATCAACAATTCAATTAAATCTACATAATATATATTGTTATCAGTATAATAATATATATTTTTAATTCCAATAGACAATCCCAAAATGTCTGAGCTAGTATTAATTCTTTTGGGAGCATTGTCCGTTTGAATTAATGGTGTGTCTATATCCAAATTTATACCAGAACCACCTCCAGCAACCATGAATATATCAGTTAATAAATTATTAGTAACTGATAACTGATAATGTTTTTGTTGTTCTTCTGTATCATTCTTTAGAACAATATAGAAATTGCTTGTATCAGATGTATAAAAATAGTTACTGCTGTCGTCATTATAAGTATGTTTAATTGGTTGGTGTTGTTCATTATATTCCGTAATAATAGGATGTAATGGATTTTCCTTGAAAAAATCTTTATTAATATGATTATATAATTCAGTTTCAACAGTCGTTATTATATTATTTGTTTCATCAATAGTATTTTTAAGATCACTAGTATAATTTGAAGAATCTTGGAATTTCTCAATCAAATCTTTATCAAGATTTGCAATATTAGCGAAAGTATCTTTTGATATATTATTAATATTACCTTCAAAAACTATATCGTTGAGAGTTAATTTACAGTTATTATCCAATATAAACTTGTGTGAGTTTCCTATTTGAAAGTCTAGAACATTTCCGCTACCACTATGATTAATTGATAAACTAGTAGGATTATCACTTAAAAGTTGAGAATTATCAATTGATAAAGTTTCGGTTTCATAATTATTTATTCCTATATGCTGCATAATACCATTTATAGTTATGTTATTTGTAACCAACTCGCCCAAAACAGATAAATTAACTGTTTCGGTATCTTTTGCATTAATATTGGATGCCTCTAAAATATTGATAAATGAATAGTTAGAAACATATAAATTTTGTGAAATATCGACATTATTATCAACAACTAAATTATGTGAAAAATTTATATCATTATATACAGTTAAATTACTACAATTTATATTAGATGAATGTAAATAGTTATTAACATTAATAATAGAAGTATCAATTTTGTTTGACACGCTAATATTATCACAATCTATACTATCAATATTATCAAGACCATTGGGTAAATTTAACTGCCCATAAACTGTTAAATTGCTTACTGATAATTCTTTATTCGTTAAATTATACTTAAAATTATTATCTATAAGTGTGTTGTTATTATAAAACTCAAAATATAAATTAGAATTTGTATATTTGATTTTAGATTTTGTGGAGATACTGAGGGGTTGTATCGTACCCCCCGTTAAGTTATCATCGTATATTTGTACACTATTTAAATGAATGTCACCGTAGTCTTTATTATTATTTTTAGTTTTAATATATAAATTTGTACCTATTGTATTAAGTATTAAACCAGAATTTGCTGAATCTGATATATTAATATTTTTAATAAAAAAATTATTATAATATTTTGATGTTGAACCAAAATTAATAATATTTGTATATGTAGGAACAATATGTTTATTTAATTCTATTTCTATTAATTTAGAATCAATAGAATTTGTATTTATGTAACTACAATCCACTGTCGAGACGCCAAAATTATTTAAAACTCTTAAATTGGAAGTCTCAATTATGTTTCCAACTTTTAAGTCAATATTATCAACTGGTTCTGTAGAAATACCAATACAAGCTTTTCTTCCAACATTATTTGAACCGAATTGAACATATGTTAATTCGTTATTGGTTTTAACAGACATATTTGTAATAAATCCATCAAGATCACTATAATTAAAACCACTATTATAATATGATGTATTAATAGTATCATATGGTACAGATGTAATATTAAAAACATTATTGAATATAGCACTCTTGATATTACTTTTCTTATATTTTGTAATATCTGTTATATTGATTTCATTAATTATATTATTACTTACACCATTGACTAAATAATATATAACTTTATCTAAAAATACAAAATCAAGAATCATACTATCAATTTCATAAATTGTTGAACTATAATATGTATCTAATTCAATTATAATAATTCTAGACTTAATTGGTGTTGAATCTAAAACTATTAAGTAATTACTATTGTTATCTTGTGTATCAGTATAAAAAATTATTTTTGTTATTGCGTTGTATCTGGTGTCATAACTATTGCCATTAGCAGAACCTTTTCTAGGATTATTATCATTTTCGTTTGGTACGAATCCTGAAATTGTTTCTAACTTACTACCTACAATTTTTCTAATTGTACTATTTGTGAAATCTGCTAAATATATTATTTCATTTGTATCGTCGTAAACTAATGACGATATAATGCCTATTTTAGCTGTTTCATTCAAAATACCATCATTATTACCGGAAGTATTATTTGATATAAATGTTGTATCAAATTTTGTATCAAATCCTGTATCTAGAGGTAGAGGTGTACTTAAAAATACATCACTATAATGACTTATTTTTAATATATTATTATTATCCGCTATATAAATATCATCCGAAGTTATATATATATCTTGTGGATCTATTAAAAG
>Ga0206131_10008091_pt1 | contig 10406 bp, 12 predicted proteins | sample Helgoland_Spring_FD_148636 | JGI IMG/M metagenome (GOLD analysis project Ga0206131, IMG submission 148636) | Pelagic subsurface seawater microbial communities from Kabeltonne, Helgoland, North Sea - Helgoland_Spring_Bloom_20160517_1 | ecosystem: Environmental > Aquatic > Marine > Epipelagic ... | reverse complement strand
GTGACCTAGACCAGTTCGAGGAGCCAACAGCTGACGCAGAAGCACCAGAACCAGGTGCACTACAACCAGGACAGCCGGGACAGACCCCAGGCGGCCAGACACCGGGCGGAACCGGTGGCGGTGGACAGGTATAAGGATTAAATACGTTTATGAAACTGAATGAATTCTTCACATATGGCGAAAATGGCTTCGAACAGGACAAGACCTACGAACCAGAGCACGACATTTCAATACTAGATGCGGAAGACACCAGGAAAACGAGACTAACCCTCAAACAGATCAATTCCATGAGGCAGGCCTCAGAAGCACACGACGAACAACAGAAAGTAGAAGCAGTGTTCACACAGAAGATGTACGGACAGACTGCAGGAACAGACGATCTAGCACTGTAACATGGCGGAAGTAGCTTTCGTACTGGGCAACGGTCAGTCACGTAAGGGCATCGACCTCAACGACCTCAAACAAAAAGGCACAGTTTTCGCCTGCAACGCAGTGTACAGGACACACCAACCACACTGGCTGGTGGCAGTGGATCCCAAGATGATGCTGGAGATAGCGGAGACCGATTATGTCGTACACAATAAAGTGTACTCCAACTTCAACAACCAATATGAGAAACACCAGAAACTCCTAGACCATGTGACGTGGAGCAAACCCAGCCTGGGTTGGTCGAGCGGACCGACCGCACTGAGACTGGCCTGTGAGCAGGGATTCAAGGAGATCTACATACTGGGTTTTGACTACCAGGGCCTGGCCGTGGATGCCAAGAAGAACAGATTCCAACTCAACAACATATACGGTGACACACGCAACTACAAGAAGAACAACGACGAGGCCACTTTCTACGGCAACTGGATGAACCAGACCAAACGTTGCCTGAAGGACTTCCCAGATGTGCGATTCCACCGTGTGATACCTGAGAATTGGTTCAAACCCAAGGATCTGGACTGGAATGACAACATGGATCACACCTCAACAGAGGAATTCCTGTCAAAATTCGACCTGCAGATAAAGATCTAGCCAGAATCCGCCTTTTCACACCAATTACAGCACCGTTTCCACCCCTTTGCAGTAAATACAAACACTTATAAGTACAAATCTTTATCAAAGAAGGAGCACGTGTAAAATGTCAAACAATAAATTTGAGAGTTTATTAGAATTACTGATAAACGAAGAAAACGATAAAGCAGAAGCTTTATTCCACGAGATCGTAGTAGAAAAGTCTAGAGACATCTACGAGAACCTAGCAGATGAGTCTACAGAAGACAAAGTAGAAGAGACTGCAGAAGAATCAAAAGAAGATGCTAAAGTTGACGAAACAGTCGAAGAAGCATCAGATGAAGCTAAAGACGAGCAAGTAGACGAAGTTGTTGAGATCGAAGACGAAGCAACTGAATCAGAAACTACCGAAGAAGAGTCAATCGAAGAAGTTGGTGGCGACGCTACTGACGATTTGATCAAAGATATCGCTAGCGATGAAGAAGGCGAAATGGACAAACCAGAAATGGACATGGACATGGACGCTGACAAAGACGCAGAAGGCGATGTTGAAGACAGAGTAGTTGACTTGGAAGACGCTTTAGACGAACTAAAAGCAGAATTCGAAGCAATGATGGGTAACAAAGATGGCGAAGAAGACAAAGAAGAGTCATTAGAAGTTGCACCTGAACTGACTCCAGAAATGGAAAGCAAAGAAGCACCAGCCAAAGAAACTGTAAAAGAATACAAAAACATGGCTAAAGCGGACAATGCCGACCATGCAGACAACAAAGCATCACCAGTTGCTTCAAATGCCAAATCACCAAACGGTGCTAACGCAAAAGAAATTGCAAAAGGTGGAGCAGACGAAAAAGGAAGACCGGCACCATCATCTGCAAAGATGACTGATGCTACAACTGAGCCAAAGATGAAAGAAGTTAAAGCAGACCACAAAGACGGTTCTGACGCTTCAGCAAAAAGCCCAGTTGCTTCTAAGTAGTTGTTGATCTAACAGAGAAAAGGGAGTTCATCGAATGTCATCACTATACCTAAGAGAGAATCTAACTTTTAACGAAGCCAGATTGCAGATCTTACACGAGAACGAAGGTAAAGATTTGTACATGAAAGGCATCTGCATTCAAGGTGGGATTAAAAATGCTAATCAGAGAACGTACCCAGTGTCCGAGATCGCGAAAGCGACCAAAACACTGAACGATCAGATCAGCTCAGGATACTCTGTGTTGGGTGAAGTGGATCATCCCGATGATTTAAAGATTAATTTGGACCGTGTGTCACACATGATAACAGAGATGTGGATGGATGGACCAAATGGATACGGTAAGATGAAAATCCTACCAACACCAATGGGTCAACTTGTCAAAACTATGTTGGAATCAGGTGTGAAACTAGGCGTTTCAAGTAGAGGAAGTGGAAACATGTCCGAATACGGGAACGGTGAGGTTTCAGACTTCGAGATCATCACAGTGGATGTTGTGGCCCAACCTTCGGCACCAGGTGCTTACCCCACGCCAATTTACGAACACCTTATGAATAGTAAGGGTGGTAACATGGCAAAAGGTTTGGCGGCAGAAGTTAGAAATGACCCGAAAGCACAGAAGTTCCTCAAAGAGGCGTTAACAAACATAATAAAGGACCTAAAATAATGATTGATGCAATATCAAAATTGGTTGAGTCTGGAGCGATATCAGAAGATGTTCAAAAAGGCATCCAAGAAGCTTGGGATTCTAAGATCAAAGAAAACAAAGAAACAGTGGGTGCGGAATTAAGAGAAGAATTCGCTCAAAGATATGAACATGACAAGTCAAACATGATCGAGGCCATCGACAAGATGATGGGTGAGAAGTTGTCTGAAGAGATCTCTAAATTCGTGGAAGACAGAAAAGCACTTGCACAAGAAAAAATCTCCTACAAAGAAAACGTAGGCAAACACTCTGCTAAATTGGAAAGTTTCATACTTAACAAATTATCAGAAGAGTTGAAAGAACTACACGGCGACAGAAAAAATGTTCACGAAAACTTCAAGAAGATGGAAGAATTCGTTGTTGGTGCTCTTGCAAAAGAAATCAAAGAGTTCCATGAAGACAAAAAAGGCGTTGTGGAAACGAAAGTCAAACTAGTAGCCGAGGCCAAAAAACAAATGGCCAAGATGAAAGAGGCTTTCATAACAAGATCTGCTAAGGTTGTGGAGTCTGCTGTAAACACGAAACTTGCTGAAGAGTTAAAATCTCTCAAGGAAGACATCACAGCGGCGAGAACAGTGAACTTTGGCAAGAAAATATTCGAAGCGTTTGCTTCTGAGTACCAGGCATCTTACTTAAATGAGAAATCTGAGACTTCGAAGTTGATGAAAATTGTGGATGAAACCACGATGAAGTTAAAAGACGCGGAGAAGGCTATCGAAGAGAAACAGGCGGTGATTGAGTCGAATGAAGCGAAGTCCAAAAGACAAGCTGACTTGATGGAACGTAAGGAAAAGATGGCCGAGATGCTCAATCCGTTGGGCAAAGAGAAGAGTGAAGTGATGGCGCAGTTGTTGGAATCAGTTTCAACCGCTAAACTTGAAGCATCATTCAACAAGTATCTACCACACGTGATGGCTGACAAAGCAGTTGCAGGGACTACGAAAGTACTTTCTGAGAGCGGCGGAGACAGAGCACAAAGGGAAGATGCTGACTTAACAAATATCCGTAAATTAGCGGGTATATAACAACTAAACTAAAGGAAGATTACAAATGTCAGATATATTTGAATCAAAATGGGGCGAAACTAAAGCCGCTCTTACAGAAGGTTTAGCTGGTAACAAAAAGAAGACTATGGACGTTATCTTAGAGAACACAAAAAGATATTTGTCAGAGCAGTCTACTGCTGGTGCAACAAGTGCCGGTAACGTTGCTACGTTAAACAGAGTTATCCTACCAGTAATCAGAAGGGTTATGCCTACTGTTATTGCAAACGAAATCGTTGGTGTACAACCGATGACTGGTCCCGTAGGACAAATTCACACACTTAGAATAAGATATGCAGACTCAGTTGCGTCAAACACGACAGCAGGTGAAGAAGCACTATCTCCATTCAAAATCGCGAAAGCATACTCTGGAAACCAGAACAACACCACTCCAAAAGCGGCATCAACTGCTTCTTTAGAGGGAACACCTGGTAAGAGATTATCAATCCAGATCTTGAAACAACCGGTTGAAGCCAAGTCTAGAAAATTATCAGCTAGATGGACGTTTGAAGCGGCTCAAGATGCACAAGCACAACAAGGTATCGATGTAGAAGCAGAAATCATGGCGGCATTAGCCCAAGAGATCACTGCTGAGATCGACCAAGAAGTGATTGGATCATTAAGAACATTAGCTGGAACGGCTAGTGAGACTTTTGACCAAGCGGCAGTATCTGGTACAGCTACTTTCGTTGGCGATGAACATGCGGCGTTAGCTGTTCTTGTTAACAGAGTTGCAAACCAAATCGCAACAAGAACTAGAAGAGGCGCTGGAAACTACGCAGTAGTATCTCCAACAGCTTTGACTATTCTTCAATCAGCTACAACTTCAGCGTTCGCAAGATCAACTGAAGGTACATTTGAAGCTCCTACAAACACTAAGTTTGTTGGAACACTAAACGGTGCTATGAGAGTATACGTTGACGCTTACGCGGCAGACAATACATCAGTGCTTGTTGGTTACAAAGGTGCAAGTGAGGCAGACGCTCCAGCGTTCTATTGTCCTTACATACCTTTAATGTCTTCAGGTGTTGTACTTGATCCAGCTACATTCGAACCAGTTGTTGGTTTCTTAACAAGATACGGTTACGTTGAATTAACGAACACTGCATCTTCACTAGGAAACGCGGCGGACTACGTAGGATTAGTAGATATCACAAGTGCAAACTTAAAATTCAAATAAGCCCAGCTTATTTTATTTTCAATCAAGGGCGGCTTTATGTCGCCCTTTTTTGTGACTGTGGTTTCGTAAAGCACACACTTAACAATTTTTTCCCACACTCGTACCAGTCGCAGACCAAATGTTGTAGTTTTATTCTCACACAAGACTTCTAAATAATTCTGAGTTCCGGGAGGAACTCATAATCAAAGGGAGGTCCAACTATGGATATCGCAATGAAGATAAAGGGATGGGCGAAGGCTCTTGCTGACGTGGGTGTTTCACTCATAGCGTTAGGGATCGTTTTAGAAATCCTTTTCAAAGGACAGAACGTTCCGTTCTGGCCAAACGTTTCCGTGATAGGAAACATACAAGGCGTACTGCAAGGCTTTTCAGATCAAGGTCTGATTGGTTTGGTGGCGGTATGGATTTTATATCATATCTACAACAGAAAATAATATAGATCTTACCTGACCATCGAGGGTGGTGTGACTGTCGTCTAGATTGTGTCACATCTCCCTCTTTTTCTTTGTACTTTACACATCTCAAATTTTAATAAATACACACAGTTCAAACGTGCTCGCACATCTGGTGTGAGACTTATGCGGATAAAACCGCGTAGCCAGGAGAACTGGCATTGGACTCCTTTAAAGGAGAAAACAAATGGGAAGACCAGTAAAGAAAAGTAGATTTGGTAGCTCAGCAGGTGACTTCGAAGTCACTGGTGCGTTCGCCACAGGAACAACTCAACCAGACGGAACAGGTGCTGAAGCGGTATCAACTGCCTCAGGCAACTACATCGTTTCACAGAGATCAAGTAAGCAGTTCAAAGTGAACTTCACATCTGCGGACGGTTCGACAAGGTTGGAACAGGTTCTAACCTTGAATCCAGTTGCACCAGCGTCATTGACGAATGGTGAATTCTGTATACAGATCATCCTAGATGACTCTACTGTGGCATACGCAGAGAGAATCTACAACAAAACGGTACACTACAAAACTGCCGGTGGTACTGTGGGTTGGACGAAATACTCATTGAGTTCTGAAGGCGCTGACGAAGGTGCAGGTGCAGATTCAATTGGTCAAATCGACACAATCTAGTACACTACACGTGCTTTTATGGGGGAGTCACACGCTCCCCCATTCACAACATAAATAATAGCAAATGGCAAAGACTCTCAGAACATCAGGTGACTACACAGTAAAAGCGGGTGCTGGATACGATTCAGGATCAGGCTCGAACACCATACAACTTGATGCGAGATACGTAAGGATCCCAGGTGACCTAACAGTTGAGGGCACACAGACAACCATAGATTCGCAGAGCTTGACAGTGGAGGACCAGTTCATCGAGGTGAACAGAAACAACTCAACGGCGGGCACAGAAGATTCAGGAATACTGTTCAACCAAGGCAGTAGCAACAACCAGATTTTATATTACGACGCGGATCAATCAGAATTCGTCATGGGTTCGACCACGCACGATGCGTCAGTGTCGGCCATAACAAACATAACGCCAGGCAACATCAGGATAGCCACACCAACACAAGCGGATCACGCCGCCACCAAAACATACGTGGACAGCCAGATAGCGGGAGGTGGATTCACTATAGGATTCACGGGCGATGACTCCGCAACAGTTTCGGTCAGCACAGGCAACACGGTGGACATAGCGGGTGGCTCAAACATCAGCACCACAGCCATAGAGCCAGACACGGTAACAATAAACTTGAACAATGATCTCACAAACATCACTTCCGTAACTTCGGACGCTTCCAACGGTGATCTAGAGCTAGTGGCCAATGGCACAGGACACGTGGTGATCAACGATATTTTAACATTTTCAGCGGCGGCCAGCACACCAACTGCTACAACAGTGACAAAATTATACAACAAGACCGCGGCGGGCGGCGGGACGGGACTGTATTTCATCAACTCAAACATCAGTTCAGGCGCAGAGGGAGAACTGATAAGTAAAAAGAAAGCAACCGCTTTGGCGATTGCGTTAGGATAACATGGCGATAACGAACTACGAAGTAACATCATCTATAGCATCAGCGGCATTCACGGCCTCGGCCGACACTGCCGTGACAGTGATATACCTGTGCAACATCAACACATCAACACCGGACGGTGACGCTACGGTGGATGTTTACGTGGTACCACAGGCCGACAGCGTGGCAGAGAAACACAAAATTTACACACAACTCACAGTAAAAGGCACAGACACCTATGTCATCGACACGGAGAAGATGATACTGGAGAACGGTGACAAGATATACATCGCCACACCAGACTCCACGGGACAGGTCAAGGCCACAATATCAACCATAGGACTGTAATCCATGGGCAGATTCGTAAAGAACTTTTCACTAGCAGACGGGCACACAACGTTGGGCATACCGTCGGGACCAACATCGGGCCAGCCAGCAGATGCCACACCAGGTGGACTGCGATACAACACCACGCTGAACAGTTTTGAATTCTACAATGGTACGAGTTTCGTACAGGTCACAGGAGCGGTTGGTGGCAAACACACCATAACCAGAGACAGTTTCACACTGGATGGATCCACAACGGCATACGGTGCATTGAGTTTCGAACCCAGTGCGGATCAAAACGTGTTGGTGTTCATTGAAGGTGTGTTCCAGAATGATAGCCAGTACAACATCTCAGGTACGACCATAACACTGACATCCATACTTGAAGCGGACAACGGCAAGACATTGACTGTCTTACACGGTTTCGACACCGCTTAATTTTTTAATCTATTGAAACGAAAGGTCGCCAAGTGCCCGGAGCACCTGGTTTGACACACACCCATCCAAGAACGGATCCCCTCTGAGGTTCTGAATTCCAGACTATGTCGCCCTGGCTCCAGTTTCCACTGGTGGGTATGCTGTCTAGGTACTGATGTGTCTGTCCTTGATATCTGATGTAACCGGCAACGTCAAGGTCCGCTTTGGGTCGCTTGACCCTTATCCCTATCCTGTTGTCATGGCTGACGAAAAGGGTTGGCTCCCCGCTGGAACCTATCCCAAAGGTGTCACTGTTCACTGTGCCTACGAATCCTGTATCACCGTGAGCACCTATACCAATCTCTATCTCATTATCACGCACTGAAAATTTGTTCACGGGTTCCGCGGTACCTACGCCCGCCTTGCCGCCTTCAACGAATAGTGTGTCATCAACATTCAAACGGTCAAGTGTTCCCACCTGTCGCAGTTGGCTGTGTTTGACGCTGTTGCCCAGGCGATCCTTCCAGAGTACCTCGTTGGCTCCTATCCTGACGGCTGTCTTGACGTCAAGATTTTCAACGTTGGCTGAATGGTATTGCAGTGCTGTGGCGAAAATTTTTCCTTTTATCTCGAGATCCTTGTGTACCACCATGCCCTCGTCGTTGACGTCAACCACTTTGATGTTGGCACTGTCTTTGATGCCCGTTGATTCGAAATTGGTTATGAGTCCACCGTCGATCTTGTCACCTGACAGTTCCCTGTCTTCGATCTGCATGTTCCTGTTACGCAACAGTTCCATGGTCTCATTGAGTTTTTTCTCTGCCCAGTTGAGTTTCTGCTCCAGCATCGAGTTGTTCTGTTGTAGCCTCTGAACCAACGGCAAGGTGTGGGCCTTCACACTGTCTTCGACCATCAATTTCACACTGTCTTCTATGCTCATACTGGTATTTATATACGCATATTACTGGTAGACTATAAAGTTTATCACCGTTAATAAATACTCGTTGTAGTATGGCTATTCAGAGAATCACAGGACCTATGTTGGAATCGAACCTGTCCAGGAACGGGTTTGATCTTGCCTTCGAAACGGATTTACTGTACCTTGACGTAATCAATGGACGTATAGGTATCAAGACGGATGCCCCCGGCAACTTCGCCCTGGATGTCAACGGTAACGCACGAGTACAAGGTAACCAGACCATCACGGGAGACCTGGTAGTCCAGGGCACGACAACAACCATAGACTCACAGAATTTAGTAGTAGAAGACAACATAATCACCATCAACGAGAACGCATCAGGTGCCACAGATGCTGGTATAATGATCAACAGGACAGCGGAGAACAACGCATTGTTCATCTGGGACGAGACCCTAGACAAATTCAGATTTGGAACGACCACACAAGATGGTTCCACAGTAACAGATTTTTCAAACCTTACATTGGCCAAAGTGCAGGTGGGAGAACCGGCCGCAGATTCAGACGCATCCACAAAGAAATACGTTGATGATGCTATATCAACTGTGTCATCCAGCGGGGTCACGGGAGACAACGTTGAACTGAGATTGCCCACAGACTCAACATTTGGTGATGGTGCTTACCTGGGACTAACCAGTTCCACTTCGGTCACACAGGCCATTGATGACTTGAACGAGACCATAGAAAATGTCAGGGCGGGCACGTACCTTAAATCAGTTTCTTTCGTGGCAGATGCCACTGCGATCAGTGCCGGCGACACAGTTACACTAACGATCACGACGGTGCCAACCGCAGGCGCCAACACCAGATACACCATAACCTGGGGTGACGGTGACACCACGACAGGCACATCAGATTCAACACCAAGCCACCCATACGCATCGGGAGGAACATACTCAGTCACGGTGAAAGCGTTCGAGAATGACGCCGGGACCACTGACTCATCGGGTTCATTCGCAACATCAACTAGAACAGATTACATAGTGGCCTCAACGGCAGAACCTGTGTTGACGTTCGCCATGTATGCGGCCTCATCGGGGGGTTCGCCTATCACGACTGCGGACACCGGAGACACGGTGTACCTACAGAACAACTGTACAAACACGTCAGGTGCAACGGTAACCTACGATGTTGACTGGGGTGACGGTTCAGAGAACACAATCGGCAGTGACGGCGTGGCGGGAGGTGCGATCGGAAACGGTGGATCACGTCTGGCACACACCTACACCAACTCAGCGGGTGATGATGGATCAACGGTGGCAGGTACAGGAACAGGTGATACCAAGTATGCGATACGTCTGAGACTACTGACACACTCGACTGCGAATCCAAGTGTCATTCCCAAGACGGCCACAAACAACTTCGAGGTGTACTCAGAACACACACCACTTTATTCAACGGCAGATTCAACCATCAGGGGTGTCAACGAGGAATCAACATCAGGTTTCCCTGTTACGTTCACCAACGACACGGTGACCAATCCAGGTAGCAATTCAGATTTCAGTGCAACACAGACATACAGTTGGGACTTCGGTGAGGGTGCAGGCGCAACGGTGGTCAACATCGGATCGGGTGGTTCTGGTGACACAGGCAACACAATCGCAAACACATTCAACCTAAGTGCAGGACAACAGAGTGGCGGAACAACAACGACATTCACTACCAGCCTTACACTGGCGAATGGACACACAAATTCAACTTTCAGCAGTAACCTCAACATAATCGTTGAACCAGACGTCAGGGCCAACATCGCCGGCACGGCTGTCACAGTAAACACAGGTTCAGGTGACAATAGTCTATCATTGTATGACG
>Ga0206131_10008069_pt1 | contig 10420 bp, 10 predicted proteins | sample Helgoland_Spring_FD_148636 | JGI IMG/M metagenome (GOLD analysis project Ga0206131, IMG submission 148636) | Pelagic subsurface seawater microbial communities from Kabeltonne, Helgoland, North Sea - Helgoland_Spring_Bloom_20160517_1 | ecosystem: Environmental > Aquatic > Marine > Epipelagic ... | reverse complement strand
TGCTGATGATCATCCGCAGCAAAAGGATACGGGATCAAAATCGACGGCGCACGACAACGAACTATCTCCGCGATCGAACCAGCACCTGCACGCGAGATCACTAGATCCGCAGCCGAAATCACATCGCCCATCTGATCTGAAAATGGCACAAAAGTCGCCGATACCTGCTCGCTTTTAGAACTGATCGTTTGAAGCGACCCCGCAGAGTTTTTGCCGTGCCCAGTCACGCAATAGACCGATATTCCTTGTTTCGCCAAGGCCTCGAAATGGTCAATGACCCATTCATTCAGGGCGGTCGCACCCTGACTACCGCCGATCAAGACCAGCAGCTTATGCCTCACCGTAATGCCTAAAAGCTCCCAAGCCTCTACCTTCGAACGATGCTTCACATCGCCGCGAACCGGATAACCAAGATAACGAACTCGCCTGGAGGGCACCCCTTTCAAACGCACACCATCTGGTAAATACACACGCGTTGCGAGGTGCTTCAACAACCGCACCGCCTTACCCGGACGACAGTTGGCCTCATGTACGGCCACTGGCACCCCTGCAAAACGAGCAGCTAAGCCTAAGCCCACCGAAAGAAACCCACCAAACAGCAACACCAAATCGGGCTTTTCCTTACGTACCAGCTTATGCGAAAAAAGACAGCCGGACAGCAGGCTCCAACACGAAGTGATCCACTTTGTCACTCCACCCGAAAATGCCCGACCAGGGGTCTTATGGAAATTCAGGTGTGCATACTTTTCAATTAAGGCCGAATCCACCTGCTTCTGACTAATCAACAAAGTGCAGTGGTGGCCACGCGATTGTAACACCTCGGCAATCGCAATTCCTGGAGCCAGATGCCCACCAGTGCCACCACAGGCAATCAGTACGCGGCTCATAGCTGACGCTGTCTCCACAAAGCAGGTAGCTCCCAGGAGCGGAAGCCGTTTAAAATAATTCCAGTCAACACAAACATGAAAACAAGATTTGAGCCACCATACGAAATAAACGGCAAAGACATCCCCTTAGTCGGAAGGCATCCCGTAACCACTCCAATATTAATTAATGCCTGAAGCGTCACGAATAGCAACGCCCCCATAATCAACAAATATTGATACAGGTCCGGCGCACGCTTTAGCTGCAACACGCCGACAAAAAATAAAGTCATAAAAAGAACCACCACCCCGAGGGTAAATACGAGGCCGAGTTCTTCACCCACGATGGCAAAAATAAAGTCTGTATGGGCTTCAGGTAAAAATGACATCTGCTGGCGCCCCGCACCGAGCCCCACCCCTTGCACGCCGCCTGCGCCAAAGGCTAGAATGCCCTGCCACAACTGATAAGAGCTATCACTGCGATTGCCTTCAACGTCGAGAAAAGAAGTGATGCGGCGCAAGCGCACGGGATCGTGATACACTGCCACAGAAAACAAAGTCAGGGCCGCAAGCGCGGTAGGAATCAAAAACTTCAATCGCAGCCCCGCGAGGTAAAGCATAATGCCACCGACTGCACCGCAAAGAAAGGCAGTGCCGTAATCAGGTTCTATAATGATTAAACCACAAATCACCGCGAGCATACCACAAGGTATGATGAAGCCACGCAGCGCATCATCCAAATTGCGCCGATTCGCCGCGAGATAATGCGCCATCATAAACAGCAAGCCCAACTTACCGATCTCCGACACCTGCAAACGCATCGGCCCGCAATCGATCCAACGCTGCGCCCCATTAACCGTCACACCGATACCGGGAATCAGCACCAACACTAATAACAGCACCGCGCCCCCTGCTAAAACATATGCATAGTCCCGCAATGCCGTTAAATTGACAACCATCGCAAAGCCCCCGGCCAGCGTCGCAATCACTAGCCAAATAAGCTGCTTACGCAGCAACACCGTCGGGTCAGAATGCATCGCTTGCGAAGCGCTAAAGAGCACCACCAGACCAAGGAAAGTGAGCGAAATAACAATCAGTGCGATGAACACCCCTGCTGGCGGAATACTCCAAAAGGAATTTCGCAAGGCAGTCCGCGCGCACATTCTATACTGATATCAAGCTAAAACGATTGAATCGAAGGATTACTCAGCATTCTCACGAACAACTGGAATAACTGGAATCTCTACGGCATTTTCGAATAAGGCATCAGTATTGATGTCAACGATATCCTCTTCAACTAAAGGATCCGCATCAACTACACGGATCTCGATCGGCCCGTCACTGCTAGCAACCACTGCAGGTTCTTCAGCAGCGACAGCAGCAGGCTTTGTCACGATATTCGGCACACTATCGGTAGAGCTGACTTTAAGTTTCTGCCCAATCTGCATCTTACGCGGATCGGTGATGCCGTTAATTGCAAGCAACTCAGATGCAGTCATACCATATTGACGCGCTATCGTTGCAGGATATTCGCCCGCCTTCACAATGTGCGTGCCGTCTGCGCTGATGGCACTGGCTTCGAGCGCTGCGACAGGAGCTGGAGCCGTCACAGTCGAGCTGCCGCTGCTAGTACCAGCAACTGGAATCATTAACTTTTCGCCAACGCGAATCAGATCTGAAGTCTTGTTGTTGGCTGCTTTAAGGGCTCGTACTGAAGTATTATACTTCACTGCGATTTTAGACAGATTATCGCCGCCCTTCACCGTGTAAGTTTCGGTGGCCATGTTATAATCAGACGGCTGGTATGCATCCGCCGCCACTGTAGTCACAGTGGCAGTGCCACCTTCAACCGGAATTTGAATTTGCTGACCGATCTTAAGCACTGAATTCTTATTCAGATCATTTGCAGCATACAACTCATTGAGCGAAACATTATAGCGCTTGGAAATCGCCCAGAGGCTATCGCCTTTCTTGACTGTATAGGCTTGAAACGAGGGGCCCGCCACATCGACTGTCTCGGCAACGATTGGTTCAAGTTGCGGCGTCACCTCTTCAAATTCAGCAAACTCAGCGTCAGGGCGATTTGGCGCATAACGGCTATCTTCACTCGCATCAATTCCAGCGTTAAATGCAGGATCGAGCAGATCGTCTCCTGAAGTTGCAGGAATCAAGCTCTCAGGTAACTGCTGGTCTACCAAACCAGTGGTTCGATTCTGTTGATACATTTGTGTCGGCGGTTGCGTGGTTCCACAGCCCGGCTGGACGATAAGAACGGCAATAACACCGAGATGAAGACAGAGGACAAACCCGAAGACTTTTGAAATTTTCATAATACTATAAGCTACGATTACAAGTAATAGACAGACTAATTGAGGCGATTGGCATCCTTCAAACTAAAAACAGTCGAAATGAAGGTTTTTCCGCGAGCGGCGTAGCCCGAGAACTGATCGAAGCTGGCAAAACCAGGACTCAGTAAAACAGCCGATGGGGAATTGGCTAATGCTGCACGCGTCGCCGCCGCCACGGCTTCGACTAAATCAGCGTGAATTTCGACCCTGGAATCGACCGATCTGAGGCTCGCAGCAAGTGACTCTGCCACTTCACCATATAGAAACACCGCTTCGACTTTGGGCGCAATTGACCGCGCGAATGCATCGAGATCGCCGCCTTTGCCACAGCCACCGCCAATCCAATAGACTGGTTCATCTAAGCCATCGATCGCCGCCAGAGCGGCATGGAAGTTGGTCGCTTTAGAGTCGTTCCAAAAAGTCACCCCGCCCCAGCAATCGACAGGGCTCAAGCGGTGCGCGGCTAACTGAAAGGCATTCGCACTATCGATCAACGACTCGATGGATTGATCGAGGGCTTGCCAGAGCGCCACCGCTAGAGAAAAATTGGTGCTCTGGGGCGAAATGCGAAAAGGCGAATCTGGCGCCAGTCGATCAATTAAGCCCGAATCCTTATCCACCACAATCGAAGCTGAAATACCAGAAACCTTAGGATTAAATGCAAGGACATCCACCCCCAGTACCGACGGCGCAGCTGGACGCAAACAGTACAAGAGCTGGGCTTTAGCCGCAAAATACTCAGCCATCGACTCGTAGCGATCTAGATGATCTTCGGCAAAATTGCTCCAGATCAGGCCATCCAGTTGTAGCCCATCCGGCAATTCAGCTTGAAACGAGCTGATCTCACACACCGCTGTCGCTTTGTCATGGTTGGCATCGCCGAGTACGTAGTCACTTAATGGCGTGCCAATATTCCCCGCCTCAACTGCGGTCTGCCCTGCCGTGCTAAACGCATTGCACAGCAACGACGTAATCGTGGTCTTACCGTTTGTGCCAGTGACGCCGAGCAACCGACCACGCCAATGGATTGCCGCAAAGCCAAGCTCGCTATAGCAGGGCCGACCGGAGCGTTGCACCAAGATACGCCATGGATGCGTAATCGCAAATCCAGGACTAAAGACAAACGCATCAAACCCACTCAGCGAGGCCGCGCTGAAATCCGCGGTATCGCCGCGTCCGTTTTCATCAAACAAGCAGAGCTCCAGCCTCAAGCTGAGCACTAGGCGCCGTGCAGCCTGCCCGCTGACGCCAGCCCCAAAAATGGCGATACGTTTATACGTGCCGATCGCTGCGCCTACAGATGTATGAAAAGTCTTCAAATTAGTTAAATTTCAATATTCGCATCTGGTTAGAATTAAATATGCCTACGGATAACTCGGTGAAATAATACCCTGTAAGCTTGAAAAGCAAGAATGCTGCTATCTCTAACCGAGCTTTTCACCATTCACTCGACCAATGACTCACAAACTAATCAGCGTACTCATCCTAGCCTCGCTCGCCTCAGTCAGTGTTAACGCTGATACCGTGACCACCTAAGACGGCCCGACTCTAATCCGCGCATTACGCTGATCGATAAAGTAAAAACCCACATCGACACCATATGTACCAAGCTGATCTAAAGCTTAAAAATAGCGACGTAACAGACACATACTTGCAAAATATTGTACCACTGTGCAGAATTTTTCATTAGTTGACAGCAGTGCCTAAAAATTAGCATAGACGCAGCAGTAGCTTTCCAAACCAGCACGCGATCATGCCTCCTTACTTATTACTTATTCTGACTCCATTCATCACCGCCGCGATCGGCTGGTTTACGAATTGGGTCGCGATCAAGATGCTGTTCCACCCGCGTGTCCCCGTGCGTATTTTCTGCTGGAAATGGCAGGGATTGATCCCGCGCCGCCAGCTTCAGCTAGCCTGCGAATCCGCTGAAATCATTGAGCGCGAGATTTTGCAGCAGCACATGATCCTCAATGAGATTAAAAAGATTAATCTTGAGCCTTATTTGGAGAAAACCGCGCACACTCTTGTCTGGGAGCGCATCGGCCCGCAATTGCGTGCGATCCCGCTACTAGGCAGTTTTGTAAACGACGGCATACTTGCGAAGTTCGAAGTCATCGCCTGTGCTGAGATCAAGAATGAGGCCGGTCCATTGATCGAAAAAGTTGCGACTCAATTCGAGGCGTCGGTCGACCTCAAACAAATGATCGAAGACAACATCGCAGCCTTCGACCTCGAGCGCCTAGAGGGCATTGTCAATGCAGTCGCCAAGCGTGAATTTCGCACAATTGAAGCTTTAGGTGCGGTGCTGGGCTTCGTGATTGGCTGCCTGCAGCTCGCATTGTTCTGGGCAACCGGAGCGATTGCATTGTGATCGACAGACCGCCTGACGCATCAGCGATAAGAGCAGTCGAACTTCCCTCGAGTTGCGCCAACAAAACAGAATGACTAAATAGTAGTTAGTTCAGAATCTAATTCGATGAACATTCGCGAAAAAAGGTTGTCCAAGCTTACAACAGCTCACATCGTCTAAATAGAACTTCATCCACCTCACCCCAAACACATAGACTCAAATGAAACGATTCATTCTACTGGCACTGTCCCTCTGCATCGCAAATATTACTTTCGCCCAAGATTCTGCGGCACAGGTTGATAACATTAAGTTTAAAAACCTCAGCGACGACTGGGTCGAGATGGAGGTTCAGATCAAGGCCAACCGCAACTTATCACCCGATGCCAAAAACGAGCGTTTCGTCGACAACATCAAGGTGCTGGGCTATTTCGCCTACGTGCGCGACCGCAAAGCCAGAACGTTTGACTTTTATAAAGCCGAAGTCGAAGTCATCTCCATCGAGCAAGGTAAGACAGAAAACGTCTATTTTTATATGCCTGGAATCGTCGTCAAGCGCGACCGCCTACCCAAAGAACCGCCCTACTACTTCGTCGCTTTGGAAATCAACGGTCAAGTGCTGCCCATCGATAGCCGTGCGTACTCAAAAAGCACACTCACCGACGATACCATCCGCAGCATGAAGACCAAAGCAGATGCCGAGAGTGAGCCCAACGACTTCATCCTCAAGCCAAGCTATAACGCACCACTCGATCTGATCGGCGCACGACCTTCCAAAATGGCGCCACTCATCAGGCGCGAACCGAAGGAGTAATCGGCAGCAACAGACCCTGCCAAGCAGGCTCTAAATCAGCCCTCACACGACAAGGCGTAGTGCATGTTTCGCATGCGTGCTGCAAGATAGGAGCGTGGGCGACTCGCCCAAGTTTACATCAACATCGGCTCAACGCGGGCGAGTCGCCCAAGTTTACATCAACGTGGGCGAGTCGCCCACACTCCTTTAACCCATAAATCACTCCACAGTCGCGGCTACTTCGTCAGCACTCAGTCCCATATGCTGTTCGCAGAATTCGAGCATGTCTTCCTGCAGCGGTGCAGTAAATGAGATCGGTCCCTCGGGGAAGTTAAATACATAGCGATAACAATGCAGTGCCTGACGCTTGATCGGCAAAGCCGCTCCCAAACGATCCGTCCAACCATGCTCGATAAACTCGATATACAAGGTCTCATCGGGTCCGTAAATTTTATCGCCGACCACGCGCTTTTCTAAAAATTCCGCATGCACTCGAATCTGGTGTTTGCGTCCCGTCTCAGGCTCAACGCGGCAGAGCGTATAGCCATTTTTTGAAATGAGCGGAATGAAGTCAGTCACAGCGGTTTGCGAAGTGCGGTCATAACTCACTTCCGATTTAACCATGACTGGCCCGCCTCTGCGCCGAGCAATCGGCTCATCCACATGGATCGGCTGATCAAACTCACCTCCAAGAATCGCCAAATACTCTTTCTTCACGATGCGATTCTGAATCGCCATCTGAAATTTACGGGCCACCGATGGACGTTTGGCAAAGACGATCAATCCACTCGTTTCGCGATCCAAGCGCGCGACCAAGTGTAGCTTTTCCGCACCAGTATGCTCTCGAACCACTCCCACTAGGCTAGACAACGGCCCATTCTTAGAAGGATGGCAAACCAACCAGCCCGGCTTATTGATAATCAGTAGATTCTCATCCTCCTGTAGTATCCATTCCGGAAAAACTGCCAGATCGACCAGTGGAGCTTCTTCGCCGTATGGATTCATTTCGAATCTCCTTTGTGTGCTTCTAAACGCATCTTGCGCAATATGGCAGCGCCGACTCGAGTCACAACGATGATCGGAAATTTACTTCCAAAGAATGCGATTAATTTATTCTTCCAACCAGTCACCAGCAGCGACTTCCCTGCCGCTAGCGCCTGCAGTGTCAAATCCGCCACTTGCTCGGACGTCATATCAGGAGTCAAGCTGGTCCCTTCTTGCATCGGCGGAGTCTCAAAACCTGCAGATTTAAAGAAATTCGAGCGTGTCGGCCCAGGACACACCGCCAAGGTCCGCACCTTTGTGCCTCGCAAATCCTCGCCCAATGCCAGCGTCCAATTCAACACAAACGCCTTGGTCGCGCCATAGGTCGCCAAATATGCGGTCGGCTGAAAGCCGGCCGTCGAGGCCACATTCACCACGCAACCACCGCGTTTCAGCATCTGCGGCAGCAATTGGGAAGTCAAATCCACCACCGCTCGGACATTCAGGTCAATCATCTGCAACTGCTTCGCTCGATCCAAATCCTGCTGGCGACCGTAATCCCCAAAGCCACTATTATTAATTAGCAAGACCTCGCCCACCTCGGCCTCCTCTATAATTATATTTAATTGCACCGCAGCAGCAGCGACTGCCTTTGAGTCGCTTAAATCCGTTGCGATATGAATACCGCGTTGATCAAAAAAATCGCCCGGTTTCGAACGAGAAAGGTTGCATACCGTGGCAGTCGGAGCTAAGTTTTTAATTGCTTTGATGATTGAGCTGCCAATACCCGACGAACCACCAGTAACAATGATTACGGACGTGTGTTTTAGATATTCAGTAGGTGTTGGCATATTCAGATTAATAGATGCCACCACGCTTGATCGTAGCGATCAAAATAGTGTTGGCTCTTTTTTTGCTCAGACTTGTCAAAGTGGCGGGGACAATCGTCTTCGTTAACTATGAACCCACAATAGAAAAGGAATAAATAATATATGAAGCAACATGATGTCATCATCTCCGGGTTAAATATGGATCTCACCGATGCGATTCGAAATGTGGTCGAAGCAAAAGTAGAAAAACTCTTCGAGCACGAAGATCATATTGTCCGCATGCGCGTAGAACTTGAATACAACGCCCATAAGCGCACGCACCAGAACGAATTTATCGCCAAAGGGCACCTCGAAGTGCGAGGCAACGACCATAATGCCCATGCCGAGACGGACGACCTATATAAGTCAATCGACGAGATGGTTAACAAGCTCGACCGAATGCTTCGACGACGCTCTCGCCTCCAAAAGGTCAAACGCAAGGACACACACGTCATTGATATTCCAGCCGAAATACCCAAGGCAGTCTAGCGCGACAGCCTAGCTGATTGATACCAGCCCGACTCTCTACCGAGAGTCGGGCTTGCTTTTTTTACGAACTTCACAAAGGTGCTGTCATGCCTCCATACATCTACCAAATCCTTCACGTTACCGGAATCATTATGCTCTTCATGGGCTACGGAGCCCTACTCGCTCGCAGCCTCGCTAACAGCGACAACGCAGCCGTTCGTAAACTCGGCTCAATTACCAGTGGCATCGGCCTGCTGCTTATCCTGATCGCGGGGTTTGCGATGATCTCCAAGCTCGGTCACAGCTTTACAGCACCTTGGCTGATCGCAAAGATGGTCATCTGGCTCGCATTAGGAGGCGTCATCGTCCTCATCAATCGCAAACCTGCACTCGCTAAACCTCTCTGGTGGAGCATCCTAGGACTCGGCATTTTAGCCGCTGTGATGGTGTATTACATGCGCTTCCAAGGATAGCGCGAAGCTAGTTCAAAAAAAGTTAATCTTTTGCAAAGTTCTGCTTGATCTCATCCACCCACTTTGTCTTTATCCCGGCTTCCCAATAAGCACCCGTAGCTCAATTGGATAGAGCGCCTGACTACGAATCAGGAGGTTGGGGGTTCAAGTCCCTCCGGGTGTACCATTTAGAAATCCCTAAAGCATAAAGCCTTAGGGATTTTTTGTGGCCATCGGGCATGAAAGGTTTAGTTGGGCAGAGGCGCTCGTCTCGAACGCCATGGCAGTGTTGCTTGCTCTGTCCGCATCAAAGTTTGGAGAAGAGCCAAGCCGCTAGCGCGTCTCACGTGAGATGGGACATTTAAAAAGGAGCGAGGGCGACTCGCCCTTGTTGTTGGATGAGTGACTAAACGTGGGCGAGTCGCCCACACTCCTTTCACGATTCAGCACAACGCTTGCTTTAACTAGCGGATCGACCAGCAACCCTCAGCCCTCACTGATCATTCTCTTGGGCGACGGGATGAAAAACGAACCGTCACCGAAAAGAATTGCCGAGAAAAGATCATCACTTTCGAAGGGCCCAGCGTACGGGCTCTGGCATAACAATAAACTCAAGCAGCACAGCCACAAATGGCTGCGGCGGCCAAGGCGAAACAAGCAGTCATCGCCTTAAATAAAAACAACCAACTTAGGCGGCCTATGTGAATTCAGTATTACCAAAAATACTACGACAGGCCGCGGCAGTACTGAGTCCTCCTGCTCCGTCTTGTTAGCAATCAGATCAACCATCCGCTGGAAATCTAATGACACCTAAAATAGCGCCGGAATAACCCCTAAACCAAAAGCAAGGCCTCCTTCTGCGCTCGGCTGAGTCTCTTAATTCGCCACTCCTCTTTCAACGCCTCCGAGCGTGTTCCGACCTCGCGCGTATGCACTAATTTCAACGGTGCACGGCCACGCACATATTTCGCCGCCTTCGGCCCTTGCGCTTGATGCTCCCCTAGGCGTCGCGCCACATCCGTCGCCACACCCGTGTAGAGCGTGCCGTCACCGCAACGTAAAATATAGAGACTCCATGCCATTCAAGCTCAGTCCTTCAACAAAGTATAGGAGTCCAGTATTTCCCCCTGACTACCCAGAGTTGTGACATGCAGAGCGCGCCCCTCGATATCGACCACCACAGAGGCGAGCACCGAAAGATTCTCGACCATGAAAGGAAGATGATCCGCTCGAAATGAACCTTTCTTACCCGAACTACCAGCAACTGTGTGGATCGTGCCACGCTTCTGATGC
>Ga0206131_10008060_pt1 | contig 10424 bp, 14 predicted proteins | sample Helgoland_Spring_FD_148636 | JGI IMG/M metagenome (GOLD analysis project Ga0206131, IMG submission 148636) | Pelagic subsurface seawater microbial communities from Kabeltonne, Helgoland, North Sea - Helgoland_Spring_Bloom_20160517_1 | ecosystem: Environmental > Aquatic > Marine > Epipelagic ... | reverse complement strand
GTTTAAGTTTAGGTTGAACGGTTACAGTCAAAATGAGTTCATCAAAGAGATTAACAACCAAAAACACATTGATTATTTGGCTAACCATACCAACAGATACAACAACGATAGAGATATTGAAATTTTTGACAGACTACCTCAAGGGGCAAACTCTTTGCACGAGTCTATAAAAGATATAATGCCATACTCTAGCAGAAATCATATGTTTAAGGATAAATACTTTAAACTAAAAGAAACAGAAGTTTCTAAAACAATAACGTCTCATATGAAAATGGATTGTAATATGTATATACATCCAAATCAACCAAGAGGCTTAAGTCCTAGAGAAGCTTCAAGAATTCAAACTTTTCCTGACGATTTTATCTTTATGGGAGCAAATAATACTTGGTATGCACAAATAGGAAATGCAGTACCTGTAAAACTTGCAGAAGTCATAGGAAATCAAATTGTAAAACACTTAAACTAAAATAATGAAAAAGACATTAAAACATTTAGAATTATTTGCTGGAATAGGTGGTTTTAGAAGAGCGATTGACCTATACTGTAAGGATAATAATTTGATATCGAAATGTGTCGGTTATTCTGAAATCGACAAGTATGCAACCCTTACATATAAATCAAATTACGACACATCAAATGAAGTAGAAATTGGAGACATTCAAGAATTCACTTCTAGTATAAATAATATCAATTCACTTCCCGATTTTGATTTACTATCTGGCGGTTTTCCTTGTCAAGCATTTAGTATGATGGGAGAACAAAAAGGATTTGAAGATAAAAGAGGTAATTTATTTTACAATATTATTGACATATTATTAATAAAAAAACCAAAATACGTTTTATTGGAAAACGTAAGAAATATTAAAAACCACGATAAAGGCAGAACCTATAAAGAAATTGTCCGTTCACTTGAAGATGATGCTGGCTATTATGTAACATCAGATGTTTTTAATACGTCTGATTTTGGTCTTCCTCAAACTAGACGTAGAATCTTCTTTTTTGCTATTAGAAAAGACCTAATTGATAATCCAGTTAAATTAGATAGTGAAGTAGTTAAAGATTCTACAATCCACTTAAATGGTTCAACAAGTTTGAAGAAATATAAAACTGTTTTAGATAATCTACTAGAAAAAAGTGTGGATGAAAAATATTACTTGTCAGAAAGAATTAAACCTACAATTCTATCAAATGGAAGTAAAAATTTCAAATCTAAATCAGAAATCAATCAACTTATTGCAAGACCTTTGACAGCTACAATGGTTAAGATGCACAGAGCTTGTCAAGATAATTATTACTCTGACGAATTTTTAAATCATCCTAATCCATCTAAATACCTAGAAAAAGATATTCCTAAAGATGAACAAGCAAAACATCGGATTAGGAAATTAACACCTTTAGAAGCTTTAAGACTTCAAGGTTTTGATGAGGATTTTTGTCTTAATGCTTCAAAAGCAGGAGTTAGTAATCATCAGTTATATAAACAAGCAGGAAATGCAGTTAGCGTGAATACTGTTTATTCAATTATACATCATCTTTTTGAAAAAAATCTAATTAAATTATAGTATGGAAAAAATAATACGTTTACAAGACGCAAAATTTAAATTATTACCAAATAATAATAACGAGACAAGTGTTTTTATTGAGCAATCTATCGCCAATTCTCTTGGATTGATTAGTGGTAACTCACATACTTTTAAGATTAATAAAGAAAATCTGTTAAAATCATTAGCATTTACATATTCCCTACAAAAAACTATATATAAAAAACAAGAAACAGTTTTATTAGATGATGATTGGTTCAAAAAAGAATATGATTTAATAATTAGTCATTTTCAAACAACTTCAGACTATACAGTTGAAATAAATCAAGCAACTGGAGATCGGTTTTATATGAAATCACTAAAACAATCAAGTGGTTTAAATATTCGAAACTTTTTAATTCAAGATCATTTCAAGATAATTTTCTCAAATACTAACAATAACTTAAAAATCGATTATTCTGAAAATCCTTATTCTACAGATAGCGAATCAGAAAATATAATTAACGAGCCAAATCCAACTTATTCTTTAGAAAATATTTCCAATAAAAAGGAGGTTATATTTTCAAATAAAAAGTTGAGAACAATAATTTTCGAAGCGTTTAAATATGTTAAAAATACAATTGGTGAAGTCAACGCAATTATTGGTTATGAACTAAAAGATTCTACAATAGAAGGTCGTAATTTCAAAGGACTAACATTACCTGAATACTTTAATTTTGAAATATTAATTGGTTTATTTACTGAAGAACAAACTAGTGATGATTTAAAGTCCAGTAATACAAGTAGATTCATTAATGAAAAAATAAAAACTTTAGATTTTGAAAACTCCTATTTCACTTCTCAATGGAATGAATCAAATGGACGCGGCCTTTCTTTAGGTAACTTCAACAAATTTCTAAAAGACGTTTCTAATAATACACTTGAGATAATTAAAGAGGATGAAATTTTTCAATTAGTTAAGAGAGTAAACTCTGATAATAATTCTCAAAACAAAATTTACTATGGAGCACCTGGAACAGGTAAATCTCATAGAGCAGATATTGAAACAAATGGCAAAGAAGTACAAAAAGTAACTTTTCATCCTGATTATGATTACCACACATTTGTAGGAGGTTATAAGCCAACGATGGTTGGAGAAGGTAATGACGCAAAAATTACATACAAATTTGTACCACAAATCTTTACTAAAACTTATGTAGATGCTTGGAAAAACTTTGATGAAGGAAATGAGATTAAAACATTCTACCTGCAAATAGAAGAAATCAACAGAGGAAATTGTGCCGAAATATTTGGAGATTTATTTCAGTTATTAGACAGAAAATCAGATGGGTCAAGTAAGTATGAAGTTACAGCCGAAGAAGAATTATATAAATATCTTTTAAGTAGTGATGCTTTTGGTGGAGACCACGAAGGAATTAAAGGTGGTAAACTTCGTTTTCCAAGCAATTTAAAAATAATTGCAACAATGAATACTTCCGACCAATCTTTGTTTCCTATGGATAGTGCATTCAAAAGAAGATGGGATTGGGAATATGTTCCAATAGATTACAACTGTTCTTTTTCTGATTTTACAATTCATTTAAATAATGGTAAATCATTTAAATGGTTAAGTTTCTTAAAAACAATTAATGAAGAAATATTTGAAATCACTAAAAGTCAAGACAAGCAAATAGGTAATTGGTTTATTGATGCTCAAAATTCTGAAAAGGTAATTTCAGAAAGCACGTTTATAAATAAAGTTATTTTCTACTTGTGGAATGATGTTTTTAAAGATGAAGAAAATACTATTTTCAAGTCAACAGATGGCAAAAACCTAACCTATACAACTTTTTTTGAAAAAGAGACTTCAACTAATTTGTTAAGTGATATCCTTGAAAAAAGATTGGGTCTAATTGATATTAACAATCCAAAAGGTAATCCTTCCGAAGCATAATGAGAATATTTATTGAAGGTGAATCTTATTCTTTAGACATTCTAAAACCACTTTTTGGCGATAAATTTTATACGCCTAATGGAATTAATGGTGTTATTGATAATGTGGGTTATTACCATAGTATCGATAATGAAGTAATCTATTTACTACCGAAAGTGTTTATTGATACTAAAGGTTTAATATTAAATAAATATCATAAAAATTTATTTGTTGAAAACAAGATTGATGATGTTATAGAATCTCCCGATGAATTAAATTGGTTAAAGCAATTCTTAATAATTTTCTACAAAGGATTAATTGAGTATCGTGAAAGATATTCCAGCACTATAGAATCAAAAGGAGATGTATTGCAATTAAGCACTTCATTAGGAGAAAATGAATACTCGTTTTTAGATATTGTTTTGAGTTTTGTAAACTTCCATAGGAAGAATAAAAAAACAATTCTATTTATTCATAAAAAGCAAACTTCAGCAAAACATAAAAAAGTTAATTGGAGTAAAACAGTTAGAAAGTCAAATCCTTTTGTTACCAATGAAGGAATACCAATTTATTCAGAACTCAATGTAAAGAAAAAAAATATTGATACAGAGGAAGAGTTATTGTGTATGTTTTATTCTGTTTTAAATCATTTAAAGACGGAATATAATTTCAGCATACAAATTGATGAATCTTACTCTATTTCTAAAGGAAATGCCTACAAAAAACTAGCAGCCAATGCTCCAAAAACATTAAAGAAGATACGCTACAAATACTTTTCTGACACCTTGGTAAAAATGTATAAGCTATTGGAATTGTATTTTTCAAAATCAAATAAAGTTTCAATTCAAAACAAAAATGAAGATTTTATTATGGTCAAATATTATCATTTGATATTTGAGGATATGATTGATAAGCTAATAACTTCTAAAATTGATAAAAAAGAAACAAGCAAAGGTGTTTCACTCAAAAAACTAAAGGAAAACAAAGATGGTAAAATTATTGACCATTTATTTGAGTATGATTCTTTGATTGATTGTGATGAAAGTATTTTTTATATAGGAGATTCAAAATATTATAAAACCAATAATAAAGTTCAAGAAAACTCGATTTATAAGCAATTTACTTATGCAAAGAATGTAATTCAATTTAATATAGATTTACTAAACGAAGGCAAGAAAATTAATAATAAGATTCGATACAGAGATAAAGTAACCGAAGGTTATAATATTACACCAAACTTCTTTATTCAAGGCATAGTCACAGATATTTTTGATTTTGACGAAGATAAACTTGCAATCGATTTTGATAAAGGAATTAAACACTCTTATCATTTTAAAGAAAGGATTTTCGATAGAGATTCCTTATTTGTAAATCACTATTCAATAAATTTTCTATTTGTATTAAAATCTTACACCAATAAAAGTTCATTTGAATTAGAAAAATATAGAGAATATATTCACAAAAAATTTAGGTTTAATTTTGTTTCGTATTTAAAAAAACAAAACCAGTTTAAATTCTACCATACAGAATTTGAAAATAAAGAGTTATTAAAACAATTTATAGACACCGAATTTAGAAACTTAACTGGTAGAGTTTATATTTCAAAATCAAATGAAAAACGATTGATACTTGCTCTGAATAGCTCTGATAGTGAGTTAAAAAAATATTTTACGGATAGTTATGATAAAGGTAAACATTTGAGAGAAACATATTTTTCATCACCTAATTTTGAGAAAGTTGAATTTAACGAACTAATATTAATATAGCCAACGCTAAAGCCATACACATTTGCAATTCGCTACAGCCAACGCTACGCCAAAAATTGCAAAAGAGTATGTCTTGCCAACGCTCACCTTTGAACTAAATAAGTAACATCGGAAAACAAGGAAGAACAAAAAAACACTACACACAACAACGTGTATAAAACATAGCTATTATAAGCTTTCCGAAAGGTTTTTGCTTATTTACAAAGTACACCAAATTTTTATTTTTGTATATTTAGAAAGTAAAAATTAAACATAAAAAATAAAAATTCGGCTCGTGCTAAATCCGAAAGGTTAGCGTTCATTTATACGCTACGTTTCATACACAAGACCGTTGTGCTGCACTAAATCAACATGGAAATGGAATCATCTGAGATTTTGATTAAAAATATTATTGAAGAAATCCCAACTATTCTCATAGGAAAGTTTGAGGAAGCCAACCTTTCAAATTTAGAAGAAATCCTTTCTATAAACTTTCAAGAGTTTTGCCGAATAAGGGGAGTTGGAAGGACAGCAGCAAAAAAACTTCAGGAATTTCAGGAACGAGTAAGAGAAAATTTGGAAGAGTTTTCGGACTTACAAACACGGAATACCAAGATTCATAATTTACCTATGGGATCATCTGAGATTTTGATTAAAAATATTATTGAAGAAATCCCAACTATTCTCATAGGAAAGTTTGAGGAAGCCAACCTTTCAAATTTAGAAGAAATCCTTTCTATAAACTTTCAAGAGTTTTGCCGAATAAGGGGAGTTGGAAGGGTTCTGTCGCATTAATTCCTTCTTTTTCAAATATACTTACTTTTGAAATAAAAAAACCTGCTCAATGTTCAAACACCACCGCTACCCTTCAATTATAATCAAACAAGCTGTCTATTTCAAACTAAGATTCACCCTAAGTTATCGTGATGTTGAAGAACTTTTAGCTATTAGAGGTGTTAAAGTTGATCATTCTACCATTCAAAGATGGGTCTTTAAGTTCTCTAAAGAGATTGAGTACAATATGAATCAGCGTAAAAAGCAAGTAACTAATAGTTGGAGATTGGATGAAACCTATATTAAAGTTTCTGGCAAAGACAGGTTCTTATATAGAGCTGTTGACAAACAGGGAAACACCATAGACTTCCTACTAACCAAAAGAAGAATGAAAGGTTCTGCTCAGAAATTCTTAAATAAAGCTATTAGAAACAATGGTAAACCAAGAATCATAAACATAGATAAAAGCGGTGCCAATACTGCTGGCATAAAGACTTGGAATAAAAGAAGCTTCACTAGAAAAAAGATAAAGATTAGACGAGTCAAATACTTAAACAATATTGTAGAGCAAGACCATCGGAACATTAAAAGAAGAATAGCAATTTCAAACGGGTTTAAAGAATTTGAGTCAGCACAAAGAACACTAGCAGGAATAGAAATAATAAACATGATTAGAAAGGATCAAATCTTGAAACCTAAGTCTTCTACGTTCAAAACTTTCTGTGCGCTAGCTTCTTGAAATCAGATTCCCTATTAAAAATACAACCCTTCCTAATTAATGCGACAGAACCGTGAATGGAATTTTGAAAAAACGATGTTTAAATTCGTCCATAGAAATTATACTATGCCTTGTTGTGCCGTCTGGTTTTTGCCAATACCTTAAAAAATTACTATCATATTCAGCCTTGAGTGCCTTTAGTTCTGCCTCGGTGATTAGATTAAGTTCTTTCATTTTAGTAACACTATTTTATAAAATTTTATGATGGAATTGAACTCAACAGTTTAATTAATTATCATGTGTACTTCTTATATCTTTCCAGAGTACTTCTTCGTATACCATTGATCAACGGATTATCAAGATTACTGAAATAGACGTAATGATCATCTACTTTTGTTATTTTAAATTTTAAAGGGTTTCTTAGATATTTAAAATATACTGTAAGTAGGTTTTGATAATATAATTTAGGTGGTGTCCCTTCAAGTATATTTTCTTGATAGCTTAAAAAAGAGTTTTTTTTATATCATCTACATACCAAACATAATTACCATTATGAGTGATATAACTGCCTAGCCAATTTATATTTTTTAATTCAGGTATTTCTCTATTTATGTTCTCTGGACTATGCCCATTTACACCTTTAGTAAGATGCTCAAAACCAAAAACAAAATCTTCTTTTTCTTTAAATCCTATCCATTTAAGATTCTCATAGATTAAATCATGAAGATGATGGTGAGGCTCAACCATTTCTGCGAGAATATATAGCTTTCCGTTGGTCTCACCTCTTAACTCAAAATCGTTAATGAATTTTGAAAGACTTCCGTATTTTTTATTAATGCTAGCTACATTAAAAATAAGATAAGAAAATACAACTTTTAAGTTTTCTTTATCTGTATATATGCCATTCATAATTATTGGTTTTAAACATGTTTATTGTAATTAAATAGTGTTGGAATATTTCATAATATTCTAAAAATTGACTTAGGTGTATCATAATTTATTTTAGAGAATAATTTTTTCATTAAATGAGACTAGAATATTATTCTTAATGCGATGGTCTTTTTTAAAAAATTCATCATCACCTACCAAATCGTATTGATCCTCATCAATATGAATTGGTTTAGGCAAGTAATTAAGATATTTTAATTTCATTTGGCTCGTAATAATAAAATCATTTTTCATTTTTAATACTTTCAAAGGATGAGTGAAACTCCTTTTTTAAAGGGTCATCAAATTCAATGTTATCATAATCATCGCACTCTTCTTCATTAATGAACATTTCCCATATCAGTTTACGGGGCAGTTTTTTAGGTTTTCCAAAATTGAACAACATATCTGTTTATTTTGATTTAATTTTACTTACTATTTTTTATTTCACCTTGTATTTATCAATCTCTTTCCCAGTATAGCCCTCTCCCAGTCTAATGGTAATTTCTGACTTAAAATTATCGATGGGTACTTTTTTTATGGTCCCCGTGATATTGATTTCTTTATAATCTGGGTTATTGAAAAACACAAGCTCACGTCTTCTCAAATAGGCGCTTTCGTTGCTTTTTCTCGGCTTGATTGAATAGAATCCCATCCCAAGGATCTTGTTTGTTAAAAGAGTCTTATTAAGGATGGCAATCACAGGAGTTTTAAGCTGAATACCATCATCTGATAACTGTCCTGGTATCAGCTCGGGTGTTGAACCTAAAAACAAGGGCACCGTATTTTTTTCAATGGTATTGAACTCATCGACATCATCTGTCACGTCAATCCAATCTTTTATGAAATCAAAATTTGACGCGTGACAGTTACCATCTTTACAATAGTACTTAAACCTATAGTTGCAGAACTCTTTATTCTCCATAAAATCATGGATCCATTCAAGTGTAGGTTTGCCTTTGTTCAATATTTCCTCTAAATGGTGTAGTTTCATAATTTGTGTTTTTGTGTTTTCAAATAGTCTTCCAAATCCTTTTGTTTCCCTTTTTTCCTGCACCAGCCACATCCATAGGTGTTATTTTTTGTAGAAACCATTATATGGTGCTTCCCGTTTGAATATGGGCATTTTGCCAGCCACTGATATTCACTTTTACCATCAGGAAAGGGGTCAAGGTTTACTTTTTTAAGAAAATCAATAAAAGGTGTTTTTAATTCTTTTGCTCTATTAATGTAATGGTCTCTTTTTTCTCTTATACGGTCAATGATGGTATAAAATTCCTTTTCATCTAATAAGCCTTCTTTTTTAAACCTTGGCACTCCACCATATGTTCGCCACTTTTCAAAGTAGTTTTCAATTAGATTTATAATATCTTTTTTGTTGAGAGAATCGTTTATTTTCAATGATTCATTACAGTCATGAAACTCCTCATTGGTATCGTTGGTGGTATATAGCTTTAAAAGGTCATCCTCTTTTTTTAGGAAATACCTAACGTCAATATCCCACATGGTTTCTTCAGTTTCCAATAAAAAGACGTGATCACTATCGGTATCGTGATTATTGATTAAACTTAGAAAGGATTTTACTTCCCTTATTTTTTGACAAAGCTCAAAATCCTCAAGGTCAATAGCTTGTTTTAGGTAGTCTTTTAATATTTCTTGTCTGCTGTTTCTAAAAGCCCATACATTAGGTCCAATGTAAAAGCGGTAGGGATTTTTAGCCAGGATTTTTACCTTTTCTTTAAGTGTAGCGTTGATATGGTTCCACATGGGGTGTCTTTGGTTATCCATTGGTTTCTTTTTTTATCTTGTTAATTGTAGTGAACAGAACCAGGTGTATGGTATTATGGGGTGTCAGTATCATAAAACTTCCCTTTCCGTTTATGGCATAGTGCCTGCTTTTTAGTTCTCCAATACTGTCGTAGCAGAACACTATGTAGTCATTTGCTTTTGAAAAGTCGAGACATGTAATTCCGTTTGTCTTATTAAAATTTATGTATAGATTTTTACCATTCTCTTCATGGTTGGCTACTATGAAGGTATTAGCATTGTATTCTAATGTTTTAGTATTATCTACTGACTCTTGTATCTGATTTAAATTCATATAGTTTCTTTATTATCATTTATATCTTTTGTAATGGTGGATTAGTTCTATAGTGCCTTGTGTTTGCAGCCAATAGTTTTAGATTGGTGTCATTTAGTGTGCCACCCATCGGAATGTACATTGACTCACAGACACCGTTGTTATCTATAAAAAAACATTGACGGTCAGAGAGCACTAAACAAACCCAATTCTTATAGTTCCTTTCGGTTTGCAGTTGTCTTAATTTGGTTTTTCCCACCTCGACAAGTTCATCAATCAGGATATTTATCTGTTCATTTTTGGATAGTTTTATGGTATCCCTGGACACATCATAGATGTTAATACCGGGAAGGGCAGAGGATGTGTCGTTCGGGTCTATTTCTATATCCTCTGATATGAGGTGTATGGGAAACTGGACATAATCATTGTAGCCATTGGTAATTAAATAGTACGGGAATATGCCATAATATTCTGAAAATTGTGATAGTGATATCATTGTTAAATGTGATTAGGTTCTTGATTCAATAGCTGTATGAGCTTATCATCGGAATCCACATTGACTAGTGTAGTTGGTAGACTTTTGTGAAAATCCACAGAAATGAGTTTCCCCAAACTTGTTTTAGAAGGGGTAAAGGCTTCTATGTAATCCTCATAAATTAGATCCATTTTATAGAATAGAATAAGAAGAATTCTCTCAAGTTCCTTCGCATTGAGTTTTGCACTTTCT
>Ga0206131_10008055_pt1 | contig 10428 bp, 9 predicted proteins | sample Helgoland_Spring_FD_148636 | JGI IMG/M metagenome (GOLD analysis project Ga0206131, IMG submission 148636) | Pelagic subsurface seawater microbial communities from Kabeltonne, Helgoland, North Sea - Helgoland_Spring_Bloom_20160517_1 | ecosystem: Environmental > Aquatic > Marine > Epipelagic ... | reverse complement strand
CAAGCCATCAAAATCATTGATAGAAAAGTAACTTAAGTTTAACATTTACAAATTATGTCATATCCAATCATCGTAGCGATTGATGAGACTCAACTAAGCTCTTTCAAGCAAACCGTTGATTCTCTTGATAGTGACTTATGTATGATAAAGGTAGGAAGTGTAAGTTTTAATGCTATAGGGCATGAGGCTTTAACATATGTTGCATCAAAGGGGTTTGAAATTTTTTTAGATCTCAAATTACATGACATACCAAATACTGTAAAAAAATCTATTGAGGGACTAGTTTCTTTGCCTATAAGCATGATGACTATTCACACTTCTGGTGGCCTTGAGATGATGAAAGCTGCAAAGAAAGCAGTTGCAAACACTAATATTAAAATATTTGGTGTTACAGCTTTAACCAGTTTATCAGATGCGGATACAGACGTTATCTTTAAAAGAACTGCTTCTGAACAGGTTGCAGCTATGCTAGATTTAGCTCAAGAAGCACAAATAGACGGAGTTGTATGTTCGCCTCATGAGCTTGATTTGGTTGTTGAAAGAAAATCATTGCTGTCTATAACACCAGGAATAAGACTTTCTGAATCTGTAGACGATCAAAGCAGGGTGATGTCACCAAAAGATGCTATATCAAAAGGTGCTGACTATATTGTGATAGGAAGACCTATCACCAATGCACCAAACGTTAGTCAAGCACTTCAAGAAATCCATAATTCAATATGGCAGATATGAACATATTCAATAAAATTATAGATGAAACTTCTCAATGCAAAGATGAGGTTTTTCAGCATGTATATACAAATAACAATCTAGAATACAAATCTTCATTAAGAGGATTTAATAGTAAGCTTTTTTCTCTGTTTAAATCTCACTATGATAATCTAAAGGTTTCTCAATCAATTCAATCTTTATTTAAGGGTGACATTGTTAACGAAACTGAAAATCAGTCAGCATTGCATCATGTTTACAGAGATATGCATGCTTCCTCTTCAAACAATTTTGCTTCTTCAGAATTAATAGAATCTTGTCGTTTAAATATTGAAAAGTGTATAAGACTTAAACAGGACTTAATTAAAAAAGGTATTAAAAATATTGTTACTATTGGTATTGGTGGTTCCTTTGAAGGACCTAAATTGTTAATTGAAACGCTAACAAGTGAGAATGATAGAAACTTTAAGCATATTTTCTTAACCGGACCAGATATAGTTGAATTTAATGAAACAGTTAAACCATTAAACCAAGAAGATACTTTTTTTATTGTTTCCTCTAAGTCATTCAGCACTGATGAAACTCTGCAAAGTATGGCTTTGTCAAAAGCATGGCTGGAAGTCAAATGTAAATTTGAAGACCACTTTATAGCTATTACCTCCCAGCCAGATAAAGCTCAAAACTTTGGTTTTAAAGAAAACATAATTGAATTTCCAAATGAAATTGGAGGAAGATACTCAATGTGGTCTCCAATAGCACTTCCAGCAATATTAGAACTTGAAGAAAACTTTAAAGATTTTTTGATAGGAGGATATGAAGCAGACAATCTTCTGCTTAACGACGATGATTATAATGACTTTATAAATTTATTATCTTTTAGTGATATTTGGTATAACAATTTTGATAATAAGCACACCAGAGTTCTTCTCTTATATAGCTGGAAAATGAGATTTTTTTCTGATTATGCTCAACAACTTGAAATGGAGTCTATTGGAAAACAAGCAAATCCTAATTCAATATTTAAAAATACTGGCCAGATTATTTTTGGGAGTTTTGGTTCTACAGCTCAACATAGTTATTTTCAACTACTACACCAAGGCACAGCTTCCACATGTGCAGATATTTTTACAATTGAGTCAAATAAAGGCACTAATAAATTGTTATATGCTCAATCACAGGCACAAGCAGGTCTTTTATCAAATGGACCTAATAAAGAACTAGAATCATTTGAGCAAGTAAATGGAAATATTCCTACAAACTTATTCACACTCAAAGAATTAAGTCCAAAAAACCTTGGCTTCTTAATCGCAACTTGGGAACATAGAACTTATGTGACTGCAAAAATGCTTCAAATCAATCCTTTTGACCAATACGGTGTTAGTGCGGGGAAAATTTTTGCTAAAAAGTATTTAGATGAATATGGCGGTTAATCTTAAAAGGGTTCCATCAACACCGGGTGTGGTATAAATTTTTAACAAAACTGAAATCATTTATATTGGAAAAGCTAAAAATTTAAAAAAAAGAGTTTCTAGTTATTTTGGGAACTCTTTTAAAGACAGAAAAACTTCAAAAATAAAATTTTTAACAGACAAAATAGAAACCTTCACCACAAAAAATGAAGTTGAGGCGCTGCTCTTAGAACAAACTTTAATCAAAGAAAACAAACCAAAGTTTAATATTCTTCTAAGAGATGATAAGACATATCCATACATATATTTTTCTTTAGATCATGATTATCCAGGCATCTATTTAAAAAGAACAAAAAAGGCAGTTAATGCTAATTACTTTGGTCCATTTGTAAGCTCGGGAGCTGTAAAAAAATCTATTAAGGAAATTCAAAAAATTTTTAAACTCAGAAACTGTAATGATTCTACTTTTTCAAATAGATCTAGACCATGCATAGAACATCAAATGAAGAGGTGTTCTGCGCCATGTGTAAAGAATATAAGAAAAATTGATTACTTTGAGGACGTGGAATCTGCAAAATCATACTTATCTTCATCTGATTCACAGACTATTGAGCGCTTAAAGAATGACATCCAAAAGGCATCTAATGAATTAGATTTTGAGAAGGCTGCTGAAATAAGAGATAGACTAAAAAGAATTGAGCTGATTCGTGAAGAACAGTCCATTGTTACTGTTGCAAGAGATATAGATATATTTTCCGTGCATTCAGAAAATAACTATATAGGTATTTCAATAATAGTTGTTAGAAAGGGTAAAATTAGAGGAACAAAAACTCATCTTGTAAAAAAAGCTTTTTATGAATCTATCGATTCTGTATATCAAATGGCAATTATTAACTTTTATGATTCTCAATTAGATATTCCTAAAAAAGTTTTATGCACTCACTTGCTTGAAAGTAAAGAATTGATTAGCAAGGTGCTAAAAAAGAAATTCAATGCAAATATACAAATTACTCATAGTCCAAGCAAATCTATTCGTCCTATTTATAACTTATGCAAGCTTAATGCAAAGCAAATAATTGAGAATCATTTAAGCAAGTCAGATAAATATAACTTTGCATTTGACGACTTAAAAAATCATATAGGACATAAAAAGAATATTAAAAAAATTGAAGCATACGATGTTAGTCATATTTCAGGAAATCATGCTGTCGCATCATGTGTTGTTTATACAAATGAAGGGCCTAGCAAGAAAGAATATAGAACATTTAATATTCCAAAAGAGTTATCAGGAAATGATGTTGGTTCTATAGAGCACGTAATACAACGAAGAATAAAATATTATGGTAAAAAAGAAATAAAACCTGATTTAATTCTTATTGATGGTGGTAAAAATCAATTAAATTTTTCTCAGTCTGTAATTCAGAATTCAGATTATAAAGATATAAAAGTTATATCAATTGTTAAGGGTATAAATAGAATAAGAGCTACTGAAACAGTGCTATCAAAAGATGGGATAATTGAATTTAATAAGGACTCTAAGGGTTATTTATTATTGCAAGAAATAAGAGATGAGTCTCATAGATTTGCAATTAATGCTCAAAGAAAAAAGAAGAATGCAAAAAATAGGAAATCTCAATTAGATAATATTGAGGGAATTGGCGAGGTTTTAAAGAAAAGATTGCTGCTAAATTTCAAAAGCTTAAAAAATATCAAATCAGCAAAAATAGAAGATTTAATGACTGTAAAAGGTATTAATGCCAAAATAGCACAATTAATCAAAGAAAAGCTGTAATTTGTGACTACCTTAATAAACATATTAACATTATCAAGAATTTTCTTAGCAGCTATAATTTTTGTACTTTTAATGTCACCTGATGGATATTTGTTTTCACTAGTACTATTTTTTTTAGCTGGAGTTACAGATTATTTTGATGGTTACTTGGCCCGAAAATATAACGCAGTATCTGTACTTGGTGAAATACTAGATCCAATTGCAGATAAAATCCTTATTCTTTTTATCTTATTTGGACTTGCAATAAATCTTTCCAGTTATTTGATTGGTTTCATTGGAGCAATAATTATAACTAGAGAAATTTGGGTGGGGGCTCTAAGAGATCTAAATGCAAGAAATGGAAAAAGCGATGCCACTAAGGTCACATTCTTGGCAAAAATAAAAACTTCAGTTCAATTATTAACTCTATCAATATATTTATTTGGATTGGCAATAAACAATATGTTAATAATTGTTATAGCAGATATTCTATTATTCATCTCACTTTTTATAACTTTATATACAGGGCTAATTTATACAATAAATACCTTTAAACCAGAATGAAAATAGTTATAGTTAGCGGTGGATTTGATCCAATTCATTCTGGACATATTGAATATTTTAAATCAGCAAAAGAGTATGGAGATAAGTTAATAGTAGCTCTGAACAGCGATCAATGGCTTGAGAATAAAAAGGGTAAGTTTTTCATGCCATTTTCTGAAAGATATTCAATAGTAAGTTCGATTAATTATGTAGATGAAGTTATTGATTTTGACGATGACCATATGGGGTCATGTTCTAATGCATTAGAAAAAGTTAAAAAGCAATACCCAAATGATGAAATTTTTTTTGCTAATGGTGGTGACAGAAATAGTATTAACATTCCTGAGTTTTCAGTTGATGGAATTAAATTTTTATTTTCTGTAGGTGGCGATTATAAAAAAAATTCTTCTTCATGGATTTTGAATAAATGGCAATATTATTTTGAAGAAAGACAGTGGGGGTCATTTTTTAACCTTTTTCAGACTAAAAACATCAAAGTAAAAGAATTAATTATTGATCCACAAAAAGAAATTAGTTTTCAAAGACATTTTAAAAGAAATGAAATCTGGCTAATTAGTTCAGGCACATGCCATGTAACATTTGCAAATAACAATAATTTAAGTGATATCAAAAAAATAAAATTAAACAAATATGATCATTATTTAGTTCCTATAGAAGCATGGCATCAGATCACTAACACATCCAATGAACCAGTTCATATAATTGAAATTCAATATGGGGATGAATGCGTTGAAGAGGATATTGAGAGAATCACAGAATTATAATCAATCTTCTTCTTTCATTAATAAAACTATTGTATACAATACTTACTTTTATGTATGGCTGGATGGCAGAGTGGTTATGCAGCGGCCTGCAAAGCCGTTTACGCCGGTTCGATTCCGGCTTCAGCCTCCAAGTTTTGTGAAGACATTTTTGTTTTTGAAAGTATAATACACCAAATAGGTATCTATTAACTTGCCCGAGTGGTGGAATTGGTAGACACAAGGGACTTAAAATCCCTCGATAGAAATATCGTGCCGGTTCAAGTCCGGCCTCGGGTACCATATATAATTAATGTTACATTTATATAATTTAATCTATGTCAGAAAGTAGTATCAAAATTACAATAGTGGGGTCGGGTTACGTAGGAATGTCCCTGGCAGTGCTTTTAGCACAAAATAATGATGTTACTGTATTAGATATTAATAAAGAAAGAGTCGCAAAGATTAACAATAATGTAAGCACTATTGTTGATAAAGATATTGAGAGATTTATGAAATCATCATGCCTGAAACTTAAAGCAACTCTAGATAAGCGTGAGGCATACTCACAATCAGACTACATTTTAATAGCCACACCTACAAATTACGATATAAATAAAAATAGCTTTGATACAAGCACAGTTGATTCTGTTGTAGCAGATGCTTTGTCTTTTAATAATAGTGCTTTGGTAATTATAAAATCTACCTTACCAATTGGACATACTCTCATGCTTCAAAGAAAACATAGAACAGAAAAAATTATCTTTTCTCCAGAGTTTCTTCGTGAAGGAAGTGCGCTTATGGACAACCTCTATCCATCAAGAATAGTAATAGGATCTTATAGCACGCAAGCAAAAAATTTTTCTATATTGTTAGAGCAGGCTGCAGAGGTGGAAGATATAGAAATTCTTTATATGAATTCTTCAGAAGCTGAGTCTGTTAAGCTTTTTGCAAATACATTTTTAGCAATGCGAGTAGCTTTTTTTAATGAACTTGATTCGTTTTCGATAGTTCATAATCTCAATTCTGAAAATATTATAAGGGGAGTTGGAAGCGATAACAGAATAGGTAACGATTATAATAATCCATCCTTTGGATATGGAGGCTATTGCTTGCCTAAAGATACAAAGCAGCTTGCTGCTAATTTTGATAAAGTACCACAATCTATTATTAGTGCAATAATCTCATCAAATTCCATCAGGAAGGATTTTATAGCAAATCAAATTATTAGTACAAATGTAAAAACTGTAGGTTTCTATAAGTTAGCCATGAAAGCAGGAAGCGATAATTATAGATCCTCTGCTATACAAGGCATTATAAAAAGAGTTAAGCAAAGTGGCATCAGAGCTATTATTTACGAACCAGATATTCAAAATAATTATTTTTTAAATGTTGAAGTTATTAACAATTTTGATGATTTCATTTCCTTATCAGATCTGATAGTTTCAAATAGGCTTTACGATAAACTTATAAAATATAAAGATAAGGTTTATACTCGAGATATTTTTAGGACAAATTAGTTAATGGAAAAAGTTATAGTAACTGGTGGAGCAGGGTTTATTGGAAGTCATTTATGCAACAGATTAAAAGATGAGTATGAGGTTTATTCAATTGATAATTACTTTACCGGTAGTAAAAATAATCATATAGATGGCGTTAATTATACTGATGCTAGCGCAGCTGATATTTCAAAACATTTTAATTTTTCTCCTAAGTATATATATCATTTAGGTGAATATTCTCGTGTAGAGCAAAGTTTTGAAGATATTAAGAAAGTATGGGAATATAATAGGCAAGGAATAGTTTCAGTACTTGAATTTGCTCGTGAAACTTCTGCAAAAATTATTTATGCCGGAAGCTCTACTAAATTTGGCGATAAAGGTCTCGGAAAAAATCAAAGTCCATACGCCTGGTCTAAGGCTAGCAATTCTGAGTTGGTAGTTAACTATGGGAATTGGTTTAATTTACAATATGCAATTACATATTTCTATAATGTCTATGGAGACAGAGAAATAAGAGAAGGAAAGTATGCAACTTTAATTGCTTCTTTTGCAGAAAAAATGAAGAATAATAAAAAATTAACAGTCGTTAAGCCCGGTCATCAGTTACGAAATTTTACTCATATTGATGACATTATAAATGCTCTTGTATTAATAGGAGAAAAAGGTTTAGGTGATGATTTTGGTATAGGGTCTGATGAAAGTTATAGCGTTATAGAAATTGCTAAACTCTATGGTGGAGAAATTGAGTTTTTACAGGAGAGAAAAGGCAATAGAATGTCAGCAGATGTATTGACAAAAAAAACCAAATCACTCGGTTGGAGGCCTGAAAAAAATATAAATGACTACATTAACAAAATGAAACTTAACAATTGGGAATAGATGCTTTTATATTGTAAAGATAGTTTAGTATATGTAGATATCTCTAATCAAAAAAATCGTGTTCAGGAGATAAGACTTTATGCTTCTATGCTTGAAGCCGGCTGGAACCTATATGTTAGCAAAGATCAACTATCCTCTCTGCGTCAGATTAAGGGAATAAAAACAGGCACCACTAGCAATAAAAAAAAAGTTGATATCACGATTCTAACAAATCATTCTATGCCAATAACCTCAATCAACAATGTTGCCTCAGAATTAATATTTCCTGAATGGTTTTTTAATAAAAATAATGATCTTAGCAAATCTGACAAAGCAATATTCGAAGGCTTGGTCACAAAAGAAAGAATAAAATATTTAGCTAGAATGTTAGATCATGGGAGATTAAGAGAAAAATTATGCTTATATACTTTCTATATTGGTAAAAAATATAGTGGTTTTATTGTTGGCAAATTACTCTCAACGAGAAATGTAAGAATAAAGTTCTCATTTAAAGGCAGAAAAAAAGACTTCAAACTTTACGATAATGATTATTTTTATAACCTTGGTAGTAATAAATTTGTAATTTGTCCACCAGGTGATTTTGTATGGACTTACAGACTTTTTGAAACAGTTATTGTGAAATCAATTCCAATTATAAATCATGAGGATGCCTATGTTAATAAATATGGTTTGATCACCAAAACCATAAATGATATTAAGCATTTAAACCATGAAGACTTCAACGATATAGTAAATAAAAATTATGAGATTGTTAAAAAAAATATCTGCAAAAGATCTTCTCTCAAGGATCTTCTAAATCATTACGAACAAAAGGTATAAAAATAAATTCTAATAACCTGTTTTGATATTTATATTTTTTAGATGTTTAAATTAGAATGATTGCCATCTAAGATGGCTTACAAATAATTGTAAATTTAAAAAATATTATTTAGAACTTGATCGTCTAAGGTATCAGGGCATTACACAATCACCAAATTGTAATATAATCAATCGAAATGCAAGATAACATGAACAAAAACAAATCAAAAGAATATGTTGGTGAGATAGATCTTATGGAAGTTATCAATGTTTTTTTAGCGCAGAGCTGGTTTATGATTTCATTTACTTCCTTTTTTTTAGTAATAGGGGTAACTTATAGTCTTTTTCTGCCAAACACATATGAAGCCAAAGCAATATTGGTTTCTTCTGAATCATCGAATAGCATTTCTACTGCTTTAAATAACTACAGTGGTCTTGCTGGGTTGGCTGGAATAAGCTTACCTTCCCCGGCAAATGAAAGTAATTCATCAAAAGCAATCCAAAAGATACAAACCTTAAGTTTTTTTGAAAATAATGTTTTACCTAACATATTTCTCCCAGACCTAATGGCATTAAAGTCATGGAATTCTAAAAACAATTCATTGGTTTATGACAAAAATATATATGATATAAAATCAAACACATGGATTAAAGATAATTCAATAACCGAAGCTCCAACTCCTCAAAAAAGTTTTAAAAAATTTAAATCTGATCATATCAGCGTTAGTGAAAATCTTGCAAAAGGAACATATGCTTTATCAATCAAGCATCAATCACCTTTTATTGCAAAAAAATGGGCAGATTTGGTTTTTGAACAAGTTAATGAGTTTTACAGGGATAAAGATAAATCGGAATCAGAAAAGGCTGTTGAATATCTAAATTATCAAATATCTACTAACAATTTGTCTGAGGTTAAGCAAGTTATTGCAGATTTATTACAACAAGAAACTCAAAAGTTAGCGATTATTGAGGCTAAAGAATATTATACCTTTGATTACTTAGATCCACCCGCTGTTATGGAGCAAAAATCGGAGCCCAACAGAGCATTAATATCAATTGCAAGTGCTATACTGGGAGCATTACTAAGCATTTTTATAGTGCTTATAAGGCATTATGGTTTTAAGAGAAAATATTAGTTTCAGACCAGTGTATCATTATAGTAAAGATATCAATATATTATGACAGTTTTATCAAATACAAAAATAGCCATCATTGGCCTAGGTTATGTAGGGCTGCCTTTGGCTTTAGAGTTTAGTAAAAAATTTAAAGTTATAGGTTTTGATATAAATCATAATCGAATTAATGAATTAAACTCAGGTTTAGACTCGACTCGAGAGGTTTCATCGAAAGAACTTTCTGATACAAAAAATATAAAATTTTCAGCGTCTACTAGTGATATAAAAGATTGTAATGTTTATATAGTTACTGTTCCAACTCCTATTGATAAACATAAGCATCCAAATTTAACTCCTTTGATTAAAGCAAGTGAAATGTTGGGTAAATTAATTAAAAAAAATGATGTTGTGATATATGAATCAACTGTATATCCAGGGGCTACAGAAGAAGATTGTATACCGGTTATTGAGAGAGTATCTGGCCTGAGATACAACCATGATTTTTATGCAGGGTATTCACCCGAAAGAATTAATCCAGGTGATAAAACTCACCGCCTTTCAAGCATTATGAAAATAACTTCAGGCTCAAACCCAAAAACAACAAAATTTGTTGATGACCTCTATTCTTCAATTATAGTCGCAGGAACTCATAAAGTATCCAGCATTAAAGTTGCTGAAGCTGCAAAGGTAATTGAGAATACTCAAAGAGATGTAAATATTGCTCTTATAAATGAATTATCATTAATCTTCAATCGATTAAATATCGATACATTAGAGGTCTTAGAAGCAGCAGGCACTAAATGGAATTTTTTTCCATTTCGTCCTGGGTTGGTGGGAGGTCATTGCATAGGTGTTGATCCATATTACTTAACTCATAAAGCTCAAGCGGTTGGATATAACCCTGAAATGATTTTAGCCGGCCGAAGGATTAATGATGATATG
>Ga0206131_10008053_pt1 | contig 10431 bp, 4 predicted proteins | sample Helgoland_Spring_FD_148636 | JGI IMG/M metagenome (GOLD analysis project Ga0206131, IMG submission 148636) | Pelagic subsurface seawater microbial communities from Kabeltonne, Helgoland, North Sea - Helgoland_Spring_Bloom_20160517_1 | ecosystem: Environmental > Aquatic > Marine > Epipelagic ... | reverse complement strand
CAATAAGGGTCGGCCGACTGCCGCAGGCAGTCCTGCACTATCAACACATAGCTTACATACTATCAATTCATATCATACTAATCATAATATTCTATATAACATATCATATCCACTCATATACCTATTTAATGCGATGATAATATATTAATATCGCTCTTATTACCAATAATATTATGTATAATATTATCTCATTTTGAGTACATAATCTTTATTTTTCTATATTTTTATAAACTTTTATAATTTCTATTCTTTTTAAGAATTATGTACTCTTTGCTTTTTTAATTAAAATAAATAAATTCATATTATTATAATCATAATATTTTATATATTATACCATATCAATCACATAGCTTACATTATAGCAAATATTATTATGAAGTATCATAAGAATATTCTAAACAAGAATTTATTAATTATTTAGATGTTAATAATAGTATAAAAATAAACTATATAGAAATTATTTTAGTATTAATACTTATACTTGTATTGTATTTAGTTTATAAACAATATAAAGCAGATGACAAAAATTTATAAATTTTAAAACCTTCTGATATTTTCAATATGAATAATAATTATATTATATTATATTAGAATAAAATAATATTTAACAATGAGTTCAAATAGTAATAAAAAATCACCAGTTCCCTTCAAAGAAGAAGAATTGGAATCATTGAAAAATGAAGAACTATTACTTAAATTAAAAAAATTTATAACTCCGCCAGGTCATTATATCCCAAACAATGATCCATATGCAAATCGTGAATTAAGTGAATCATTATTACACGATTATTTTATTTATCCTGATATAAAAGAATTAAATAATAAAATTGAGAAAGATTTATTAAAAGATATGGTAATAGAATTAAAAGAAATTTATAATAGTAGTAGTTACGAAAAAGATCTGAATAGTTTGTGGTCAATTAATAGTGGAAGCGATTACTTGCGTGTGGATGAACTTATAAAAAAATATGTAGAAGAATCAGAAGATAAACGAGATTTAAGAAATATAATTTATACTTTGAAAACATTTACAGATAAAGATTTATTAGAATTTAATGATTATAAGAAGTCAATACAAGCACAAGAAGGTGGCAAAAAATCTAAAAAATTACCCAAAAAAGAAATCCTTGGTAAAATGAGATGCATATATAAAATACCAGGTGATCGCAAAGAATATGTAAAACATAAAGGTAAGCTAATTACAGTAAAAGATTATAAAGAATTAATGAAAGCTAAAAAAACCACTAAGCCAACTAAACCATCAAAGCCAACTAAGAAAAAATAATCATAACTCCTTAATCCATTTTGAGTACATAATCTTTATTTTTCTATAATTTTATAAACTTTTATAATTTCTATTCTTTTTATTAATTATGTACTCCTTTTTTTTAAATAAATCCCTTTTTTAAATTACCTCTCCTATTACTAAAACCTTCCTCATTACTCCAATTTTGAGTACATAATTTTTATTTTTCTATAATTTTATAAACTTTTATAAAATTAGCTTTTAAAAACAATTATGTACTCCTTTTTAAATAAATCCTTTTTAAATTAAAATAAATAATATTATATAATAGATAAATATAAAAATAGCATTATGGTTGGTACTTGCGCATTGAATGATATGAATGCTAATATGAAATTGATAGGTATATTTATACTTATTATTTTGTTGTCAATTGTAGTAATTTATTTCATGTATTGTAGTCGCAATAAACACTCAGAAATTCTTGAAAACTTTACTAGCAATGAAGCAACTTTAACTTATCATAACTATGGTTCTGAACATACAGGTCCATACACAGATGATGATAAAAAAACAATTACCGGAAATGTAACATTAAGGGATTGCCAAGTATATTTTGTGGGCGAGGATCAACAAGGAGATTGTGACGAAGAATATAGAGCTAACCCGAATACAACATGTAAATATGTATTTAAAGACGATTGGAAAGAAATTGCCAATATTAAAGTAGGTGAAGGTGAAGGTAATAATTATGCTAATAAAATATATAATCAAAGTTACACTTACACTGAAAACGATATTAAAAATCATCATTTGACTGCTCAATGTGTTAAAAAATTTGAATCCGAAAGCGACAAGAGATATATATATAGAGACAATGAATTAATTGTATATAACCACGATGGAAGCAGCGATGGTAATACTTTGGAATTAAATTATAAAACGGACGAAAGTGACGAAAGCGACGAATATGTGAAAGGTGATTTTATTTCAATGAAGTTTGGTAATAATGGCAAACCTTCGGATAATTATACTAATGTTATTGATAGTATATGCTCGAAAAGGTATAATGATCAACCAAATTTAAAAGTTGGTGATATTTTCTACAAATTTATATTGAATGGTGCCAATGAAATTATTAGCGTTAAATACGCGAAGGTTAAAAGCGATAAAAAATCATTTGAAATAGTAGATATAGATTTAAATGAATTCTCAGATACTCTTGCTACGGCGATTAGTTACGAAAATAATAAAATAGTTCTTTCAAAAGGAAATGTTATAAACGTAGAAAATGTAAAAATATATAAATTTTATTACGATTATTTTTGTAATAGTGAACATTCTGGTATAATTAAATCATTTATTGCAGACGAGTTTACAATGAATAAAAAATTTGTTAATTCGCCGCCATTTTCAATAATAAGTGCATCTTTACTTAATCTTGAGACTAGTGCAAAATCACCAATTATTATACCCGATTCTTTACATAATTTGTTTAATGATAACAAACAAAATTTAAAAAGCATAGATTATATCAGTGGTCTTTTAGATAATGAAGCAAGTAAATTAATAAGAGAGACTAATGAAACACCAATTATACTAATAAAACAATTGGGAAATCTTGTAAGCAAGTATGATATTAAAAAAAAAGCAGCAGTTGCACTTAAAGAATCATTTGGAATTGGTAAAACATCAGGTGAAATTTTTAATTATACCTTAGAAAAAATAAGTAGTCCAGGTCCACTACAATCTACTGTAAACAATGATATGAGTGTTAGTAATTCTGAATTACCCAATAGAGTTAAAACACCTATAAATATGTTTGGATTTGTAAAAGGATATAAAATATACGACATTGACGATAACACAGATATATCTTATTATACTTATTCTCCAAACCCAATCAATATCCCTGGTGTTACTGAAAATTTTTACAATTATTTAAAATCCGATTACAGACCATCTTATCAAAACAATGTAACACAATCTCTATGCGCCGAAGCTGAATCAAAAACAGGTGTTAAAGGATGGCGATTGGTAAGATTTTTACCACCTACTTCTGGTAAATGGTATAAAGCAAACGATAATTTAGCAGGAACTGCTATTTATGGAAATCCCACAGATTTTACATCCGAGTTTAGCTTGCCTTTTGGAAATTTTGATGAATTCTTATTTTCAACAAAAGGATTTAATCATTGGTTACAAGTATCAAAAGACCAAGCAATCGGAACAAATTATAGTAACCAACAAAGAATAGTCATAAAATCATCAATTTCATCAACTTCATACACCGCTGCTTGGTATAATAGAACGACACTCGGAGAAGATCCTTGGATAGGATTAAGGTCGCATGGAAAACAACCCGTTAATAATCCATCGGGGGGAGGAGACCTTATTTTATATGGAGAGAATAGTTATGGTAATAACGGGCATTGGTCATTACCTGCTATAAGTATGGATGGTGGTATGTGTGTGTTCGTAAGGGACTCTACTATTACTGAGTCAATAAACCCCGATACATACGATAAATTATACACACTTACACACAAATACAATAGTGGAAAAGACCACACGGTCTATACTTTAACTTTTAAAACAAATGTAATCGCTGATATATTAATTGTTGGTGGTGGTGGTTCGAGTGGTCATGGTGACGGCGCGTCTTGGGAACCCGGTGGTGGTGGTGGTGGTCAGGTCGTATATATGGAAAAGAAGGAATTTGAAAAGGGTATATATACTATTGAAGTTGGTAGAGGTGGTTATGGACAAAGAGTTATTTCAAGAAATGGAAGAGAGTGTTTAGATAACAATCAAAAATCGGTTAATAATAATAATTGTAAGGTGAATCACCCTTACACTGATGGAATGCCCTCAAAGGTTCTTAGAAATGGCATGCTTGTAAAGTTTGATAATATAGCTCTTGCCGCGGGTGGGGGCGCGGGGGGTGGCACTGGGTCTGGTGGTGGAAAACCTGGTACCGGCGGTAGTGGAGGTGGCGGAACTCATCGTGCCCAGAGAAGCATGGGTGGGCATAATCGATGGAACACGAATACAATATGGGATGGTAGTAAATATGTACGGGGATATAATGCGGGAGCAAATGGGCAACATAGTGGCACGAACGATGGTGGCGGTGGTGGTGGAGCTGGAAGTCCGGGATACGCAGATATCGGAGGTTCTGGTTTTAAATGTAATATAACGGGTATTGATAAATGGTATGGTGGGGGGGGTGGGGCATCGGGTCACTCTTCTGGTTCGGCTAGTGCGATGTCATTAGCAGTACAAAATGAAAGAAAAAACAAGAGAAGAGAGATGTTAGCACAAAATAGTGGAGGTGGTGGATATGTTAGCGGGCATAATAGAAATGCTCACCATATGAGTAAAATAGGACAGGGAAGTCCTGGATTTCAAGGCACCGGTGGTGGTGGTGGCGCAGGGTTCGGTAGTATGTATGCGGTAAAAACTAATTATACACAAGCCGGTGGTTCAGGTGTAGTTATTATCAAAGTCCATGGTAAAGCTCCACCGCCACTAAGTGGTATAGCCGATGATAACGTCGTAATAGTTGAACAACATATTAAAGATGAAGGCTCAAATATTGATAGTTATTTATTTGAACCTTTTACATCAGGTAATATGCCTGTAAATATTAAAAGTGCCAAAAAAAAATCAGGAGTAATTGGAAGTTATATATTCTTTGAATCGGGTTATTTTACTGATTTGAATTTATATTTAAGTAATGAAGGCAATGATATATCCGTTTTTAAAACCGTTTCCTATGAAATTATTTCTATTAACAATGGTTATGATGAAACCGTATTAATAACTAATAAAACTTTTACAATCCCTAGTTCTGGATTCTATAAATTTAAATGCACTTATATTCTTCATAATGTTAGTCTTGGCACAAAAAATATACTTTTAAATTTAACTTGTGTTAAAGATGGTAAAATATTTGATTTGAAAAAAGATTATATGTATAAGGGTAGAGTTTGGCCAGAGAGTTTCGGAACAGATTTAATTCCCGGTCAAGCTTTTTCTGCTAATATTTTTATTAAAGTGTTTAATAATACATACCTATCTGGTTTAAAAATGTCAGATAACAATTATAATAGTCTAAAAAAGTTAATGTTGTGGTTAAATGATGAAACACGCGATTTATTCAATGTAAATTATTGGAATAAGTTATACGATATGGCAAGTGAAAGTAAAAATTCAACCCTTTTATTAGATAATAATTGTGATCATACAATCGGTGGACCATCTTATAGAACAAACTGTGCCTTATTAAAAACTATTAATAGATTAAACGAAAATATCTCCGTATATAAAAATAATGATAAAATAGTTGAATTATTTGAGGGTAAATCATTCCCTGAACCGACATTTAAATCTGGTGTAAGAATAAACGATGAATTCACTAACACAACATTAGATATTAATAATTTTATTACCGTTGAAAAAGAAGATAACTATTTAAAAAGAACTCAGAACAATATCGAAGACCCGTTTTTCAGATTTGCAGAAAATGCTGAAAAATCTATATATGTTGCGCCCTTTTTTTAAAATTCTGACAAAATCCAAATGTTTTTTAGGTTTTCGCTTCTATCATATTCTCATTTTATTAGATTTTTATCTAATACATCTTTTACATTATTAACTTATTCATTATATGTCAATCCTTTTTCTTTTGTAATATTTATTTTAATATATTAAAATATCTCTTTATGGTATTTGTATAATGTTGGTAAGGAACAGAATACAATAAATTATTACCTTTTTAATTTCATCTTTTACAAGTTGATTTCTATGACTACCTGCATTATCTAAAATTATTACTTTATTTTTATTCTCATTGATAATCTTATCATCTTTTCCTAATTTTTCATGACATTTTATTCTTTCCTTATTGATATTACCTAAAAATATCATCCTTTCTTATAATATTTTTTCTTATCATTCCGTTTGCCCTGCTTCTTCTTGGCTTTCTAAATGTTTTTTGATAATATCTAATTCGGCTATTAAGTATTTAAACGTTCCATAAAGAATATAGTTTATTTGTGTTACGTTTAATGTTAGTATATCATGTATATACACACCACTACTTAATCTAATACTTCTAGGTTCAACAGAATTGGGGATTTGCTGTTGCACCTCTTGTGCTATAAATCCTAACTGATTTCTATCATTTGAATTTACATGCCCGGGTTTGAAATTATATCTATATAGCTCAATCTTTTTGAATATATCATAACATTCCTTATAAGACGCCTTGAATATGTTGTCCTTCATTCTGCTATCACTTGTTGATGTCCATACGGTTGTTCCATCTCCTGTCGTACCACCTTCCCCCGCATACACACCGCCGTGAACATGTAAGCTGTATCGTGGGTCGGTATTTCCTATCCCTACATTACCAGAAGCTCTATATATAGATGTTCCACCTTTATACCAATTACCTATGGTATTATCATTCTGCTTATAATTTCCTGTTACATTCATATCACCATTTACTAGTAACTTTTGGGTAGCACTGGCAGTCGTTCCTATACCTACGTTACCGTAATGATGTGTATTTGGATTAGCCGAATGATATGTCCATTGCGCTCCATGAGTTGTTGCTTGATATTGGGTCTTATAACGGATTATTACTATACCTGAACCACCAGAACCTCCGTTTGTATTACCACCACCACCACCTCCACCACCTGAGCCTGTATTAATAACAGCATCTTTACCTACATCATAAGCAGTAGTTCCACCATTACCACCTATACCAGAGCCACCTAATCCACTAAATCCAGATCCAGTGTTTCTACCACCGCCTCCACCACCTGCATAATAAGTATCAATACCTGTTATACTATTTAACTTACCATCTCCCCCATCACCATTTGTTAAACCTGCACTACCCGCACCACCGCCACCAGAACCATAATATTGTCCTGCAATATTAATACTTGTTCCACCTGAATTACCATCGGTATTTGTATCAATATCTGTTCCAGGCGTGCCATTCCAATCAGCACCTCCTCCACTTCCTCCACCACCACCTGTTTCAGCACTATCACTTGCACCACCTCCACCACCAATAGCAGTAATACTAAAATTATTTCCTATTAAAGAACTATTGTATCCTGATTCACCTATTACTGATCCTGATACTGATCCACTACCACCTTTACCAACACTAATAGAATAAGAACCGGTTAATAATTGTGAAACACTATAATAATATCCACCAGCACCACCGCCCCCTGCTGTATTATTACCACCGCCACCGCCTCCACCAACAATAAGGATATCGCATTCAGTTTCTTCTGGGAAATTGACAGTATATTCGGTTTGAGATTTTTTGAATACTAATTTTAAATTACCACCAATAACAGAGATGCCTGTTTCATCTATTCTTAAATAATCACCGTTTGCGTATTCCCATATTCTCGTATCACTTTGACCAGAAGATAAACTTAATTTTGATGTAGATGTATCTATATTAGCTAATGTATCTATATATAAATTAACTAAACCTTGAGTATATTCATTAGAAACCGTTATTTCTACAGAATCATAATCAATTGGTAATTGTAATTGAAAATACCCAACTGAATGACTAGTAACATAAACGCCATCAAAATTGAACTCTGAAACATTAGTAGAACCACCAGGTAATGAATTAGCATAATTGACCCAAGTTGTTAAATCATTATAAGGAGTAAAATCATAAACTAATTCATCTCCTGTTTCGTATGTAAACGCTAATGTTTTATATTCAGGTTCTTCCGATATGAATTCTTTGCCATATATATACCATAGATGAAAGTTAACTAATATTACACTACCCATTAATTCATTTACAACTAATGCAAAATATTGATATTGATTATTTACATTTATATTTTCTTCAAAATAGTCATTGGATTCACTTATTTGTTGTGTATATGATATTTTGGATCTTTTATGGACTAATACATCCCAATTTGTTCCATCATTACTTCCATAAATTTTATATGTTCCAGGAGCGCGCACTTCATAAGATCCAGCCCTTTGTTTAAAACCGTATCTTGTCAATTTAATTGGGCGAGGTAATTTTATCTTAATCCAATCTCCTAAATATCCAGGAACTATATAATTACTTTGAATATACATTCCCGTTGAAGAATATTCATTGCCCGCTCCTGACCAGCCTATATCGGTTGAAATGTCATTAAAACTTTTAAAACCTTCTTGGCTTCCAGAATTAGTACTGACCGATACTTCATAAACACCATTTCCATAACTTTCTCCACTTATTAAATGACTATAACTAGTAAAATTATGTATAGGCGGATACATTCGTTCTTCGGTGTATTGTTGTAGAGGCACGGGCGTTATTTCTAATTTTACTTTATCATTAAACAAAATATCTATCTCTTCTGCTGATAAAGCTTTATCGTATATACGAAGGTCATCTAAATATCCTGTATAATCATAGTACCCATGTAAAGTATTAAATCTTGTTCCTATTTTTAAATCAGCAGTGGAAGTAAAAGCATCAGTATTAGTATCACTTGCTATTAAAACACCATTTCTATATATTTTTCTATTATAATTAGATTCTACTATATAAACTAAATGTATCCAATTATTTAAATCTGATGCATAAGTTCCTGATGATGTTAAAGAATCGCCCCAAAAATCATTTACATATTTAATATTTCCACTATTATATACCAATCCAATATGTAAATGTTGTCGTTGAGTTGGCTGTGTTCCTTGACTTATAAAATATGTATTAGAGCTGATTGAAGTAGTTTTAATCCATACTGAAACACTGAATGCTTTATTTGCTAATGATACAGATGAAGTTTTAAGATAACTATCATTACTCAAAAAATTAGCGGATTCTCCTATTTTATATTCGGTTGATGATGTAGTTGGTGTTCCGTTACCAATAGTTAAGGTATTACCATTGCCACTACTATCAGTAAAATCCCCATCAAACTTATAATGAGCAATTAAATTAGTACTATCAGCTTCTAATACAGGATAATCTTCTGTAATAGGAGCCGTTTTTACCACATATACATCCGGTGCTGTTATTGTGGGTTCATTAATTTCCGTATCTTGGTTTACTATCACATTTGATTTTACCGTTTCTATTGTAAAGTTTTTATCACCGTCAATTACTTTTATTTCACTCGAATCTAATATAACAGGCATATATTTGTTATTACTCTATATATAAATTAGTATAAATATTTATATAAAAAAAATTAGTCAATAGCATTTAATTAATTAGTATTTGTCTCCTCAGCAACAGGCTCCTCTGTGGTATTTGTCTCCTCAGCAACAGGCTCCTCTGTGGTATTTGTCTCCTCAGCAACAGGCTCCTCTGTGGTATTTGTCTCCTCCGCGACAGGTTCCTCGGTGGTATTTGTCTCCTCCGCAACAGGTTCCTCTGTGGTATTTGTCTCCTCAGCAACAGGTTCCTCTGTGGTATTTGTCTCCTCAGCAACAGGTTCCTCTGTGGTATTCGTCTCCTCCACAACAGGCTCCTCGGTGACAGGAACAGTCATTCCAAGTTTGACTTTTATGTTTTCTAATTCCAGTTGAAGATGTTTTACGGCTCCGAATAGAGTATAGTTTAGCTGTGTTTGGTTAATAGTTAAAAAGTTTTCATAAGTATCATCTTTAACTTTTATTTTTTCATATTTTACGGCTTTCGGATAATACTTTTGAACTTCTTGTGCTATAAAACCATATTGTGTTTCATTTTTATTATTGGCGAATTGTTCTTTATAATTAAATTTGTATAAATTAATATTCTTAACGTTTTCATAACAAGTCTCATTTGACGCCAATGTAATATTCTCCTTTATTCTTTCGTCACTACTAGTAGCCCAATTTGTTGAAGTACCTCCTGTAAATCCTCCATGACTAGCATATAATACACCCGATGTATCAACACTGTATTGAGGATCCGTCGTACCTATCCCTACATTACCAGTAAGTCTATGAATGTTATGGATATTGTCACTTGAATACCAGTTGCCCAAATTAACATCATTTTGTTTATAATTTCCAATCATGTTCATATCCCCCTTTACTGTTAATTTATTAGTTTCGCTCGCCAACGTTCCTATACCCACGTTACCGTAATGATGTACATTAGGATTAGCTGAATGATAAGTCCATTGAGCGTC
>Ga0206131_10008050_pt1 | contig 10434 bp, 15 predicted proteins | sample Helgoland_Spring_FD_148636 | JGI IMG/M metagenome (GOLD analysis project Ga0206131, IMG submission 148636) | Pelagic subsurface seawater microbial communities from Kabeltonne, Helgoland, North Sea - Helgoland_Spring_Bloom_20160517_1 | ecosystem: Environmental > Aquatic > Marine > Epipelagic ... | reverse complement strand
TACACACCAGATTGGTTATCACTTTCAACTGTAAATTCTTTATTTGGAGTGGTAAAGTTCTTTTTACGCATAACTGTTTTGGCTACTAGTTCTAGTTCTTCGCCATTCCAATTAAGAACAAATGGTATATTAATATCAGTTTCCAAGTCTTTCATTACTGCTTGTGCGTCTGGACCTAGTTGGGCAATTGGTTTGCCATATTTAATGAATTCTTTTTTGAACAGCATAGCAAGTTCTTTAATTGAAATTGGCTTTATATTTCGTGTATCATTAACACGATCTATGAAATGGCGAGTGAATTCCACATCAATGCCAACTTTTGAAAATACCTTATCTAGTACACCTTCTAATGTGTCGAGCTGGTTTTGTGTCACACCAGCATTTTTATCTAGTTCATTAATTTTCATATTATATCTCTTTTCTCATATTCTCTGTTATCATACTTTTTAGATCCCATATAATATCTACTTCTAATAGACTTTCATATAATGAATCTTCCTCCCAGTTTTCATTGAGAGATTCACCGCCTAATTTTTGTTTGAATATTTCAACAATGTTATCTGGGATATCAGCACGACCATATAAATCTTGTAATATTTGATTTAACTCTGTGTCATCCGCGTTTGAAATCATATTACGAATCTGTGTAGCACTATTAACTGCTTCGCCACGTATCTTGAATGTAAATGTAGGAACCGTAGTTATATAACTGTGCTGGCGAAGTGGTTTAGCGCCTTCTATTCCTCTCCACATTTGTATATGTGCAGGTTCTCCATTCTTTTTCATTTTTGATCCAGACGCAGGAAAGTCAAATCTAGGATCTTCAGCCATATCTTTTTCTGACACTGCATATATAACAATCGTATTGTCAGGATCATATCTATCAGTGATTTCACTTGCAACATATGGAATTTTTGCTTGCACTATCGAATTAGGATCAACACCTGCTAACATCATCATGCGTTTCTTTTCGTCAAATGAAAATGGAGACTTATGTGCATCTGTTTTGCCTGAACTAGCAATAAAAACTTGTGCACCTTTAAATTTTTGCTTTAAATACTTGAATACTTTGCCATGTCCAATATGAAAAGGATGAAACCTTCCAGGATAGATAATGACTACCCTTGTATTTTCATTTTCTACTAAATCAAATAGTCTCATTGTAGTATAATTCCCGTGTATTTAAATAACTTATGTGTATTTATCATTTGTAATCAATAATAAAAAACTCTGGCAATGCCAGAGTTTTAATTTAATTTAATATAAGTATAATATTATTATTTTTTGAATAGTTTTTTGAATTTTTTATTTACATTGTACCATTTTTCTGGCGAATCATGATTATCCATTGCAATAATTGCATCGTCAAACTCTTTAACGGTGTTTATTCTATTCATTGCCTGGTGCTTTTCTTTTTGTACAATAATTTCATCATGTGTTAAATATTTTATATTACCTGCCACATTATTGAATACTCCAACTAATTTACCTTTTTTAATATCAATGTAAAGAAATTTCATAGTAATTCTCCTAATTTATTATGGTGCACCTAAATCTGTCATATTTAGTTTTGTGCCATTCGATGGTTGATCCGGTGTACCGTATATATATCTACCATCTGGGCTGATATTCATTGGGGTCTCGCGATAAAAACTCCCGCTCGGTGTACTCAATAATGTTCTATTTGATGATATGTCAAATGGAGTTGCCAATGTAAAGATTCTTATACCCTGATCTCCATATAACCAAATAGTTAACCCATCAGGTGCCATGAACCCCTTGGGTGTGGTGTAATTCCAAGTATTACTAATAACGGCATGAGTGAAGTATGTAGCGGTAGATAAATCCCACGCCGTTGTTAAATCGAAAACAATTACACCAGTACTATAATTATTATTAGAATATCTGATCCATGTATCAGTATCAGGATCTCTAGTGATGTAGTTGGTAATAATAACTGCCGTTAGTTTTGTTCCATCTCCTGCAATACTCCAACTCGATACAGAATCGGTGAAATCACGCGGTGAATCTGGGGCCGTGGAAAGCGAAGTTATATTAAATCCAGAAGAAGAAGCAGCCGGCCCGGTATATACATCTTTTTCATTTAAATTAATAAGTGACACACTACTACTGCTACCTCTTAAAACTCTGTTACCATTATCAACCACCTCTAATGCTCTAACCAATCCTGATCCATTAGCAATCGTAAATGGACTATAACTGTTGCTTCTTGTATCCTCACTAAGATCATATGGTACTGATAGATTGTATGCATTCACCTGACTTTGTCCGATAATATAACCAATCGACCCATCAGAGTTAAAAGTTACTGTTCTTTGGTTGGTCCTAGGAATGGCAGCATGAGAACCATATCCTTGTCCAGTTGCAACACTATAGCTTTCATACGTCCCGCCATCCCAATTATCTCTGTTTACCCATGGTGTTGTTGGCGGAGGAGGTGGATTCATCTTTCGGCGTCTATTAAACCAACGAGAATCTTCATCAACTACAATAGTATTTGCAGTTACTGAACCATAGTCATATACTGATGCTACTTCGAACAATCCACCCATATCAATAGATGATCCAACTGTTGATTTTGGACTTGCACCTGATCTTTTTCTATGACCTGCACCTGCCGTTCTTAATTTTGTAGGACCTTCAGTAATTACTCCGCGGTCTGCAATTTGAACAAAATCAATTGTTGGTGCTATTTGAACTCTTGATAGTTTAGTTGTTGATTTTAGTCCCGATATATTAAGACCTTTATAGTTATTTGGCATTAGTTTCTCCTAATTTAATATATTAATTCTTATGCAAATTGTGTAATACTTGCCATTACAGTGAAAGTTGCATCAGCAGTTTTAATAATTGTAAAACTATAAGTGTCTATGCCAGATGCATTGCCTGCGGTTGGGGCTGTTCCACCTGACCATTTAGGAGTACATGCTACACCATCAATTTTATATGAATTCACATAATATGGTGTTGTTCCCTGTGTCAATAGTATCACTGCAGTAAAACTTTGGCCATTATCAAGACTTGAATTTACATTTGTAAAATCAATTTCTCGATCTGCAGTTTGTTCTGCTGTTACAAATAAAATACCTTGAACAGTAGCATCAAATGATAGGGTTCCAGTTGTACTAATATTAGTTGTTACTTTCTCATGTACTTCTGCTAAGTTTGTTGCGCCCAATACATCTACGTCACCATTCACTGTCAATGTATCGAATGATGGATTTGCTGATACCCCACCAACCGTGTGGCCACCAACAGTAACACCATCGTGTACTACTAATTCATTTGTAGTTGTATTTAACGTTACTTCGCCCTCCACCCCGGTAAATGATGCATGATTTTCAGTTGTTCCTCGTCTAAATTTTACTGCATATGCCATTAATATTTCTCCTAATGAATATATTATAATGTTACAACTATTTATCAATATATTGTATCTTAGATAAATGTATATTTAACAAATATAAATATATATATCACATGTCTTGCAACAGAAAGAAAAATCATGATACAGTATATTCATCAATATGGTGATCAAGTAGCACTAAACTTAACGCTAGACTGCAATCCTGAGTTACTACATAGGTCATCGTGGTTCTCCGTTAATTATATCGTCTATCTAATTTGAAATTGCTATTATAGTCTATAGTAAATGAAAAAGTAGTTATTGTCAAGTATCCATAATTTACTACAATAATAACATGCTGTCCATGGTTTACCATATCATCATCCGTATATTGATTATGTAATTATGGTATCTCTCTTGTTGTGGACTATCCTTGTTTTTTACTTTGAACTTTCATTTTTCTTGTTTGCCATGGCACTGTATCTTCAAACATATTCACAACTTCGTCGCCTTGATATGCTTCGATAAGTTTCCACCAAGGCACAATTAACAAGTGTGATTTGAGAATCATACGTTCATTTTCTGTATCATTTACAATACCATGATAGCGATTTACATTTAAAAAGTTAGGATTAAAATATTCATGTGTTTCTAATTTTTCACCGACATTATGCGTTCCGTCTTCTTGTTCCAAATGTTCATAAAAACTTATTTCTGTTTTGCCGCGCAATGGGATATTGAATGCACTTAGTGCTCTAAAGTGATGTGCAGTATGCGGCTCTAAATTACCGCCAGGCGGCATCCAAATAAATGTAAAACGCATACAGTGTTTAATTTCATCCCAATTCAATGTTACACCGCAGTTATTTGCAATGTTTGTAATCCTTTGAAATATTTCATTCCAAATTTGAATGTTACAGTCATAGCAGACATTGTAAATTTTTTGCTTGGTGCTATCCATTCCTACCGTACCGTGATCGCCAAATTTGTCTTTAATTTTTTGGTCAAAGAAGTTATTGAGTTCGTCTTGGTCTGCTAAAAATCCATCATAACCTTTGGTTTCAGCAAACCTATCCTCATATCTATATCTTAGTTCGTTCACTTTATTCCTCCATAACAATGTTCATAATCAAAACTTAATCTATACAAATAACGATCACCTTCTACTGCATTACGTTTATGAATACTATGAAACTGATCCATAAAAATAAAATCGCCAGGCTGCCAATCGTCATGGTGCCAAATATATTTGTCTTGAAAAATATGTGCCAGTAGTTTGTCAATAATAAGTTCTTTATCCAACTTCTCTTCTGGTTTGTCTCTTAACCACATCTCTCTAATATAATGAAATGTAAAATATAATCCTTCGTCACCATCGTATGGATGCGTATATACCAAAGGCTTTGTTACACCATATTTAAAATCTCTTGTGGCGCCTTGAAACATTTTAAGTTCTTTATCGTCTTTGTCTAAGTCATAGAATGTTCCATTTTCAAATTTAAATGTACAATCTATTTGCTTATAGAAATTTTTATCTTCATCACATAAATCTTTGTATGCTTGTCTTGTGTCACAAAAACTAGTTACACTATTTTTGCCTGGTCTGACACAGTAAAGAGCCACACAGCATTCTTTACCACTTTTCCTGCCATTGCCATTACTATGCCAGTCTAATTCTTTGTCTGCAAAGATACCAATCTTGTCGCCATCTTTGCGTTCGTTTGTTACTCTAAACAAACCAGGATAATCTGGGTGCATAAAAAATTGATTTGGTTTAAGTACATTGCCAATTAATTCACATACTCTTAGTATACCAGATTCATCTAGATTTTGATTTCTAACGAGTACTACATTATCTTTTACAATGTTTTTACCCCAATCTCTAATTTCTGAGTCACTCATTGTGTTAAAGTCTACGTTGTATTGTACAGCATCCATTTGCATTAATTCTCTTCTCCTCAATTTATTTATGATAATATTATACTAACTGCATTTTCTACTGTGATATACTCTGTAGTGGATATATTAGGATACTTTTGTAATATGCGTTCAGTTCCTACATATCCAAAATGAGTATATTTTAAATTTAAAGATGTGTCTAGATTAATCAAATCATTGTGCAATACACGTAATGATTTTTTTTGTATTTGGTATTCTAGTAAATGTTCGTAGTTTTTTAATATAGTTTCATCTTCTGCTACATTACTACCAACATTAATTATTGTTTTGTTAGTATATTTAAATGCATGGAACAAATCTAATAACATATAAGTTTGTCCAAACCCATCATGTGCATTGTTTATAAAAACATCAACGTCATTGCATTGTTTAATAATACGTTTTCTGTCAATACGGTTATTAATGTCGTAGCTAGTACTTTTACTAAATCCAATAAAGTTTACAACTGATTCAGATATAGCTTTTCCTATACCCGATGTATGTCCTGTTATTGCGTATTTCATCTATCACCTAATATTGTAACTACTAAATGTAATCTTTCATCCGTACTACCGTTAAATGCAGTATGCGGAACAACTGTATTTGTCCAATACCATTGATTTTGCTTTAGATGTTTACTTTCGTTTTCGATTACCATATAACACCCGGCTTGTGTTTTTATTGGATAATGTAATCTTGGAGTGTTATCGTTATGCCATGTTAAACAAGTCTTTGGTCTAGAATTCATTATTCGTATTCTACCAACTTTGTATTTTTTAGTTATACTATTGTATACATCTTCGAACAATGAATCTTTAAATCCTGTACAAAGTACTTCAAAACTATCATCTTTCAAAGGAACTTCTCTACGAGGTACTATAATTTTTCCGTGTTCAGTTGTGTAAGAGTTGTCCCAATCTAAAAATAAACTTCCTCTTCCTGTTAGGCAATTTGACGGATCGTCTTTGGTTGCATTTAAACAAATTTGATCTTTGTCATTTTTATACCACCAAATCTTTTTTTCGTTGAGTAGTTTTAAAAACTCTGTATGCAAATCATATACAGGAAGATCGTTAAGTTCGACAAAATTCATTTGCATTAGTTCTTTTCTCCTACTAGTATTTTATTTGGAGTTTCACGGTCACTGTTAACATAATCTCTCCAAAGTGTTGCGTTTTCAAGTTCTTGTTCATATTCTTCTTGTGTATATTTGCCAATACTAAAGTTACCATCTAAGTCCCAAACGTCTGCTACAAAATGCCATCTATCAGTATTACTTCTATTTAAAACATTGTGGTATGGATGTACATATGCAAGATAACTATTTCCCTCTTCAAGTATGTAACTTTCTTTCCCATGAATAAAATCAGTGCCTGCATCTGTTATAATAGGAATATGGAATCTATAAAAGTTACCATCAGTATGCTTTTTAATTTCTCCACTTGGATGAATATATGATAGTCTTGCTCTTCTAGGATTCATATTTTTTTCATGTAGAAAATCTAAGATTTCTTTAAAATATCCAGTACATGCACTTGTTTCTATACTATAGTCTAACATGTGATAAATTTTATGTTGCCTAGCATAGTCTAAATTAAAATATACTTTCGGATCAGGATCTGTCATATCTTGTTCATCATATTGCGGATATTGTATTTCTACATTAAAATTGAATCCGCTTTGCAAAGAACCGTCTTGACTAGATAATGCAATACCATGTAATCCACCATCTCTTTGTTCGTTAATATTGTTATACTCTAATATACGATACAGTTCAGACTTTAATCTATCTTTGTTAAACTTCCAATCATTTTTTACCACATGAGTCAAATCAGCAAACTTTCTTTGTTTGGTAAATTATCATAATCCACTCCAAATATTAAAACGATTCTAGTGTTATCGCTACTGTTTGTTACTCTATGTAACCAACCTGTATTAACAAAATAGCTTTTACCTCTTTGCATATCCAAACTAATTTCTTCGGTTTTTGTTTTCCATTGGAACAAACTTCCGGCTGTATTAACAGGTATTTGTACTCTACACAACACACTTGTATCAGTATCTATATGATAGTTTAGTTCATTGCCTCCATGCATAACACTTATACGTGCTCTATAGGGTGCGTTAAATTTATCTTTAAGGTATTGTTGTATAGCAGTTGTTTTTAAATCATCTCTCCAACTGTTATAATTTTTTTCATCAATTTCACTGTCCGCATTGTTGTCTAGTTGCTGCAATAGTATTTGACTGTATGTTTCACTAGCAGTAAATGCACTTTTAACATCACAATGTTGTGATATCTGATAATTGTCACCGCCTAAATCATTACCTGTGTAGTTATTGGCAATTTCCAATATCTCATCTAACACTGATTCGGGAACATTATCTGTTACTTGTCCGTGAGTTTGCATCTGATGCCTACGTGGTCCATTTTTACCACTTACTCTGCTTCTTCTTGTATCGTGTATAAGACAATTATCGGTCATAATTTTCCTTCCATTTATGAATACTTATACTTTTTAAAGGCAGGCTATAATTATTAGAACAAATAACTTGCCAACTTGCAGGATCATCGTCCTGTGGATAAGTTTGATACAGTCCTTCTAAGACTTTCCATTCATTTTGTTTCTTATATTTATTGTTTAGTTTTTCGGCTAACAATGCCAACGTTCCTCGTCTACGTTGAAACTCCACACTGAAAAATAATCTGGTAATATTATTTTGTTTTGCCCATTCTAATTGTGGATCTAACATTAGTGTTGCTGGTGTTTCAGTATCTCTTTCATAATTCATATTTTTACGTCTGTATTGCGGATTGTAATATGTTCTAGTTAGTAATCTTGCACAACCTTCTGGAAACATATGAGTTTGTACACAACTCATAGCAATCATTTCATCATTATCTTCTACTAGGAAAGTCCATAGTGGATATTTTTTATATCGGTTTGGTATGCTCCATGCTAGATTTGGATTGAACCAATCTTTATTTCTATCATTATTTGCATAAAATTTCTTACAGTAATGTAAGAATTCCAACTCATAATTTTCTAATGTAAGTATTTTCATTTTTTAACAAACGCAGGATCAAGCCATTCGTTTAATGTATCAGGTCTAGAAACTACTACAGTATAATCTGCGTTGGCTTTAAGTTTGCTATATGCGTCAGTCAACTGGCCTTTCCATGGAGCACCTACGCAGAGTGTAATCTTTTCTTGCGGATCAGGATCAATACTGTGAGCATGACTTCCATCTAATACGTAACTATCATAGTTTCCTGGCATGTAAACTTTGTTTAGTTTTTTATCTAAAAAATATAGTTTATTAATAGCACCATTTAGCACTAGTCTATATTTGTCCTGCAATGTACCAATTTCTTCTTTTGTACTGTCTAAATGTGTATGTAATCCTGTATTAGGAGCAGTTCGTAGAATTGTAACTCTACCCGGAGGCTCCATCCATGGAAATATTTTTTCTTCTAATACATGTTGCATAACAGGACATTGATTGCCGGCTGACGTATAATTAAATTCACCGTTTGTAGTATTATGATTGGGATCCCTACCACCTAGTCTACCACCACCGTTCCATATTGCAATCATTCTGCAACCTCTGAATTCATTGTAGTGGTGCATATCATCAGAAAGTGCAAGCACTTCATCAAGCATTGCTTGTTTCTCTTCTTTAGTTACACCTATGTCAACTGCACCAAACGTAAATTTCATGTTGCCTCTTAATTCGTTTTGATTAATTTAATAAACCATTTAGTTGGATCAAACTGCCACCATTCTTGTCCAATAGCCCAACTGCCTGCCCGTCTGTGATGATTTTTGTGCCAACCTTCACCTGCTGTTAAGATATTTGCTATCCAACTATTATTAGGTTGAGCACCTCTGTGTCCTAGTATATTAAGTATTCCATATCCATGAAATGCTAGTACAACCGGTATTGCATATCCAAATATCATAAACAATGGATCAATTGCTGTAAACAATATAATAATGGCAATATTTAAATGAAAGTAATATTTGTGGAACCATCTTAGGATTTTGTCTTGTAATAAACGTTTAATGAATTTGCGTTTAATTTTAAAACCATATCCCCATGTGTTTACATATACTGCCCACATACCTTTGACACTGTGACTGTGTGGGTCTAGTTCTGTATCACTATGAGCATGATGTTGTCTGTGTGTAGCAGCCCAAGTCATTGCAGGACCAGCACCAGCAAACATACCTAATATATTTACTGCCCACGGATACCATTTGCCTGTTTTAAAACTATTGTGCGAATAGTATCGGTGATAACCACCACTAATTGCTACAATTGCGATAATATACCACCAAAATAAAGATATGGAAAACATCCACAATTCACCATATAAAAATGCTGGAATCAACATTACGTGACAAAATGTATGATTTATAAGTAATTTTGTTGTATTTTCCATATACACTTCCTAATAATTCATTTGTGATTCAGTTGAGTTGTATTCTACCTCTGTTATAGTCTCGATGTCACTTATTACTAAATATTCATCAAATGATTGCAATAACATTGTTAGATCATAATGCATAGCAGATGCGTGTTTCTCATATCGGTAGTAATTGGTCTGGACAACCCTACAACCGTCATCTATTCTGGTAGTTTTTCTATTATCACTAGTTTCAAGCTCTTCTTCATCACCTAGCCGATCTAACAGTTTAGTGAACGTAGGTGAACCAATTTTTTCTTCAAACCACACCATGTATTGGTCATGTGTTTTTCCATCGGGATAATCTATTGTAATACTAAATTTATATGCCATTTTTTTCCTTACATAATTTACTACTATCATTATTGATACTAGTATATACTACTATTTATAACATATATTTAATATTATGGAGCGGGCGAAGAGATTCGAACTCTCGACAGTTTCGTTGGCAACGAAAGGCTCTACCACTGAGCTACGCCCGCTTATCTTGATATCAACTACTTGGTATCAACTAAGGACTCGAACCTTACCGCAGAATTGATATGACGCCTGTAATATCTGTTACTGTTAGCAAACCTGCATTGATATATTTGGTGGAGAATATCGGGCTCGAACCGATCACCTCCTGCTTGCAAAGCAGGCGCTCTCCCAGATG
>Ga0206131_10008049_pt1 | contig 10435 bp, 7 predicted proteins | sample Helgoland_Spring_FD_148636 | JGI IMG/M metagenome (GOLD analysis project Ga0206131, IMG submission 148636) | Pelagic subsurface seawater microbial communities from Kabeltonne, Helgoland, North Sea - Helgoland_Spring_Bloom_20160517_1 | ecosystem: Environmental > Aquatic > Marine > Epipelagic ... | reverse complement strand
AGAGAAGGCAGAGACGAAGGGCGAAAGCGATACTAAGAGTTGACGATAAAAAAGAGCTTAGTAACCCACCAAGAAGGCAAGAGAAAACCTTCAAGGAGCTAAAGAGAATCTCACTTTAGACCTCTTCTAATCTCGAACTTAAAGAAACAGAGCTTGCTCTGTTTTTTTTCGTCTCTAGATTATGTAATCCTATTTATGAAAAGAGAACTCATGATAAATCCGAAGAAAGCATTGGTTGTAGAGGGTGGTGGTAGCCGGGGCGTATTCTCGTTTGGAGTCATTGACTCTTTTATCAAAGCTTCCTATAACCCATTTGATCTTCATTTCGGTGTCTCTAACGGAGCTGTAGTTCAGCTCTGGTATCTTCTGGCAGTAGCAGACTACAATCTGGATAAGATGCTTTTTTCTGCATCCAAAAACTACGTAAGTTATAAAAATATATTTTTAAACAAAAGTATTATGAATTTTACTGAGTTGTATAAAGATGCTAATAAAATTTTCCCAATAGACTTTATTCGACTAGCCAAAAAGCTTAAAGATAAAAACTTTTATGTAGTGGTCTCTGATGCTGAGAGTGGAAACTCTGAGTACATTGAATTAGATCAAGACAATTATGTCGATCAATTATTGGCAACTGGATCCTTGCCAGTTTTGATGCGTGAACCTATTCTATTGGATGGCTTGAGAAAATATGATGGAGGAATTACAGATCCATTGCCGGTTCAAAAGGCATACGAGTATGGCGCTAAAGATATTGTAATTATTCGAACCTACGAAGAAACATTTGTCCGAAAGACTAAAATAGAAAATCATATTGCTGCATTTTTTACTAAGCAGTATCCCAATCTTTCTCATGCCTTAAAAACTAATGCGGCAACATACAATGCTTCATTAGACTTTATTAAGAATCCTCCGGCTGATTGTAGAATTACTCAAATATGCCCGCCATCAAGATTGACAGCAAAGAGGGCAACAACCGATATAAAAATTATGAAGGCAGATTATGAGATTGGTTTAGCATGCGGCGCTAAATACCTTGGTGAAAAAATCTAGATTAGTTTGCCGTTGCAAGCCAGGCGGACATTCTTCCGCCAACAGGCTCTTGGAGTTGTTCTCTGCAATAGTTAACGATCGCTGGAAGTTTCTCTAGATCTACACCTGTTTCATAGCCCATTTGACTGAGCATATTTGCAAGATCTTCTGTGGCTAAGTTACCTGCAGCTCCTGGGGCGAACGGACATCCTCCTAATCCTCCAATGCAGCTATCAAATTTTCTAATACCCTCAGAAAGAGCTGCGCAGACGTTAGCTAATGCCATAGCTCTTGTATCATGAAAATGAGCAGAAAAAATCTGATGGTCAAATTTACTGACACATTTATTAAACAATGAGCTGACGCTTGATGGGTTTGCTGCCCCAATCGTATCAGCAAGGATAATCTCATCCACACCTGCGCCTAGCATTTGATTTGCTATATCGAGAACTATTGACTCTTGCACCTTTCCTTCAAACGGACACTCCCATGCAACTGCAACATACCCGCGAGTCTTAAGGTTTTCTTTTTTTGCAGTCTCAATAATCTTACAAGAGGACTCAATGGTTTCCTTTAATCCCATATTTATATTTTTTTGGTTCATCGTTTCGGTTGCAGAGGGTACAACTGAAATAACTTTAGCTCCAGCAGCATTTGCCAACTCATAACCTTTCATATTGGGAACTAAAACAGAGATTTCACATTCTTCAATATCAATCAGCCCTCCAATAATTTCATGAGCTCCCGCCATGGCTGGCACTGCCTTAGGACTTACAAAGCTTGCGGCCTCGATGCCTGGCAAATTTGCTTCCATTAGTTGCCTGATAAGCTCAAGTCGAGCCTCAGACCCTAAGATTGTTTTTTGATTTTGCAGCCCATCTCTTGGACTAACCTCATTGATGAAAACAAATTCTGAACTCATTTAAGCATCTCAATTATTTGCAGTTTATCTAGTGACTCTAACTCTTCGTCAGAATATCCCAGCCACCCATTTAATACTTGTTTAGTGTGCTCTCCCAAAAGAGGGGGTGCAAGAAATTCTTCCTCTACACTTTCTGAAAGTTTAATAGGGTTGCCAGGAACCTTAACTGAACCTCCGTCTGGATGAGGGACATCAACTAACATATTTCTGTGGGTTACTTGCTCATCGTTGAGTGCCTGCTCAATGTTATTGACTCTTGCACACGGCACAGATTCTTGTTCTAGTAAATCTAACCAATACTCAGATTTTTCTTTAATAAGCTCTCCTTGCATAACTTTTTCAATCTTTTCCTTATCTTTTTGTCTTTCGAGTGCAATAGAGTATTTGGGATCTTGTAATTCTGAGTTTTTAAATATATTTAATAGTCTTGCCCAGAACTGATCACCAACAGCAGCAATTACTATTGGGAAATCTTTGGTAAGAAATGTGTTGTAAGGCATATGCACAAAGTGCGAATTACCGATAGGCTTGGGCACTATCCCAGACATTGTGTGCATTGTAGCCATATAATTAAGCATTGAAATTTGACAATCAAGCATTGAAATATCTACATGTTGGCCAGTTCCTGAGGTAGCTCTTTTGATAATAGCAGCCTGGATACCCATAACAGCAAACATACCACCGCTTAGGTCTCCAATAGGAATTCCAGCTCGCATTGGCTCTTCAGAGGAGAGGCCTGTAATAGACATCCCCCCACCTAGAGCTTGCGCAATTTGATCAAAGGCTGGTCGTTTGTAATTAGGCCCTGATTCTCCAAACCCACTAACCGTGCATGTAATAATTTTTGGATTGAAATTTTTTAAAGTATTGAAATCAATTTTTAGCTTCTGGGTTACGCCTGCTGAAAAATTACTAATTACAACATCAGCCTTTTCGGCTAACTTATAAAAAATTTTTAATCCTTCAGGATTCTTTAAATCTAGAGAAAGGCTTTTTTTGTTTCTGTTAAGGGTGTAGAAATATGCTCCCATTCCATTAAAAGAATAGTCAGGGTCATTTTCTAGAAGGCGTCTTGTGCCTTCACCTTTCACTGGCGGCTCTATTTTAATAACCTCACAACCTAGGTCAGCAAGAATCATTCCTCCATAGGGACCAGATAACATATGCGTTAAATCAAGGACTTTGATACCTTCTAATGGCTTCTTAACTTCTGACATATTTGTATTATATACAGATTAAACTTAAGAAAAAAATGTCTTAAAAACAGACTTATGCAGGAGTCGATCGAGAAGTTGTGTTAATTATATATATGGTGAATAATATTAGAATACTATTTTTTACTAGGGGGTAAACAATGTCTATTTCTAATACATTCTTTCGATTCGCATTGGCATTTTCTTTTTTCTCTTTTTCATTTGCATTGCTCGCTGAGCCAACTCTTGAAGAGGTGGTAGTATCAGCTCGAAAAGTTGACGAAAGCGTTCAAGATGTACCTATTGCAATGAGTGTTTTTACCTCAAGTGACATAAGTGATGCAGGCATCGAAAGACCTGAGGATTTTATCGCCTTAACTCCAAACGTAGTTATGGCAAATACTGTCAATGTTGGAGATACACTTGTAACCATTCGAGGCCTTACATCTACTCGAGATGCAGAGTCTAACTTTGCTTTTGTTGTAGATGGTGTTTTACAAACCAACCCAAATGCTTTTAACAGAGAGCTTTTAGATATTGCTCAAATTGAAGTGCTCAAAGGACCACAAGGAGCACTTTATGGAAGAAATGCTACGTCTGGAGCAATTTTAATTACCACTAAAGCTCCGTCTGAAGAGTCTGAAAGCACAGCAGTAATAGGCATGGGTGTTAATAACGCCTCTAAATTACAGTATGTAAATTCTGGCAAGATGGGCGATAACGTATATACAAGATTTTCTGTCAGCACAAGAGAAACTGATGGAGAACATACAAATGTTTATTCGAACCTTAAAAATGTTGATTTCTTTGAGGATACAACTCTTCGCGGAAGAGTATTAGTTGAAGAAGATGATAGCTCTTGGGACTTTAGATTTGGCATGAGCGAAGCCAGCGGTGGAACTATTAATTTTAATGCTGTTTTTGCGCTCCCGGCGTTTCAGGGCTTTGGAACACCAGGCGCTGACCAGTTCTTTAAAGATGTTAATGATCATAAATTTACTTACATGTTTAACGTTCCCCCAGTTAATGAGCAAGAAACATCTGATTTATCTATTAAGTACACAGAAGATTTAGCGGATGGTAAAGAGTTCTCTGCTATCTTTGCATACAACCATCTTGAGGAATTTTTGATGTCCGATGGAACTTCTGGCGCTTTTGGAGGTTACTTTGGAGTGCCTTCTTGTGCAACCTCTAATACAGCAGCTAATCTAGCCTTGATCAATTCACTGCCTCCTGGTTTTTCATTTGCAGCTCCAGGTACAGCCCCATCAGCTGCAAATTCTGTATTAGGGCCATATCTACCTCATACATGTGACGGCTATCAGTTCCAGTCACGTGATCAAGATGATGTATCAATTGAGGTGAAATTAACGAGCAATCAAACTGAATCAACTCGATGGTTGATCGGTGGATATTATGCAGAAATTGAGAGAGATGTTGCAGTTGCATATGGTGCAGATCTAGGCAAAGGTTTTGAATTTAGCTCTTATGTGCCAGCGACAGGAAAAAATCCTACGGATTTATCATTTGATGATACTTTTTCGACAGATGTTTTCTCTATCTTTGGTCAATACTCGATAGATTTATCGGATGCTACAGAGCTATCCTTAGAAGGAAGATATGATAAAGAAAAACGCTCAGTGGATAATAATGTTCCAGCTACAACTTCAGCTTTATATTATGGTGGCGGCGCTCCAATCAATCCTGCAATGACTGCAGGCGGCAGTGAAATTCCAACAAGAGACAAATCATATGATCAGTTCCAACCTAAAATCTCTTTAACAACAACTGCTGAAAATACAACAGTTTACGCTTCTTATGGGGTTGGCTTCAGATCAGGTGGTTTTAATTCATCTGGAAGTGCAGCTTTGATTAATTCTCAACTAAATATTCCAGTATCTGCTGGATTAGGTGTTTCAGATTCTTTTAACAAAGAAGTGTCTAAATCACTTGAGGTTGGCTTTAAGGGTAGATATCTTGATGGCAGACTTGCAATCAATGGCGCACTTTTTGAAACAGAAGTTGATGACAATCAATTTTTTGAGTTCTTCGCTGGGCCATGGGGTTTATTGAGAGTAGTAACTTCAATTGATCAGCTTGATATAAGTGGTTCAGAGCTAGACTTTAAATACGCCTTAACCGATAACATTAGACTTGATGGCGGTATTGGTTATACAGACGGTGAAATTAAAAAGAACGCACATAGACCTAACACTGTTGGCAATAACGCACCGTTGGCACCTGAACATACCTATAATCTTGGCATGCAATATGAAACATCATTTTCAGCTAACTATGACCTTATTGTAAGAGTTGATTATATGGAAGTTGGTGAAACTTGGTTCCATACTGTTCAAGATAACAAACAACCTGCAGTCTGGGGTGCCTTGCTTGGATTCCCGGTAGATTCTGACATGAGCAAGTCTGTTCGAGACGCTTATTCTTTAGTGGACCTAAGAGCTTCCTTAGTAGGAGAAAAGTTAAGTCTTACGCTTTGGGGCAGAAATATTAACGATGAGGAGTACCTTGCTGAAGTTATTCCAGCTCCAGAATTTGGCGGATCTTTTATTCATCAAGCGCCTTATGCAACCTATGGTCTTGACTTAAAATATAATTTTTAAAAGGATTTAATTTTATATGTCATATCGTTTAGGCGTTGATGTTGGTGGAACTTTCACTGATTTTTTATTAATCAATGAATCTGATGGCTCTACATTTACTGCAAAGGTTCCATCCACTCCTGAGGATTCCTCTATTGGTGTTTTAAATGGAGTTTCTCGTATCTGCGAGCAATCTGGGGTAAACCCAAAAGACATAAAGCTCGTTATGCACGGAACTACTGTTGCAACTAATGCTGTTTTAACTGGCAATGGAGCAAAGGTAGGACTCCTTACCACCAAAGGATACGAGAGTATCTTGCAAGTAGCTCGTTCATTTTGTCCTGGTGGTCTTGGCGGCTGGGTTAGTTTTGTTAAAGGGCCATTGCTAGCTCCACTGGAATTAACCTATGGCATTAAAGAGCGAACAGATGCTTCGGGAGAGATTTCCATACCATTGGATGAAGATCATTTAAAAGAACAACTAACCCAACTAAAGAAAAGGGGACAAGTTGAGGCTTTAACAATTAGCTTTGTTAATTCATACATCAACAATGCGAATGAAGTTCTTGCAGCAAAAATTGCTGCAGAAATTTTTACAGATGTTCCTATTTCTATTTCAAGCGAAGTTATTCCTGAAATGCAAGAGTATGAAAGAGCTGAAACAACGGTCTTAAATTCTTATGTAAGACCACAAGTTTCTAGCTATGTTAATAATTTGCAATCCAATCTAGAGAAATCATTGGGGAGCGATGTTCAACTATCCATCTTAAGATCTGATGGTGGGCTTGCATCAAGTCGCTCTACAGGAGACTCTCCAGTTAATCACCTTATGTCAGGTCCTGCTGGTGGAGTTGCGGGCGCAATACATTTTTGTAACCAAGCAGGATTTGAAAATATCTTAACCTTTGATATGGGAGGAACTTCAACAGACGTTGCCTTGATTCAAAATTCAAAAGCAAAAATTAGAAGAGAAACTTTAGTTGGAGATGTCAGGGTTAAAGCTCCTTCAGTTGATGTTAGAACAGTTGGTGCAGGTGGCGGTTCAATAGCCTTTGTCCCAGAGCTTACAAAAGCTCTTAGAGTAGGCCCAGAATCTGCAGGAGCTATCCCAGGCCCTGCCGCATACATGAAAGGAGGAGAGCAACCTACCGTTTGTGATGCAAATATAGTTCTTGGCCTTCTTCCTAGTGATGTTCAGCTCGGCGGTGACATGATTATTAATAAAGAAGCTGCTGAAAAAGCTGTTCAAACTATTGCTGATGGAATTGGTATTGATTTAATGGAAGCTGCTGAAGGTATTATTAGAATCGTTAATGAGTCTATGTTTGGTGCCTTGAGATTAGTGTCTGTTGAGCAAGGATTTGACCCCAGGGATTTTGCGTTGGTTGGGTTTGGGGGAGCTGGACCGCTTCATGCTAATGCTTTGGGTATTTTATCTAATTCCTTTCCTGTAATTATTCCTCCAGGACCCGGCGTTTTGTGCGCCTACGGTGATGCTACAACTCAGATTCAGGATGAATCTTCTAGATCTTATCTATCTATGGCTCAAGACATTACAACAGATAAATTCTTAAATGATCTGAATGAGCTAAAAGAAAAGGCTTCTTCATCTCTCTTAAAAGATGGTGTAAGCGATGCTAATTTAGAAGTAACCTATCAAGCTGATGTTAGATATGCTGGTCAAGCATTTCAAATTACTGTTGAATTTGATGAGAAAGAATTTCAAAGCAAAGGGATTCAATTAATTACCGATGCATTTGATGAAGAGCATTATCAATTGTTTACCTTTAAATTAAGTGATGGTCATGAAATCTTAATGATCAGAGCTATTGTAAAAGTTCAACAGTCCGAAATTAAATCTTTAGCAAATGAGGACTTCGCAGGCTCACTGGATGATGCTGTAATTCAAGATTCTCGCTTTTATCATGAGGCTCAATGGCATGATGCAAAGATATATGATCGAACAAAGCTGCATGCAAAACTAGTTGTTCCTGGCCCTGCTATTATTTCTGAGATGGATTCTACTAGCGTTATCTTGCCTGGCTATGCTGCTGAGGTTGACCAGGTAGGCAATTTAATTATCAATCCCAAAAAATAATATGTCAGCAAGAATTATTGAAACAAATGAATCTCCGTTACAGAATGTTGATGTTGATGGGATTACGGTCGATCTTATAGAGAATGCCCTAAAAAATGCTCGAGAAGAAATGGATGCATTGGTTAGTAGAACGGCATTATCTCCAGGAATCAGGGAGCAGGGCGACTGTTTTCCAATGATTGCAAATAATGATGGCAAGATGGTTGTTGGCCAATTTGGCTCATTCATTCACGGTTTTACTGAGGCTTATGATGAGGAGATTGAGGAAGGAGACATTATCCTCACCAATGATCCATACATGTGTAATGCAGCAGTTTCTCATTTACCAGATTGGATGGTATTAAAACCAATTTTTAGAGAGGGCAGGCATATTGCATGGTCAGCTATGTTTGGCCACATGTCTGATAATGGCGGCATGGTTCCAGGGTCTATTCCAACTGAAGCTACAACAATCTTCCAAGAGGGAATTAGAATTCCACCTATCAAGCTATATAAAAAAGGTGAGCTACAGGCCGATGTTTTAGAGCTTATTTTACATAATGTAAGAACCTCTCAATGGAATCGCTTTGACCTAAATGCTCTTGTTGCAGCTTGCAACACAGCAGGTAAAAGATGTAATGAGATAGCAGATCGTTTTGGTGATGATGTTTTTTGTTCCACTATGAATATAATGCTCCAAAGAAATTACGATGCTATGAAGCATATTATTTCGATGTTTATCCCTGAAGAACCAAGAGAATTCTCTGATTATATTTGTGATGATGGTATGGGCATGGGTCCATATAAAATACATTGCAAGATGTGGCGTGAGGGTGATAAGGCTATTTTTGATTTTGAGGGCACTGATCCTCAAGCGCAAAGCTCAGTAAATTTTTATCTTAACGAGGACATGTTCAAAATGTTCTTTGGATCATTTACGATCAACGTTGTTGATCCTCAAATTGTCTTCAATGATGGATTTTATGATTTAGTTGATGTCAGAATTCCTCAGGGAACATTATTAAAACCGAATTATCCAGCTGCTCTTTCTGGGAGAACTCATGCCTTAGGTAGAATTTTTGATGTATTGGGTGCTTTGCTTGGTATGGGCGCTCCAAATGAAATGCTTAATGCTGCAGGATTTTCTGATTCACCCCATTTATTTTTCTCCGGTTATGATGATAAAGGCGATTGGTTTCAGCTATTTCAGATAGGCTTTGGAGGAGTACCAGGAAGACCTATTGGAGATGGACCTGACGGTCACTCATTGTGGCCATCTTTCACGAATGTACCGAATGAATTTGTAGAGGCATATTTCCCGCTTAGAGTAGAAACGTATGAATTTATTGTCGATTCGGGCGGCGCTGGTCTTCATAGGGGAGGTAATGGATTGTCCGTTGCTTATAGATTCCTTGTAGACGGCCACATAGGCATTCATGATGATAGATGGTTGACATATCCATGGGGTGTTAATGGAGGCAAGCCAGGGAAAAGATCAACTAAATTGCTAGTGAGAGCAGATGGCACTGAAGAGCATGTCCCGGCTAAATGTGAAGGTGTTAAGGTCCATAAAGGCGATCTTCTGTATTTTAATACATGGGGCGGAGGTGGTTGGGGAGATCCACTAAAAAGAGATCCTGCCATTGTTGCTTCAGATGTTGATAAAAAACTTGTCTCTGCCGAAGGGGCCAAAAGGTATGGAGTCATTCTTAATGATGACTTATCGGTTGATCAATCTAAAACTGATGAGCTGCGAGCGGAGATGTCAAAAGACACGGCTCCAGATGAGATGTTTAATTTTGGTGGAACCATTGAAGAGATTAAGGCTAGGTGTCTAGAAGAAACGCATCTAGAACCACCTGTATCTCCAACTTTTTTAAAACAATAAGATTGAGCTCTCTCGAATCTAACTCTACAGGACTGGGTAGCTCTCCTGCTTTAGTCGTAGTCGATATGTGTCGAGGTTTTATTGATCCTTCATCGCCGCTAGGCTTTCAGTGCGATGAATTAATCCAAGCTAATATTAAATTAGTTGATAAATTCCGACAAATGAATCTACCTGTAATTTTTACAACAACTATTTATAGAGACATATCTGAAGCAAGTGTTTTTAGAGCCAAGATTCCAGCATTAAATATTTTAAAGCCTGACTCCGAGGAAACATCCTTTCTTGCAGAGCTATCTCCTGATTCGGAAGACATCTTAATTGAAAAGAAATTTGCGAGCTCTTTCTTTGAGACTAATTTAGCTGACGATCTTCGTCGAATGAATGTAGATTCAGTGGTTATATCTGGGGTTACAACTAGTGGATGCGTGCGAGCCACAGCGTTAGATTCTTTGCAAAATAATTTTCTCACTGTAGTAGCTGAGGACTGTGTAGGGGATAGAGATTTAAATGCGCATCGAGCAAACTTATTTGACTTGCAATCAAAGTATGCTGATGTTGTCCATTCAGAACAGATCTTTAAATTGATGTTACAAAAATAACACAAAAAACTTAAATTTTTTTCTCAAAAGGTGTTGACACTTTCAATCAGAGGCGTATATTAAATAGACCAACTCGGACCGACTTACAAACAACTGCAGACGGGAGTAAGAGAGAAAGAGAAGG
>Ga0206131_10008048_pt1 | contig 10436 bp, 15 predicted proteins | sample Helgoland_Spring_FD_148636 | JGI IMG/M metagenome (GOLD analysis project Ga0206131, IMG submission 148636) | Pelagic subsurface seawater microbial communities from Kabeltonne, Helgoland, North Sea - Helgoland_Spring_Bloom_20160517_1 | ecosystem: Environmental > Aquatic > Marine > Epipelagic ... | reverse complement strand
GCTTAAAAAATCCAAACGGACTTACCCTATTGGGGTGATGGGTCGTGCGTCATATCGGGCCGTTGATAAAAACCGTGTGTCCATTGTTGCTTTTTCCTGCCTATTGTTGTCGGTCCAGTTTTCCATTAAAAACACATGTTATCGGATTTATAGCCTGAAGGTACGTAAGTGTCTGAAAGTAATAGATACAATTTACATCAAAATGCACAACTCTCGGTTGCGCCGATGATGGACTGGACGGATCGCCACTGTCGCTATCTGCATCGTTTGATGTCGCGTCACACGCTGTTGTACACCGAAATGGTGACGGCGCCGGCGCTGGTGCGGGGCGGCGCATTGCATTTGCTGCAGTTCAATTCTGAGGAACATCCTGTCGCGCTTCAGCTTGGGGGGTCGGATCCCGCCGAACTGGCCAAAGCAGCGCGTCTTGGACAGGACGCGGGCTATGATGAGATCAACTTAAATGTGGGCTGCCCATCTGACCGGGTGCAGTCTGGCACGTTTGGCGCGGTGTTGATGAAAACCCCCGCACTTGTGGCAGAGTGTTGCGCGGCCATGCGCGCGGCGGTGGATGTTGAGGTAACGGTAAAATGTCGGATCGGGGTGGATGATCAGGTGCCGCAAGACGTCTTGCCGGAATTTTTGTCGCAAGTCTCTGCGGCTGGCATCTCGCGGTTTGCGGTACATGCGCGTAAAGCCTGGCTTAAGGGTCTCAGCCCCAAGGAAAACCGTGATATTCCCCCTCTGGATTATGACCTTGTGATGCAAATGAAGCGAATGTTTCCGTCGCTGCATCTCTCGGTGAACGGGGGGATCACCTCGCTTGAGCAAGCGCAGCGCTTTTTACAGGCCGGATTGGACGGGGTAATGATCGGGCGGGCGGCCTATCATCAACCCAGCGATATTCTGGGCCTGGCGGATCATGCGATTTTTGGCGAGGCGCAAACATGTGACCCGGTGCAAATTGTGCATCAAATGCTGCCCTATATCGAAGCGCATATGATCAGCGGTGGCAAGTTAAATCAGATCACCCGTCACATGCTTGGCCTGTTTGCCTCAAAGCCTGGCACCCGGGCGTGGCGCAGGGTCTTGTCTGAACGCGGTCATATCGGCGGTCCCGAATTGGTTCTGGAAGCGCTGTCGCACGTGGAGCAGGCGCAGGCCGCCTAATCTTGAACTTGCATTAGCGGTGCTGGTTTTTTGGCTTGCCACGGCCTTTTCAAACCAGCGATGTTCAAAAAACACAACACAATCTGTTTCATCTAATCCCCAGCTCTGATGGGCCGAATGCGATACGGTGTTTTTGATGTATGCTGATGAACAAAGCTGTGTAAGTCACTTTGCCTGACAGTCTCTTTTGATTGTTTTTACCAAAGCAAACACAACGCCTTGACGGCGATATGGCTTTATGATCCAAAACCCCTCTAAAAAGGGAACCGGTTGCGCGCGGCATCCATTTGCATAGTCGCGTATACTAATTTCGGCAAAGCCAACCGGAGACTGATTGGGCAAAAGGGCACTCCAGCCAATGCGCTTGCGTCCGTTAAGCATGCATTTGATATCCAAGAGATATTCATCAGTCGTACGCATACTGGGAACACCCTCTGTATTGGAGTGATGTGAGGTTTTTGTAGATGAGCAAGCAAAAGGATGGGCGTGGGTCCAAATACACGGATGAGTTCAAACGGCGGCTTGTGGCGGAGAGCCGTGGTGATGGTGTGAGTGTTCCGAGAGTCTCGCGGCGTCATGGCGTGCCGACGAACCGCATTGCCTTGGCAAGGCATCCGACCCCGGTCAAACCGGACGCAACCCACGTCTTTTCGTCGAAGCCGTTCTTTGGATTGTTCGAACCTGTGCGCAGGGGCGGGATGTACCGGATGAGTTTGGCAAGTGGAACTCAGTCTTCAAGAGGTTCCGCAGGTGGGTAAAGGTAGACACTTTCTATCGCATTTTCACAGCCTTGGCCGCTGGCACAGACTTCGAATAGGCGATGATTGATGGGTCTACCGTCAAAGTCCACCGCGCCGGTCAGGGCGCAAAAGGGGACACCGAGCCAGGCCATCGGGAAATCTCGCGGTGGGGTGACGACCAAGATATTGGCGCTGACGGACGCGCTGGGAAACATGGCTGACTTTTGCCTTTTGCCCGGACTGGCCCACGATCTGCGCGGCGTGCCTGAATTGATCAAGGGCCTTCACGCAGATCACATGCTGGCCGACCGCGCCTTTGATGCGGATTGGTTGTGGTAATCTCTGTCAGAGCACGCATCATGCCTGTCATCCCGCCACGCAAGAACCGCAAACACCCTGCGGGCTACGACAAAGAAATGTACAAATGGCGGCATCTGGTTGAGAACTTCTTTCAGAAGGTCAAAGATTACAGAGGGATAGCCACGCGATATTGCAAAACCGACAGCAGCTTTACCGCATTCATCTCATTAGTCGGCACAGTGTTGTGGCCAAAGTGAACGTCAACAGACCCTGGGTCACTTAGCATATATCGTCAGTCAGTCTATCGTATCAGACCAGAGGTCGAGGCAGCGTAATGCAGATCTTGAGGTTATCCTGAGCTGCACGAATTTAACTGATGGCACTAGGTGTAACGCTTTAGTCTGCAATTCAATTCTTCACCGGCTGTACCGAAACATTTTATGCTTAAAATTCTTTACATTGACCGTAGGCGACGTTACGTAAAGTTAAAGGAGTTTCAGGCTTGTTAGTAACATTCCCATGAATGCAGTGAAGAAATGGCTAACCTTTACCCTAACCTCAGGTGTGGGTGCTTTCACTTATAGTTGGATTGTAAATAAAAAACTTGCCTATTTAGGCCGATACCGTTCTTCATGTATGAAAGTTAGCACCAAAGACTCGGCTGGCGGCACTTATGTCAGCGCATCAAGCTGGCAAGATCCACCACAAGGTCCACCACATTTTTTAAACTGATTATTAATTTCAGTCCCTGTCAAAAGTCTGAAAATAACTATTGCTGGTCTGAAGCTGCTTAGATTGAAAAAGGCGTATTGCAATACGGCCTAGAGACCTTTGCAAGCATGCCCAACTCTTATATTTTTGAAGCACTGGAAATCGGTAATGAATAGGCAAGTATTATTAAATCTGAAAAAGGCAGTCAATTTTGCAGAGGCTGGCTTGGAATTACAGAATTTAACTTTGTTAGAAAAGGAAATGTATTACGGCGTTTTAACAATCGTTGACCAAAACAATGAGTTTTCGTCTGATTTACTTAAAGACACCGTTAAAGCGTTGGATATTCCCCACGCTACCTATCATCGGCTGATTAAAAACTTGCTTAAAAAGGGTTTTATAGCCAAGGCTGCCAACCGCCAGAGAAATGCTTACCTTTTAGTCAAGACAGTTTAATCCTGTTAAGAACGAACCTAAGACATAGAAACAACACCAGAGTTCCAAGCAAATCGCCAGTTAGAAACTGTAAAATTATTCTCGGTTTAACCTCAAAAGTACTGAACCCATCGAGGACAAGGGCATGGCCGATTGAGTTAATGATTGACGAAATCAGTGCTAAGTATACGAACGTTTTGATAGTGTTATGCTTCACCATCGTCAGACCAATTTTTGTATCTTTATGTATGAATTGCAGAAAAATAAATGCTATTGGAACGCATAAAGATCCCACAGCATACAATAACGTTAGAGTAAGAGGGTCATAATCACTAAGATTTCCAACCCAGAAGCCCGTCAACAATGTCGCTGAAAATAAGTAAAACGCACCCAGGCGTGGGCCATAAAGCACACAAGCCAACACTCTGACTCCGTGGGGTAGAAACAAAAGGGAAACTAACTCACTATTTGAAATATACTGCGATTGAATGGGAGCAATCACTTTGGCGACTAAGAGATAACTTGTCAGAAAACTCACTAAGACAATCGTGAAATTGTAGAAGGAGAACTGCTCTGTGTCTGATTTAAGCATTTAATCGTATTCTTTCAGTTTAGTAGTGTTACTATACCAAAAAAGGATTGGGGTGATAGACTGCAAAATAAAAGTAACGTTTTTGAGTTTATATCAATCAAACAGATTCTAGCGCTTTGGCCCAATTTATCGAAATACTCTATCTTTCTAATTCTTCATCTGTGATTGTGATCTGAGGCTTCACTTAAAGCTTTACAACGATCCCTCTGCCACAAGTCTATTCCCGAATATGCGTTCCATCTGTCGATAGTTGGCCCCAAAGCTCATGGCGCATTTTGCCCCATATCAACGTGTCAGTGCCTGTCATTTTTCTGATCGTCAGATCTTTTATTGTGCGGCTCACTGCATCTACCCCTCAGTCTGTTTGCCTGCGTTTTCAGGCTCACGATGGCTGGCTATCATTCCAAATAGCCGTGGTCACATGTGGGGCGTCACCAATTTAAAAAATTCTGTGGGGTGCCCACCACGGGCGTTGTCATAATAAAGCATGAACCAGAGAATCCCTTAATCTCTCTGAATCTAAAGGGCTGGTCCGGAGTGCAGCGCAAGCCGATTGCAAGATAGTCTGTCTGCCTTTTGTTTGTTGCCAATTCTATGTAACAGGCTTTGAAATGCGCGACGATCAGGGGCGGGATGTATTCCAGCTTATCGGTATAGCGCGCCATAATCACGGCGATATTATGGTATTTAGTGCTGCAATCCAGTGATGGGAAAAATCGGGTTCTGTTTTGGCGCAGACCGTCTCTTTACCTTTCCGCAAACGCAAGCTTGAGACCGAGAAGCCCAAAGCTGGCTGCAAACAGCCCCTTGACCCCTTTCATGGCATTGGGGCGGTTAATCACGTATTGGCGCGCCGAGGCGGTGAACGCGCCGTAAAAAACGAACACCACAAATGTCATGATCATAAAAATTAAGGCCAGCCCAGTGAGATAAGGGGTAATATTTTCGGTGGTTTGCGGCAGAAATTGTGGCAAAAAAGCCAGAAAAAAAGTGAAAGTTTGGGATTTAGGACGTTGATAAGTGTACCGGTCACCGCAATACGCAAGTGGTTTTCAAGTGCCAGTGTTTCCTCGAGGTCGCGGGTGCCGCTATCCTTCCAAACGCTCCAGGCCATATAGAAAAGGTACATCACACCGAAAACTCTTATGACCTGAAAAGCCAAAGCACTGGTGTGAAAAATTGCTGACAGACCCAAGATAACCGTTGTGGCGGCGGGAATTATCCCCAGAGTGCAGCCAAAGGCTGCGGACAAGCTGGCGCGAAATCCATGATTGAGGCCGATCGCCAGAGTATACAGCACGCCAGTGCCGGGAACGACAATGACGAGCAGGCTGGTCAAAAGAAATTCAAGGCTCACCGTGTCTATCCTGTCGGTGTTTGAACATCGGGGGATATTAAGTGATCTGAAATCAAAATTATCCACGCACTGTTGCAGATGGAATTAGGTCTGGCAAAGGCTGTATCTGTTGAGGTCAAAAGTTGCCGGAATCTGGCGGATTTAGGATCATCAAATCGATCGTACCAATGACTGGTGTATCATACCCCAGCCTGTAAACGCTTAAACTCTGTTGGATCGATTTTCTGTTTTCCATAAATAAATCACAAATATAAGCCGCCTTCCTGGAAGGCTAAAAATACCAATTTCAGTCAAAACTCCAAGCGAGAAAAAAATAATCAATATTTTTATCTATAGACAATAAACAATTTTAAAAATGGTCGTTCTTTTGTCTAGCAGCATGTGTCCGGCTGCCACTTCGGGAAGGGACTATGAGGTACAATTACTGCATAGTCCCTTTTCAAGGACACAAGACCGTTCGAATACAGCCGGGTGATCGCATAAGATGAACAATATGCGTTTACTCGGCTGCCGAACAACACCGTAGAGACAGCAGGGGTGCGGCGTTTGGGACGGCGCCAAGACAACATTAGCCTTCGTTTTGATAAGGTCGATTTGGTCCCTGTGCTGCCTATTTGCTTGTTGATTGGCTTTGGGTGCAATCTGTTGGGCAACCCTCCACACTTTTTGCCTCAATCGACTTTTTCAAGCTCGATTGCCTTGAAAATAAATAAACCCCCTGCCCAAAACGGTGATGCATAAACTGGCACAGAGTGAGGTGTGGTGCTGTTTGCGCTTTACCTTTTTCGACTGGCAATTGCCCAAAGCGCTAAGACACATCGGTAGAGGTATAAAGGGTGTTGGCGAAGCAGCACGCCACATTGCGGCTATGTGGCGTGTCTGTGTCATTATTCACATTGGTCATTTGAAAGAAGACAGATTAGCTTTCTAATCTGTTTAATTGCGTTATCCATGTTCATTGCAAGCCGATTATTGCGCAGACCGCGTCCAGTGATCGAAGCCTTGATAATCGTGGTAATCCGGTTGTCAGGCCAGACTGCGTCACGCCATAGAGCTTTGTGCGGCAATCCCGATGGGCTGTGTTAAATCTGGATGTTTTCAAAACTTGGAAATGATTGCATTTAATGCCCGTATAAATATGGTAAACATTTTTTGTAAAGTGCGTCTAAATCTGGGAAAAACAATGCAAATTCATAATATCGCCTCTGAGGTATTTGACGCTGTGCGTTCAGTGAAGCAGATTGCGCCATTTTCGAAAAGAGGCATGCAATTTTCCCAATCAGCGGCTTACGCGGTAGCGCAAAAAGTTGCAGATATGCGAGGGGGAGAAATAGTAGGCCGTAAAATAGGCTTCACCAATCGTTCGATCTGGCCAATTTATGGTGTCCATGAGCCGATATGGGCAACTATGACGAACGAAACAATCGAATATACCGCGGCCGGTCACGCAGTGGTAAGTCTATGTAAATTCTGTGAGCCTCGAATAGAGCCTGAAATTGTCATTGGTTTAACCCAGAGCCCGCCGCGAAGATCCAGTTTGGAAGATATAGCAGAGTGCGTCGGCTGGATAGCGCCGGGTTTTGAAATTGTAGACTCGATTTATCCGAATTGGGACTTTTCGTTAAGCGATACGATTGCGGCCGGAGGGTTACATGGAAAATTGGTCATTGGACAAAAATTATCCCCCCCTCAAGATTTAATACAGCATCTGAACGACTTAAAAGTCATTTTATCATTGAACAATCAAATTAACGATCGCGGTCAAGGCTCTAACGTCCTTGATGGTCCAATCTCCGCGTTACAATATTTGCAGCACGGCCTCGAACAATATCAAAAACAGGCTGATCTTAAATCGGGTGATGTTGTGTCAACTGGTACGCTTACAGATGCAAAGCCAATCTCTCCGGGTCAAATTTGGCGGGCAGACTTTGAGGGTTTTGAATCGTTACATTTGGAGGTTGAGTTAACTATCTAAAGTGCATGGCTCATGAACAGGCTAACTCGAATATTGGTCACAACATTTATGAAGAAAAACTTTATGGCTTTTAATGTGCACTATAGCTCCAGAACCCTTATTAAGACCTGAAAAAGGAGGTTCAGTTGACTGTTCGTATCATCACTTGGTAGTTGTTATTGTGTGCCTGTACGCTGGTTGTTGCTTCAGGCGCATATTGGATTTTTGGGCCTGTTTGCACCATCCTATAACTCATGATTGCCACCAGCGGATACTGCATATCTCATGTCAAAAACAGCAGCTTAAGAAGACCTCTGCATACCTCAGGATTCCCTCACAGTGGTAATTTTTGTATTTTCAGGAGATCACATTGAGGATTTTATAGATGCTTTCAGCTGTGAATGCGCGCGTCGGATTGTGGATTGGAATGTCTTGCGCAAAGTTGATGCACTTTTGGATTGGTCTTGGGTTTTTCCGCTTCTTAAAAGCGGTTTGAACCGATCGGGTCTGGGGCCTCCGGGGTCAGATGAGATTGTCTTGTTCAAATGTCTGCTGATCGGCCAATGGCAAGGGTTTTACTGACCCGAAACTGGAAGAAAGCTAGCGCGTGCGGTTTGATTTCAGGCTATTCGCGGGGCTTGATTTGCATTGCTCCGTTCCGGATGAAACAACCCATTGTCGATTTCGCAATGCGCGGGTTAAGGCAGGTGCTTACGATGGGTTACTGACCGAGGTCTGTCGCCAGATAGAGGGTCACAGGCTGAAGATGAAAGAGGCCGATGCCGTTATTATCGACGCAACCTGAATCGAAAGCGCCGCTCGGCCACATACACATGTTGAGGCTCCGCCGGAGGGTCGCGCCGAAAATAAACCCTGAATGAGCCTGCACCTGTTATTTTTCGTGCCGGCAACGATGCCCGATGGGTCAAGAAAGGCCGCAAGGACACGCTAGGCCACAAGGGTTTTGCTCGGTGCGATGAAGAGGGGCTCGTGGATAAAATCCATACCACCCCTGCCAATGTTGGCCAGAGCCCAAGGTTTTGAACGATGATAAAAGGGAGCAAAGCACAGCGCATTCTGCTGGACAAAGCTTATGCCAGCAAAGCAAATCGTGGCGCTGTGAAAGGTAAGCATCGCGATGGTATCTTGCACAAGGGGTTGCGCGGGCGCTCACTGCGCCAATCGTAAAAGCGCTTTAACAAGCGGATCTCCAAGCCGCAATTTCGCGTCGAAGGGTGCTTTGGCACGATGAAGCGGCTCTTTGGGTTACAGCGCGCACGATACTTCGACGTCACCAAAACCCACGCACAGATGGTCATGGCCGCCATCTCGCAGAACTTGCTCAAGGCCGCAAACAAGATCCCCTTAAACAAACAAACCCATTGATGGAACTATCGTTGGGGTTCACCAGAAGGCGACCGGCTCAAAAGGGGACACAGCATCAGGCCATTGGGTGCTCGCGCGGTTGGGCGAACGACAAAAATCATCGTGTTGGTGGATGTGCTCGGCAATTTGGTTCGGTTTCTGCTGCTGCCGGGGCAAGCGCATAATATGAAAGGTGCCGCGCCGTTGATCAAAGGCATTTCATTTGATGGACTGCGCGCGGATAAGGCGTTTGATGCGGACTGGCTGTTACACGACCTTGATGAGCGTGGCGCAACTGCTGTGATCCCGCTCAAAACCAACCGTAACATCCAGCGCAATTATGATGCGGAGGTCTAAAAGTGGCGCCACTTGGTGGAGAATGACTTCGCAAAGATCAAAGAGTCCAGAGCGATAGCCACAAGGTACGACAAGACGGATTGCAGCTATACAGCGTGTTGGAACCTCGTGGCAGTACTTATAGTTTCAGGTTGATTGTCCACAGGCCCCAGTTTGCCTTACAAATAAAATAAACGTTTGCAACCCTCGCCTAGCCGTAATACTGGGTTTTGGTAATAAATGCTTCGTTCTATCGAACTTGAGGCTCCTTGGCTCGGCTTTGTTCTGGGAGGGAAAGCCGAGCCATCATTGGATCAACGCATCGAACCTTATTTGTTTCTCTAATCTAAGGCCCAGACGTTAGGTCGGATGCTGCTTTTATATTCTTGCGTGATCTCGGTCTTGTGTTTGAGGTTGGCTTTCGACTGCCGGGAAACGGTTAGCACAAGCGTATTGGAACGCGTTCGACTGTTTTCTTGACCGAAGATGGTCTGAAATAATCTGATTATTTTGACTTGGGCAATTGTTTAAAGCAGTTGCCTCGGGTGGGGACTGATCCGTGAATAGTTCATGTATTGATGTCGGTGCCCACGGGATGGCTTCCAAGATGAAACTTGGGAGCCGGATATAACTGAAAGGCTTAAATGGGAAATATTGCTCAGTTTCTTAGTCTAAGTAGTGTTTTTTCACACCCTCCAACCATCGTATTCCTCTTGCTGGCGCCTTTAAATGGTTTTTAACTAAAGCCATTATTAGGCTGGTTATCGGACGCGCGGTTTTGTTCCATTCTTTAGCCGATCACGAATGTTACGATGCTTTAGCGGCTGTCAAGTTTTTTATCACGTTTCTTGGGAAATTGATAATGAAACACTTGACTTATCATAAGTTAGCGATATATACTTTAGCATGTAACAATTTTTAAAGTGGTATGTGTGAGTAATATCTCTCCCCGTGTGCTGGGGCATGTAAATTTATTTTTCAGTGCCTTATTTTATAAGTTCTTGGCTCGGTCCCAGTGGGACCGGGTTTTTTGTTGTTTGAGTTGAGTTTTAAGTCTGTTTTCTGACATTAGTGGCAGCATTTCAACTTTGGGTTGGCGATGTTACGACAATGGTGCCGATTTTTTGGCTTGGGCCTTTAAAACCTCCGATTCTAACAGCCAGATATATTTCTTGTCTGCCTTCGTGGCGCGCCAAAATACCTTGCCACCATTGCGCCATGGGTCAAGAACAATGCCATCGGTATGTTTGTCCCCCTTCGCACTAATGATTAAGGTGCTATGCCCGATGCGAAAACTCTGGGGTTTGGAACGGGCCATATGTAGATCAAGGGTTTTTAAGTCGGTTTGTTTTAGTCTGCTCTCCATATCGCGCGCCCAGTGCCAACACAGACCGCGGTTGCGCAGTCCCAGATTGACTTTGGTGTTGTGGATCAGTGGCGCATCTGTGACTTGATACAGAACAGACAGGTGTTGAG
>Ga0206131_10008035_pt1 | contig 10446 bp, 2 predicted proteins | sample Helgoland_Spring_FD_148636 | JGI IMG/M metagenome (GOLD analysis project Ga0206131, IMG submission 148636) | Pelagic subsurface seawater microbial communities from Kabeltonne, Helgoland, North Sea - Helgoland_Spring_Bloom_20160517_1 | ecosystem: Environmental > Aquatic > Marine > Epipelagic ... | reverse complement strand
TTAAATTGGTAACTGAAGAGGGTACAGTTGTTAACATTAACAGAAATACTAACAATAAAGTATTTGCTGGATATTATAATGAAGAGGTAGCGGACCTTACGGTTAAAAAAGGACATATAGTAAATAAAACATTTAAACTACTTTTAGAAAATACAAATGCAACCCAACTTGAATTGATTGCAAGAATTATTGGAGATAGGTCTCAGCCGGTATTTAGATCGTCAGCAGACTCTTCAGACGCGGTAATTAATGAATTTGGAATTGATCCTATTTCTACTGGGATTCCAGAAAAAGTAGTCAATGACACATATTATACAACGGAGGCTAAATATGATATTGTTCCAATACAATACCAGAATGTTGATGCTACTTCACTTAGTCTAACAGCTGGTACCATTACTTCGGTAGAATATAACAGTAATGCACCTTATCAATCTGCTCAAAGAAGAGGTCAATTCATCTACTCTAGATTTATGGACATCTCTAACGAAAATAAATTATACATTGACTATCCTCTAAATACCACAGTTGGTAATGATATTAGAGAATATGAGAATTTAATGTCTTATGTTCCTACAAATATCGTAGCAACTACTGGTACTGGGGTTGGCGCTGATTTTATTTGGAACGGAACACTAGGTGCTGTAACTTCAGCAGTTGGAGTAACAACTTATGATGTTTCAGGAGCATATGATATTAGTAAGGTAAATGTTACATCAATTAATAATCTTGGAACGGCGACATATGACGCTGGTATTTATTTACATAAAGATCACCCGGATTTAGCAAATATCTATCAATCATACCAGTCAAATGCTGCAACAACTACTGCAATGACAAGTACAGAGTTTGAAAACTCACTACAGGCTCAAATAGATTCAGCGATGATTGGTACAATGCCGATTACAGCTACGCTAGAAGCAGATGATGCTAATGGTAAATCACAGCTTGGATATAAACACACCCATTCATTAATACCATTAATTGGCGGTGTCGACTATAATAGAACGTTAAAGATGTCATTTGATGCAAATGACCAGTATTTGCTGGGAGGTAAGTCATGTGGATCATACTTATTTATCGCACCAATTAACACTGATTCATTATTAGTTGATGGTGATAATAAATTTGGTAAGAAATACGTAACTACTGGAGAGACAAACGCAGTTTCGATAGATTTGGTATTCCAATATAGAATGACTGACTATGCTGGTAATGACCCAGCAACCGACGTTGGCAGAATAGGAGGTATATCGAACACTAATATTAGTAACATAACTTATTCTAAGAAGATAGGAATTGATACTTTTGATTCGGATGGAGAACAATTCTCGTTTGATATTGAGGTATTTGCTAAGTACAAGGCAAGTGGAGCTAATAAGAATTCGGTAAAAGCTGCTCTTCTTTCGATATAAGCCACTCTTATATAGTTGATATATAGAATAAGAATTATTTCTATAAAAAGATAGCAACTATAAATGGCAGCAGAAGCAACTATAATATACTATAAATCCGGTACAACATCAGGTGACTGTACTAGTCCACATGGTAACCCAGCAACAGGTCCTGGACTTGTTGCTGGTAACCCAGTAGCAAGTCCAGGACCTGTTGCTGACTCGTACATTGTTTGGTTTGACGACGTCACAGGATTAGGGCAAAACGCAACATTAGACCAGATAATTGCAGGTCCGGCGCCATGGTTCCTGTTTGCAGATAGTGGACTTACAACTCCAGTTCCCGATGGCTGGTATTCTAACAACCGGTTTGATACTTCTGCTTCTACAAATGCAACAGTATATGAGGTGCGTTCTGGTGAAATAGACAATTCATCGACATACCAGTGTACTTATGCTCCACAGACGGTATTTAGTATCCCTGTGTATTTTGTTTCTCCTGTTACACAGCCTGAAACTGGAGAGTATTGCGCGATTGGTAAGGCTGGTATTCTATACTATGAAGGATCAATTCAGTATACCACAATTGAACAGGTAATATACAATTCTTTAAACCAGGACACTCCCGGGAAGCTAGCAATTTGGCAAATTGGAGGCATAGGCACTGGAGAGCCAGATCCTGCTGGGATTGCGAATTTAGATAATCCTATAAATGAAAACTTAGATTACTTAGACGCGGGTGAGTATGGAGACTCTGTACATAAATTTTATTTCTTACAACAATTCGACCATTTTAACCCGGGTAGTGCTGTATGGCTCATGGACAGTGGCGCAGGACATGCTGCAGGAAGTCCAGTACCGGTTTTTCCTAATGATCCAGATACTGTACCATCTCAATGGACTCCCTTTACATGTACTTACGGATCTGCGATTCAAATAGATTTAAAGTATGGAGATTCCGCTGAAAAATTATGTAGCCAAACAAATGATGAGACTTATTACTATTGGCCAGTACCTGGATTTAGTGGATCTTCTCTAGAGGATATTATCGCTTATGACCCATTTTTTAGGCTTTTTAAGACAGCGGCTGACGCGTTTACAAACTACATAAATCCTACAAATATTACTGGAATAATAGACGCTGGAGCATACACTGGCGATCTGACACCGACTACTGGTTATTTGTGGAGTGGCGTATCGGGTGGATGGTTGACTACTCCGTTTTCATGTGCACTTGTTGGTCAATTAACCCCTAGATCAATTGACATTTTAGTTGCTGATTGTGATGGAGTAGGAGAAAACACATCTTTCTGTCATTATACGACAAAGAGCGTAACTGTTTGGTATATGGCCGCGGTAGACCTAACTCTACTTCAGATCGCGCAATTAGGTATTCTTCTCTATAATAATGAAATTGGAGCGAAGAACGGCAACCCTGCTGAAATTATAGATTATCGATTTATAGGTTCCCAGTCCTTTACAAGCGGACGGTACCTTATATTTGCTCCTAGTAATATATGGTTAGGTAATGACTCTAGTGGAAATATTACTCCAATTTCAAGTAACATTGATTCACCAATTGCATGTACTTCACTTCCTACTAGGCCTTCTGAACATTCTACTAAAACTCTAGACGCGGGTGGTAATAGCGTTTTCTATGCTTTTTATAAGTGTAATACTATTGGAATGTCCGGTACTTGGCCGGTATTTATCGTAGACGGGGATCACTTTGTAGGAGATAGTAGTTACATTTCAGATTTTATACAAGATTTAGAGAACTATAGCAAGCCGGTTTTTTCAACAGGCGGAGGATGTGATTGTGTTAAGTATGTTCACGAAATATATACAAACACTGACGATGAAGCTAAATTACTACTCGAGAATTTTTATTCTACTGTAGAAATTAAAGATCCTATAGAAATAGGAATAGTAAGCGAGTCTACTATTAGTCTATACGATGATTGCGTAGACTGTGATAGCGATTCTAATGAAACTACATATACTTTTCCGTTTTTTGAGCAGCCTGCTGTAATTACTCCAGGCCCAAACTTAGATACTGAAGCTAACTATAAGATTGACAATGTATCAATCCCGCTACTTAGGACAAATCCAAAATTAAGTACTAACGTTAAATTAGTGGTTGATTCTACTGATTCAATGTATCTTGATTCGATCAATGCCACACAGGGTCTTTCTTCTTCTAATTATAAAAAGTGGCCTTTAAGTAAGGAATCTAGATATGCTTATGATTTGGCTAGATATTATTTTGAGAATAATACACCAATTGAATCTACATTTGAGACAAAAAGAAACTATTCTGACTTTTCAGTACTGGATGGTTATGATAAACAATTTGAGGAAGATTACCACTATGGTTCAAAAATAAACAAATCGAAACTATACTCAGAAGAATACAGGATCACTGCTCCTATCTGGTTAGATGTTAATGTACCTCAAAAGTTCGTGGTCTACAGGGTTGAAGATCCAACACCTGAGTTAAACTATTCGACAAATGCTGCCGATAGATTAGAACGAGTTACTAAAATGATGAAAAACTCTAAGATTGTCAAAGTATTTGACCTTTCTAAGAAAACAGCAGTTGGCACATATTTAAGAAATCATGTTCAGGATGAGTTTTTTCCAAAGTCTCCTCTTTCAATAACAATGGAAAAGGATGAGAAATCAACGTTTAATGGGATTGACTTGATTAAGGGAGGTTTCGTAAACAAGACTGAATATATTTACAATGACTTTGTGCAAAAAGATCAGACGATGATTGATGCTAACGACTTTATTACTGATGGATTCAGAAGAAATAAAGTAGCATGCGCAAATTTAATAAACCTAGAGTTTATGTTTGACGACGATCTTGCTGAAGACTATTCAGTAAATAGATATTTTGGACTCTATGTCGATGATGTAGAATCAGGAGTTGGTGAAGTCTCATTCGTTAATAAGGGTGTTGTTAAATTTAAGAGCATAGATTCACATCTTAGCGGAGATCCAACGTTTGCTATCCCGGAGTTTAATTTAATAAGCAATAGTGCGGTTCTTGCATACGCTAATATCCGCGATAAATTTTATAATTTAGATGCCACTAAACAATATAATGCGTCTAGATATGAAGTTGCTGTAAACGCAAGTGACGCTGAAATAAACGAAATGCTGGGTATTAATCAAAAAGGCACATCGGTTAGAGTAACTCCAAATGAAGCTTCAGAAGGAGACTTTATAAAACTTAAAATTGTTGATACTCCAACAACTGGTGAAGAAATTAGGGTAACTAAAGTTAAAAAAGAGGCCGTTAGATTTAAAATAATCACAAATGTTGATCTAGAGACGGTTAGAATTGAAGATTCTTTAGGAAACTATGTTGATTTTACAATGGGTGCAACGGCAAGCGATTCATGGGCTAACCTTGAGTCGGTATGGAATTCAATCGATTCGCTCTCTCCACAAAATACTCAAGATTTTTACGAAAGATATGATTTAAGCGTTGAGGCTACTCTTCAAATAGATAGTGTTGTATTTAGAGAGAGAAGTTCTAACCTAATAGACAATGGACTTTTTGTTACAACGACATCTTCAATTATAGGCGCTAAAGAAATTTACACAAATGTTCAACAGGACATTGGGTCTTTTATTGCAGATGATACGACATCACTAAATCCTGGACAATTTACAAATGGAACTTTCTCTTCACGTGGTAATTTTAACAATATTGCGTTTGCTATCGCAGGTGCAATCAGAAACCACACAGAGTTTGATGCATTTAGTGTGAATGAATATGTGTATATTATTAGTAATGTTTCAGGATATCGCCTGATGAACTCTACGGTGCTCTTAGAAGCAGGTAGTCTATTTATAGAATCTGATAACCTAGACTCTCTTAATCAGTTAGAAATAAGTCAAGATTTATTAGCTAATTATAGGGCTTTTAATTTTAATGGCGGTAATTCTGCCGGCAAATCAGTGCTAATTGATAAGAACACTGCTGATATTGTTAAGAAAGGAGAATACTTACCAACAAATCATAGAGGTAAATACAATCTAATACTTGACATTGTTGACTGGGCTAATCAGAATGGAAACTCTGATTTTGTGAAATTAATAATGAAAGACAAAAGTACACTAAGTTCTGGAGACTACGACGTTTACACTAATAGTGCAATGGCTCTTGGTATGTTCTCAGCATATGACATTCATGACCTTAACTTTGATTTTTATGATACTTCAAATTCTGAGCTAAAAGAGCTTGAGTTTGAAACAAGTTCAAAGATAGGATATGAACCATTCGATGAAAACCAAGATACTGCAGCGTCAGCCGGAGCAACTTCGGCATTAGGTCCTGTAGGTCCTAGCCCAGCTCCTGCTACAGCTTCTAATTCGCCAGAGGATAATATTTATGTTATCGATAACCAAGGAGATGTAATTGATGGCGAGTTTGCTGAAACGCCGTCGACATACTTTGGAAATCTTTTACCTGGACTAGAGTTAGAAAACAATACAAATACGAATCCAGTTAAAATTTTATCAGAATATGATAGACTTAAAGAAAATAGTCTTAAAGAATATTCAACAAATTCTAGAGTTGTTCCAAATATTAATAAATGGGTACTTAAGGATACGGTTACAGTCAGAGAAGAACCATATTATCTAAATACGAACGAGGCATTTAATAGAACTAACTTTGCTCCTGACCTTACGGTAGAGGGAAGAGATCCTAAAAGCTTTACACATGAATGGTTTTACCTAGAAAGCTGGCCTGAATATTTTACTCAAGAGATGTATGAAAAAGGGTTTAGTTATGTTAATTATGCAGATGGACAAGTAATTGACCGTAATCTTTTTACTGATATTGATAACAATCATTTTGATTTATTAATGGTTGGTGAAGGGTATGATGTTCCAGTTGATGTATTAGATAGTTTGGGAGTTTATGATCGAACTGAGATAGTGTTCTCTAAAACAAGCCGATCTAAAAAATATTCAATCATTGGTGATGGAAGTTCTTCTAGTTTTGCTGATGTGATATTCAAAGGAATTAAGTTTAAGTTTAAGAAAAAGAAAAACTCGAGCGTAGATAATAATGAATTTGTTATGGATTCTTCGTTCAATGGTTATAAATTTACTACTCTTGTTAAGTTTAATGGAAACTCAGATATTAATAGAGTTGACTATGAATTTGTTAAAAATGATAAATTTAAGTTTGTCGTATTTTACATAACTTTAAACTTAGAGGATCAATTTGTTACCGATTGGATTAACCGTAAATTAATGTATGAGTTAAAACATAAGATAGTGAAATACACTGATGGAACGTCTACTAAATACAAGTATTCTGATGTATCTATTGACGGTGCAATTAATGTTTCTAACACTTCTTGGGGACCAGGAAATGAACCATATATTGTTACTGGAATTCTTAATAATGATGGTAGTTCTCCTGCATTTGATCAGCAAATATCAAGCACAGGTAGCGGAACTTTCGGTTCAATAAAGATCGAATATAGTTTCGGTGATTATTACTTGGACGTTGTTAGGGTTATAGGTGTTGATAAAATTCAAGTTGGAGGTGCACCATATTATATTGATAGTTCAAACAATAGACAAACTGTTAATACATACGCTATTCCAATTGCCGAACAAAAGAACGCGACATATACATATCTTGGAGGTGGAGTTAACGCTCACTCGTTGATTCTAGGGTTCTTATCGGCAAATAAGGTTTCTAACCTATTAGATACTAGTATTGGAGAATTTAAGTTCACTACAGTTAATGAGGATGGTACTGAGGATAATGGTAAGTATGTTGTTTCAATGGAGGATGGAAATGAGGTTATTAAAACTTCTAACCTAGTCTATAGCATAGATACAGAGACACCAAAGGCATACAAACTTAAAAAGGATGCAATAGGTCATGTAATTGAAAAGACCGGAGATTACTATCCGTTTTTAATTAGACATAACGGAAGATACACAGTAGATACTACCCCGGTAGTTACGTTTACCGATGTTTACAATTTTAATAAAGTATACCGAAATATTAGGTCTTTCGATCCGGTAACAAAGTCACTAAAAGAGAGTTTATATAAAATAAACATTTCTAATAAGTATGACATTGAAAAGTCGATCGCAGTCTATAATAAATTTAATAGACTTGGGGTAGCGTTTAACGTTGGGTTTATAAACGACGGAGGAGAGCATGATTCTAATTGGGGTGTAATTAAAAATCATTTTTACCATAAGGTAAATGAAATCAATACTCTCGGAGTTACTAAACTTTCGGAAAGTAGCGAATACCTACCTCAATATCCTCTAATCGGAGAGACTGCAATTGATAAGAGAAGCATAGACGTGTTTAAGTCATCATGGGAGGCTGGATATTACATAAGATCAGGTGCTTCAGGAACAAGTACACTTCTTCCTGGGACAATATCGACGCTCGAAGAAAAATCTTACTTAGGATCAACGATGGTTAAATATAAACCACTATATGAATTATTTTCATTTACACAAAAGAAAGTTGCGACAGAACCTGAACTGGAGTCAATCTTAAAAGACAATTCAAGCAGTACTGATATTGTTTGGTTTGAAGATGATAATACAATTCTAATTGATTTTTATATGACGAATCTAATCTCTAAAAAAATAGGAGAGGACGGTCTAAGAACAACAATGACTAAATTTGTCGAGCCTATAGATTCTGCTGGGGATAAAACAACAATCGAAGACGACATTAATTTGTATGTAAGAAATAATATAGTTGATGTTTATTCAGTAGATTCTATTAAACTCTTTGTTAGAGAATATAAGGGATTGCCTTCTGAAATAGATAATGTTATCAATCTAGATAATATTGACAATGGTTACGCAGAAGAGACTGATTTTACATATCAGCTACACGGCCAAAAGCCACTAAATTTTAGACTAATATATAATAAAAAGCTAGGCTATTCATATAGCATAAGACCATTAATAAAAATAGAAGCATAACATGCCAATTAACATAAGAGAAATACTGTATCCTGGAGATTCCGATCAAATTAAGTGGGACAAAATTAACTACAATTTTGACCAGATTGTAACGAATGGAGGTAAAACTGGACCCTCTGGTACAAAAGGAGACGTTGGTCCTACTGGAATTACTGGAAACACTGGTGATAAAGGAGAAAAGGGCGAACAAGGGATTAAGGGTGAAGTTGGTAATTCTAATAATTTTTGGGATCAACTTCCACATGGAAACACAAATACTTTTGTTGTAAAGCCAATAGATAATTCAAGTGGTAAAGAGACCGCTGTTTTTATTGGAGACACTAGTTATGAAAGTGGAGTAAGCGACGGAGACTTAAGCCAATCTGCGCAGTTAGTAGTAAAGAACAGTCCTGGATTTTCATATGCACAGGCCTTTTTGCCAACAGATGATTCTTTGGCAACAGGAAGTGCGGGAGAAGATGCGTTGACAATATCTGGAAATTATTCATCTGATTGGAATAGTTTAATTGGAGGGCCGGGTACGGTGTGGAATATTACTCCCGAATTTTCTGCATCTAATGCGAATAGAAGATTAAACATATCGGCAGATATGTTAGATTTAACAGCAGATCTATTAAACATAACAGGAGGTGTTAATGGAATTAAAGTAAATTCTGCCGGTGCTGCTGGTTTAGAAATAACAGCAAATACTGATATAACCGGAGATACTAATATAGATGGCACGTTTGATGTTACTGGAGATACGACGCTACAGACACTCCTAGTACAGGGTAATGATTCAAGCTTTACCGGTACTGGAAGTATATTATTACCGAAAGGAACGACTGCAAATAGGCCATCAACACCGAATGCTGGAATGATTAGGTTTAATACACAGTCTCAAAAATTTGAAGGATATGGAAGTGCTGGAAGTTGGTTAGATTTTAATAGACTTTCAAATGCTACTAAAAATACATATGTTGCTGTAGAGACCGACCCCGATTATCCATTCGCGCTTGCTAACCAGGTAAGATTTATTGCTGGTGGATCTGTTATTGCAAACATGAATAATACTGGGTTCTATATAGACAAAGACGTATACATTAACAATACGAGTTCTGGTTCGAATGATATTTACTTCAATGGACCTGCTAGTGGTGTTGTTTATCCTGCAGGTGCATTGAAGCCATCTAATAATGTTGCCACTACAACGGGCACAGCTTTATATTCTTCACCGAGTAATGGTTCAGCTGAATCACTTAGAAAGTTAAATGATTATTTTTATCAAGACTCATATATTCCAGTGGCAAGCGACCTATCGGGTAGTAATCACGAAGGTACTTATTTTATTGGACTATGGGGAAGTACAGGTGCTATAAAATGGCAAGCGCCTATTAAGTCTGGGCAGGACTATTACGAAAAATCTACTGAATCGAAAGTAACTTGGACTAAAATAGGACACCAAGTAATGGTTAATGGCCAGTATAAAATGCCCAATTTTGGTACTGATGGTACGCAGTCGTATTTAGATGACTGGAGAAGTGACAAAACTAATGGTGATAATGTTCTTTTAGGGCTTGGAGAAATTACTGGAACTAGTACATCTAAATCGCAATTTCCATTTATAAATAAGACAGGCCAACCTATACTTGTAAATGTAAAGATATATGGCACTAATTATAATGCTGCTTACAACAAACAACTATCTAACTGTTTTGGTTTGATCCAACCTAATGAAAGATACATAAAGCTATACTACACTACTGATGGGAACGGCACTCAAACTAGTTATATCGAGGCTGTTGAAGGAGGAAAGCTTATTGCTAACAGTGATGATCCAGTTACAATCTTATTTAACTTTACAATGCCGGTCCATGTTAATACTGGGCAAAACACATATGCTACCTCCGGAGGAACTGGTACAGTGAATACATTTGCAGGCAGCACATCATAAGCTTAAATGAAAAAATTAAAAGACATATCAATCAATAGGACTACCATAACATTTGTTATTGGTTTTGTTTTCGCGCTTCTTTTTTTACAACAATGTAATCGAAATGCAAGTTTAAAACAAAAG
>Ga0206131_10008034_pt1 | contig 10447 bp, 11 predicted proteins | sample Helgoland_Spring_FD_148636 | JGI IMG/M metagenome (GOLD analysis project Ga0206131, IMG submission 148636) | Pelagic subsurface seawater microbial communities from Kabeltonne, Helgoland, North Sea - Helgoland_Spring_Bloom_20160517_1 | ecosystem: Environmental > Aquatic > Marine > Epipelagic ... | reverse complement strand
AGCACAGCAGGATAATTCAACCATCCGAATTAGCCATAGATCTAATGGATACAGTATAGGAGAAGGAGAATGGGAGTCTACGGCAGGTTGTGAATGCGGTCATATTGCAATAGATCCTAATGATAATGATATCGTTTATGGTGGATGTTATGATGGGTTTTTAGAGCGATTAGATCACAGTAAAAATATGAGCAGGAATATTACCGTTTGGCCAGATAATCCTATGGGTCACGGTGCTGAGGATATGAAATACAGGTTTCAATGGAACTTCCCTTTATTCTTCTCACCGCATGATTCTAAGAAATTATATACTGCATCAAATCATCTGCACGTATCTAATGATGAGGGGCAGAGTTGGCAATTGATTAGTCCGGATTTGACTAGAAATGATGCCTCAAAACTTGGCTCTTCTGGTGGGCCAATCACACAGGATAATACCTCAGTGGAATACTATTGTACCATCTTCGCAGCTCTAGAATCACCTGCTCAAGAAGGATTAATATGGGCAGGATCTGATGATGGCTTATTGCATATCACCAAGGATGGTGGTACAACTTGGGAAAATGTGACTCCTGATATATTGCCGGAATGGTCTATGATCAATTCCATCGAGGCACACCCAAAGCGTCCGGGGACACTTTATGTGGCTGCAACCCGATATAAGCTTGGGGATTTTAGGCCTTATTTGTTGAAAACAAATGATTTTGGTAAGACTTGGACAGCAATAAACAGAGGTATAGACCCAGCTCACTTTACGCGTGTGATACGATTGGACCCAGACCGTGAAGGTTTACTTTATGCGGGTACCGAGAGTGGCTTGTATGTTTCATTTGATGATGGATCAAGTTGGGAAGCCTTCCAAATGAACCTGCCAATAGTTCCTATTACGGATATGGTGATAAAGGATAAGAATCTGATTGTTGCTACTCAGGGACGTTCAATTTGGATGATAGATGATCTTTCTGTGATTCATCAGGCAAAGATTGGACAAGACTTAAATCAGAATATTCTTTTTGATCCTATGGATGCTTATCGCATGCGTGGTGGTCAAGGGCGAACGAGTCTTACAAATGGACAAAATCATAAAGGGGGTGTTTCCCTGAATTATTATCTTGGATCAGTAACAGATAGTTCTGTGGTGAAACTGAGGTTTATAGAGGAGGATGGAGATCTCATCAAAGAATTTTCATCTGATTCCAAAGAAAAAGGGGAAAGTTTGAAATTCGAGAAAGGGGCCAATACATTTAATTGGAACTTACGCTATGAAGGCGGTAAAGATTTTGAAGGTATGATTCTTTGGTGGGCATCTTTGCAGGGACCAAGAGCAGTACCAGGGACTTATTATGTTCAACTCGAGGTGGACGGTGACGTACAGAAAGAAAGTTTCGAATTAATCAATGATCCTCGCGTGGAGGCCTCTCAGGATGCATTGGAGCAACAGTTTGATTTTCTGAATGATATACTGAAAGAGGTAAGCGCTGCGCACGAAGCAATTGTGGATATTCGCTCCGTGCGAAAACAATTGAATGCTTATAAGTCAAGAATCAAGGATAAGGCAGGCATGGAAGCAATTGTAGAGGAAATAGATATGATCAATAAGAAGATGCAGTCTATCGAGGAAAACTTGTATCAGACGAAGAACAGATCACGTCAGGATCCATTGAATTTTCCGATTCGTCTTACCAATAAATTAGCACATTTAAATTCATTGGTAGGTGGCTCTGATTTTGCACCCACCGATCAGGCAATAGCTGTCAAAGAAGAACTTTCTGCAGCTATTCAAGTTGAGCTTGAAGCATTTAATGCAATAAAAGCCACGGATATAAAAGCATTGAATGCTTCTATTGATGCGGCAAAAATAGATGCTATTCTTGTGGATTAATGACTAGTTTTCTTTTGGGCTAAATTACTTTTACGTAATTTAGCCCAAATTATTTTTTATATGATCGAAGCAGTTTTTAATCCAAATCGAACGAGCCTACTAGTTGGGATAATTATACTTTCAGTGCTTGTTATTGCCTCCGTATGGTTTGTCTATCAGTTGGAGGCAAAAAATAGGTATAAAGCAGAGCTAAAAGCTTACAAGCCACTTGTAAGTATGCTTTCTTTCTTTACTGCTTTTATCTGTTTTGGAATTCTTTGTTTTAACTGCTGGAATTTTATTAGTCTTAAGCCTGTGCAAATCTCCAAAGAGTTTATAAGTATAAAAGGAGAGCAAATCAAATGGGATAATATCTTATCTGTGGACAATAAGCATATTGATGAGGTTGGCATGTTCGGAAATATAAAAGCAAGTGACGAACGAATATTGGAGATCCGAAAAGTTGGAAAGATACAGGCTCCGATTGTGTTATCTGCAAATTTTTATGCGATTGATGATATCTATAAAGCGATCAAAGCAAAAAAGAACTAATTAGATTAGTTCTTTTAACGTTTTGAAATCTTATTGTGGGTGATCTGTTTTTGCCTACTGCATTTGAATCTGCCTTCTTCGAAATTTCTTTTCTTTGCATGCTTTGTAGACCTTCCCTGAACTCGTTTGCGCCACATTCGAAAGGAAGATTCCTTCATGTTTTTACGCATGAGTTCAATGACTTTTTGTTCTTTAATACCGAATTGTAATTCTATCACATCAAAGGGAGTCCTATCCTCCCAAGCCATTTCAATGATTCTGTCGATATCTTCTGTGCTTAGATCTGTCATAATCTATTTTATTTAAATTCAGGTACCTCACTTACTCTAGCATACGGAAACTCTGCCAGTTCACTTACTTTATTGTATTTATTTAGGCCACTAATGGCAACTGTTTTCAGTTTTTCTAATTTCAATCTTCCATTCTCTTGAATACAGGAATCTTCAATATGGATCTCTTTTACCTTCCCAATTACGAGAATAGTGCCATTTGCTTTTATATCGATAGTATCTTCAAGTTCTAGGCCTATTTTTAATTGGCTATCTGCAACATAAGGTGCCCAGAAATCATTTAAGTATTCGTCTTTTAAGTTGCAAGCATCAAATTCAGAAATATCTGAATCAAATTTTGCAGAACTATAATGTGCTTGTTCTATAAAATCTTCATGAACGTGATTGATCGTGAAGGTTTTAGTTTCGAGAATATTAGAATATGTGTTTCTTGGCACGGTTGTTGGTCGCATTATAAAACCAATAAGACCTGGATTTGAACCAAGATGAACAACGGAGGAGAATATTGCAACGTTTGTCTGTCCAGAATTACTTTTAGTACCAATCAAAGCTGCAGGCTTATATCCCGTAACTGAGTTCATTAGATTTAGTCTAAAAACTTTGTTTAATCCTTCAATATCAGTATCTGTAAAGTGTTTTAGCATAGCTTTTACGGTTTTAAAGTTGACATCCCTCCATCAATTCCTAATATTTGACCTGTTATGTTCTTACTGGATGGGCTTAGTAAGAATTGCACTAAAGCAGCTACATCTTCAGCTTCATTGATCATTTTGCTAGGGTGTCTTTGAGCGATACGCTGCTCCGCCTCTTCATTTTTAAGAATACCTGCGGCTAGACTTGTTCTAGTCATTGTTGGTGCAACACAATTAAATCGTACGGCGCCCGCAAATTCTGCTGCTAGCGATTTTGTGATACCTTCAATAGCTCCTTTTGCTGCTGCAACTGAGGCGTGAAAAGGCATTCCTTGTTGGACTGCTACTGTAGAAAATAGTACAACAGAAGCATTGTCTTGCTTCTTTAGCTTCCGAGCATATTTTTGAATGATTTTAACTGCACCAAGGACATTAATCTCAAAATCAGCTTTGAAGTCTTCTGTTTTTAAAGAAGTAATTGGTTTGAGATTGATGCTTCCGGGGCAATACACAATTGCTTGGACATCTTCAAATAATGGGATATCATCTTGAAGCACATCAAAGTCATTGTGTGTTAAGTTGGGGTGGGTGATTGAAGGAGCAGTTCGGCTCAAATTAATCACTGTGTTTTCTGGAAGAAGTGTTTCGATCAGAGCAGCGCCGATTCCCTTGCTACCTCCGATAACCAAAATATTTGCCATCTGAATTGTTTTAGTTGAAAACACATGCCGTGGGCAAAGGTTTTATTGTGCTTTATTTTTTATCCAAAAACATTTGGGAAAGCAATACGCATAGGTATTCCTTTAGAATCATGGCTGGGTTCATTAGCTATGAATCCAAGGGGTAGAGTATTCGTTACGAATAAGACTAGGGCGTCCAGAATATCATCTGCTTTTAATTCAGATCTTTTATAATTCTTCAGAGCTGTTTCAAAGCATACATGGGCATCCTTTGTATATTCTAGCAATATTTTCAGTCGTTCTGCCTGTCCTTCTTTAGTTGATTTTTTATGTTGAAGATGTGTAGCTTTGTTTAGTAAATAAAAGCAGTATTCGGGATGCGATTCTTCGAAGTAATTTTCAGAATTAGTCTTTTGTAGAAACAGGTCAAGGCTTTTGATTTTATTGCAGATGTTCCAAGATTGAATAGATATGGATTTGCCACAAGCCTTGATATGTTCTTTTTTAGCTTGCTCATAATTGGGCGCATATACAGCTTCTCGAACCGGTACGGAAAAAACGGAATGGTGCCTATGAGGTTTTAAACGATTGCGGAGCTCTGCATCAACTTGTCTCAAGGGATGTAGCCCGATAGGCATATCAATTAGACATCTTTTAATACGGGATGTGTCGAGTTCTTCCAAGTGTGTTATTACTCTACAAGTAATACTCTGATTAGTCTTAAATACTACACACCACCCAGCTTTGCAGCCATCAATTCCAAGAAGTGCATTTTGATCTAATTTTAAAATAGGGTGGGGCTCAGCCATAGTTTCTGAAATTTAGAGTTTTTGTCATAGCGGCTTGCTTGAAGTTGAATATTGAATGTTCGATCTCTTGGATCATTTCCAACTCCTGAGACATACATCCAATTACCATAATTACTATGAACATCATAATCTAAAAGCATAGACTCAAAGTAAGCAGCACCAATCCTCCAATCGAGTTTGAGGTTTTTACTGAAGTAGGAAGCTACATTCTGCCTGCCTCGGTTACTCATCCAACCGGTTTCTTTGAGTTCGATCATATTGGCATTTACAAAGGGTTCTTTGGTTCTTCCTTCTATCCATTCGTCGACGAATTTTGTATTTGAGGACCAGTCATAAACTCGATCTAGTATACCAGTTTGTTTGAAAATAGAATCACCGAATTTGAGCGAAACATATTTAAAGTAATCTCTCCATATTAATTCAAATATTAGCCAGTAGGTTGACTCGTTTTTTCGGACCTCTTTCTCATAATCTTTTATTTCTTGATAGATTACTCTTGCCGATAAGGAACCATTGGCAAGCCAAGGAGAGAATTTTGCGCTGTAATCTTTCCCAAGGAGGCCATTCCTTGTTTTTTTGTAAAATTCAATCTTGTTTGAATCCCAGATATAATAATCCATTCGCTTGTTGGCTTGAATTTCGCCACCCTGGAATGGAAATGCGGTGGAGGGGTGTTGTTCAAAGTGATCGAATCCGAGTTCTTCAAGTTTAGGTATGGAGCTTTCTATTGCTACCTGTCTATCTTTTGAAATCGCTGTAGGGATAGGTAATGGCTGTCGAACAGATGCCTTTTTTTCGCAGCTTTTTCTGAATTGAGTGAACACCATGGGGATTTCATGGGTTTCAAATGGCACATCATCAGGATGGAAGAGAAATTGATCATAAAATTCGTGCCATTCGGTGTTAGGTAGTAAGTTCTTTGCTTCTTCCTGTTCAGATTGCTCTTCAAATGTCCATTCCTTTTGCATATAAATATTCTGGATGGAATAGGTCTCCTTTAAGCTAGTGAAACAAGCTTTAATGCTAAGCGAAGGAGTATGCAATTGAATGTTAAGTTTATTGAGTTGGTCTTGGAGATCATGGAGTGATTCCAACAGAAACTTTGCTCTAAAGCGCTCGGTCTTCTTGAATCCGAAGGTGCTGATTTCAAAGAGACGGGGGTCTAAACAGTATAGTGCAAGAATTTTGTTGCCGTTTTGGACGGCTTGGGAAAGGGCTTCATTGTCTTCTGTTCTGAGGTTGTTTCTAAACCAAACGATGTCAATCTTGTTCATACTCACTTTTAGATATGTTTTGAGAACAAATAAGGCTGATCAAAGTTGAAACAAAAAACGGAACTGATTTTCAGTTCCGTTTTTTGTTAGATCTATCTGATCTCTATGTCTTTACTCATGTTTCCTTTGTAGGTGTTGAGTATGAGATGATAGGTTCCTGATTTGAGGTCTTTAGTACTCAATTCATATATTGTATTGACTGGTAGATCCCAAACTTCTTCAGAGAATATTTCATTCCCTTTTGCATCTACAATAAATATAGAATTGATGTTAAGATTAAAATTCGCGAAATCTACAAAGCAGATTTCTTCTTCGGAATCGAAGAAAAAGACTTCTGCTTCTGCAGATGTAGTAAAATTACTTATACTGATATTACCTTCAAGCGTTGCAGTTTGTGCATTAGAATGGAGGGCGAAGATTGAGATTACTACAAGAAATAGATATTTACTTACATTCATGGTTAAATGATAGTTAATAGTTAATAAGGACTTAAGCTTGAATTAGTGGAATAAGAGCGCTTCTTGGGTGTTGACACAAATATGGTATTTTAAATTTAAAAACAAAAATAAAAAAGTCATTTCTGTTTTCAACAGAACAAATTGAAAGTTATTTAAAAAATAACCTAACAAACATTAGGGGTGAGTAGTTTTATTTTAAACTTAAATTTATTACATCTAGAATGGTCTTGTATATAGGCTCTACCTTTTTTAGGAGTTTACTGCTGTCAATCCAAATGGCTTTTTCTATATCTTCCTCTTTTTGTGGGCTTAAGGGACCTTCTGCAGCAGTCATAAGGTACCAGTGCGTAGGTTTTAGAACTAATTTGCCAGATTTGGTTCTGTAAGTATGATAGGTAATAGTGATTTTTTCTTTTAATACAAGTACATGAATGCCGGTTTCTTCTTCTACTTCCCGAACAGCTGCATCTTCGATTGTTTCTCCATTTTCAATTTTTCCTTTTGGTAAATCCCAACTTCCTCGACGAAAAATGGAAAGAATTTTACCGGTATTGGACTGAACAACTCCTCCTGCAGCAGTCACTATCCTACAGATTCCTTGAAAATCTGCCCACAAACCTTGTAGGTCGGATGTGTAAATGTTTACATATGAATAATTTATAGTTGATTCTTCCAATAAATGAATAATTTTAAGTAGATTAATACTTTGACCTGCATACTCAATATGAAGTACATTATCAGAAGAATCACCATAAGATTCTTGAGATAATATTAGAAGCTGTTCATTTATGTTAATTTTGTACATTTGCTAACTGAGAATTAAAATTAAACAATGGACGTTTCGAAAAAAATAGCAAAGCATTTGCTTCAGATTAAGGCAATTAAGTTAAATCCTAACAATCCTTTCACTTGGGCTTCCGGTATAGAATCTCCAATTTATTGTGACAATAGACTTGTCCTTTCCTTTCCAGATGTTCGTAAGTTAGTAAAAAAAGAATTAGCAATCCTAGCAAAGCAGTTTGGCGCATTTGATGCTGTTTCTGGAGTTGCAACCGCAGGTATAGCACATGGTATGTTGCTGGCTGATGAGGTGGGGAAACCTTTTTCTTACGTAAGGTCTAAACCCAAAGGGCACGGAAGACAGAACCTTGTTGAGGGTTTAGTGGAATCTGGTCAGAAGGTTTTAGTTGTTGAAGACTTGATCTCTACTGGTGGCAGTAGTGTTAAGGCTGTGGAAGCATTGAGGGAGCGAGGAGTTGAAGTTGTTGGGGTTATTGCTATTTTTACCTACGGATTCCAAAAAGCTATCGATACTTTTTCGGATGCAAATTGTTTGTTCAAGACACTTTCTAATTATGATGATCTTATTGAAACTGCAGTTGATCTAGAATATGTTAGTGAATCAGATACAGACATGTTAAAGAAGTGGAGAGAACAGTTTGTTTAAATAAACACAGAGAACTACCTAAAATTTAATGTATAAAAATTAGTTGATGTCAATTATTAATACAAAATCGGAGGCATTTTTAGAGCGTTATCTTAACAATGCATCACCAACAGGCTTTGAGTGGAAAGGACAAGAGTTATGGATCGATTATCTAAAGCCATATATTGATGAATGGGATGTGGACGATTATGGTACAGCCTATGGAATTATAAATCCTGGAAAGGACTATAAGGTCGTAATAGAAGGACATGCAGATGAAATCTCATGGTTTGTACATCATATTTCATCAGAAGGTTTTATAAATGTAATTCGAAATGGTGGCTCTGATCACCTAATTGCGCCTTCAAAGCGTGTAAATATCCATACGGAAAATGGTATAGTCAAAGGTATCTTTGGATGGCCTGCGATTCATGTTAGAAAGGGCGAGGATGCCAAGCTTACTCCAACGGTTGAAAATATTTTTATCGATGTTGGCGCTTCTTCGAAAGAGGAAGTTGAAGATATGGGTATTCATGTTGGATGTGTAATCACCTATGAAGACGAGTTCATGGTATTAAATGATAAATACTATGTTGGTCGCGCATTGGATAACCGCATGGGTGGTTTTTGTGTTGCTGAAGTAGCTAGGATGATCCATGAAAACAAAGTAGATCTTCCATTCTCACTCTATGTAGTTAATTCTGTACAGGAAGAGATTGGTCTGAGAGGTGCGGAGATGATTGCTGAGCGAATCAAGCCTAATGTAGCAATTGTTACGGATGTTACTCACGATACGCACACACCGCTAATCGATAAAAAGAAAATAGGTGATGTTAAAGGAGGAGAGGGGCCATCTGTTACTTATGCACCGGCAGTACAGAATAATCTATTAAAGAAGGTTATTGCAACTGCAAAATCAAATGATATTCCTTTTCAGCGTGAAGCTGCTTCTAGGTCTACAGGCACGGATACAGATGCATTCGCTTATTCTAATTCTGGTGTACCTTCTGTTTTGATATCGTTACCATTAAGGTATATGCATACTACTGTAGAAATGGCGTCTAAAGATGATGTAAACAATGTCATTCGCCTGATCTATAATACACTATTGAATATTGAGGGAGGAGAGGACTTTAGGTCTTTTTATAATCCTGCGAATAAATAATTCAAATGCTTAGGAAGTGTAAACAGCTTTTAATTGCTTTTTGGGAATTAATCCTCTATGGGAATTTCTGGATAGCAACGGGTGCTGCCTCGACTGCACTTATTACACTTTTTATAGCCAAGAAATCATGGGAGGTAGACGCTAGTGTCTACTTCCTTTTTTTTTCTACGCTGCTTGTATATTCATTACATCGTATTGTTGGTCTAAATAAGGCTAAGAAGGTCAAGATGACAAACCGATATAAAACCATACTTTCCTACCGGAAGCATATTCTTGCATATGCAGGTATTGGGTTTTTAGGGAGTGTTTATTTCTTTTTGATCTAGTTTTTGAAGCTCAGCTTATAATTTCCTGTCTAGGACTTGTTTCACTAACCTATGTACTTCCTGTGTTTAATGGAAAGCGACTAAGGGATTTTGACTTTGTGAAGGTGTTTTTGGTGGCAATAGTATGGTCATCCATTTGTATATTCCTGCCACTGCTGCATTCAGGTTTTGATATTGATACAAGGTTCCTTTTGTTATTTATGGAATACACACTCTATGTTTTTGCTATAACGCTGCCTTTTGATATTCGCGATAAAAATTTAGATGCTTTTGTAGGAGTAAAGACTTTAGTGCGCTCTTTTGGAGCAAATGGTAGTAAACGAATAAGTCAGCTATTGCTTATTATAGCTATTGCGCTAGCAGTGGTATTGGATAGCTTTTATATTGATATTGCCTATTATAGCTTTAGTCGTGTGCTAATGTATATTTTATTAATAATTTATATCAACTACTTGAGGGACGATATGGATGATTACTATTATTCAGGAGTTTTAGATGGAAGCTTGATCTTAGGGCCTTTTTCTTTGTTCCTATTGAACAATTTATCAAACTAGTTTCGTTTATACAGAAAAGACCATCCATGCGATCTTCGCTAATTCTTGTATTGCTTTGCTTTTTAAGTCCTTTAATGCATGCACAGGACCTGGAGCCTTGTTTCTTTGAAAACACTCAGGAGCGTTATGGTGCAAACCAGCACCTTATGGATGCTGTGATTAATAATATCGATGTTGGTAAGGTTTATAATCGACAAGAGCTTGTGATTCCAATCGTAGTTCATGTAGTATATAGACTGGACTCCGAGGATATTCCCGATGAGCAAATTCTCGAGCAGATAGAGGTTTTAAATGCAGCTTTTAGTGGTGAATCACTGACAAGCGCTCAAGTCCCGAAAGTTTTTAGTTCAAGTAGTACAGCTGTAAATTTTCAGTTTTGTTTAGCGGACACAGATCCAAGTGGGCTGCCGACCTCTGGAA
>Ga0206131_10008026_pt1 | contig 10452 bp, 2 predicted proteins | sample Helgoland_Spring_FD_148636 | JGI IMG/M metagenome (GOLD analysis project Ga0206131, IMG submission 148636) | Pelagic subsurface seawater microbial communities from Kabeltonne, Helgoland, North Sea - Helgoland_Spring_Bloom_20160517_1 | ecosystem: Environmental > Aquatic > Marine > Epipelagic ... | reverse complement strand
TCATTAATTCCTGTTATATCTAAAGAGAAAAATACGTCTTGAAATTCTTGTTGCCTATCTACATATTTTTTATTTGCAGCATCGTTGTCGTTTGATGGATCACTGACACCTAATATCTTAGTTGTACTATTTGAAGGATTGATATCAATTTGCAAATCACCGTTTATGTTCATTATAAGATCACTTGCAACAGTTAGTGTGCCGCCGTTGAAAGCAAAATTATCAACATTTAAATAATTCAACGATCCTATTTCAATTAATCCAGTTGCTTGTGTCACACTGTCTGCTAGCTGTGTACTGCTTAATATGTCCGTGCCGCCGATTTTATACGTTCTGCCTGCTTCGATATCAAAATTAACATTGCTTTTCCATGCATTACTTGACAAGTTCCACACTAATGCTTTTTCAAAGCCGCTGGCTCTAAGCAGTATGCCGCCACCATCAACTGCTGCGTCAGATAGCAACGAACTATCTTCTGTAATACCTAGTTCAATATTGATATCTTCAACACGCAATGTTGCAACGTCTAAGCTAGTTGTATCTCCATCTACTATCAAGTTTCCAGAAATTCTTACATCTTTTCTATCATTGATTGATCCAATATGAATGTCAGTGGTAGGAATGCCGTTAAACAGTCCTATACGCTGGTTTGTTGCATCCATTGTGATTACATCTACTGGATTATCGTTGTCAGTTGTTTGTATTTTTATATTTTGATTGTTACGCTGTGCATGTAGCACCATGCTATCTGTATTATCAACATAAATTTTTAAATCGTTGCTGTCGCCAATTACAATACCCCTGTCATTTCTAACTTGGAAATAATGATTGGTAATTTGCGGAGTGTCGTTTGGCAAACTAGGAGAAACTTGAATAAAGTCACTTGGCGAAAACGGATTATTACTATTATCGACAAGAGTAAGTGCTGTTTGTGCAGTTCCGTGCCAATTAAATACACTAGTGTCTGTGTTTAAATTAAAGCCTTGTTTGATGTTTAAACTAAATGTAAAGTTAGCACCGTCTAAATATTGTATATTTTCGTCAATGTTTGCAGCAATAAATTCTTCTCTTGCAATAATTGCAACAGGAACGCCGCCTACACTGAGTCTTGCTACTGTTTTTGCAGCACCAAAGTTGTCAAGAAGTGTGATAGCATCGGTGCCAGTTTGTCCTTGTGTTCTAGTGTAATTAGGTCCAACTAAGAATTTAGCAACACCGTCGCTAAAATACATTTGTTTGTTTCTACTGTCAATCCAAATGTCGCCTTCGGTTAGTGTTGGTTCAATGCTTGAAAATGTTGTAGTATCTGTGCTTTTAAAAATTTCACCATTGTATACTTTTAATCTGCCTTCAGACGTGTCATACCAAAGTTGGCCTCTTATTGGATTGTTTGGTTCGCTGACATTTGCAAAGTTTTCAAGTAGTTTTACAAAGTTTTCGTTAAAGTCCTCGCCGTATCCTGTGTAGTTTCTTCCAACAAGAGTTAAATCGGTTGTGTCTGTGTCTTTCTTGCCGTCTACTAATTCAACTAGCAAATCTCCATTAGTATTGTTAATTTTATAACTCATTAAACAACTCCTGTATATATAATATATTCTACTGTAACAAACGGTGGAACATGTTGTAATGGATCGCCGGTTTGATTTATCATTGCACCCGTTTGTGCTATGCTAGTACCTGGTGCAGATCCTGTGATACTAGTGGCAGTTGCACCTGTATCTGTGCCGCCTGTTACTCCGGTTGTTGCATAATATTGCTCGCCGTTGTCACCTTGCAAACTGTGTTCGTGATCTGGCAAATTATCAACTGTAATTGCAGTTGATTCTGCGCCGCCTGTACGACCTACTACTTCAGTAGCAGTGTCATCTAGTATGCGATTTCCGCTAGTTGCATCTGCAAGATGTCCTGCCAGCATTCTTCCTCTAAAATCAGGCACTTTAAAAACATCAGCGTTTGACGGAGTTCCGTATAAGTCGCCGATAACATCATACAAGGGTTCATATTCGCCGCCTCGAGGCAATTCTTGTCCGTGGCACAGTACCCATCCTGCTGGGCTAACAGTGCCGGCAAATGGCATTAACATTCCTTTTTGGAATGTTGGCACAGTACCGACAAGCGTTGATTGTTTCATTTTATATAAAACACCTGATCGGTTTACTAAAAATTCATCTGCTGTTTCGTTTACAATAGTAATTTCAGGCTTGGTACTTATAAATGCAGGGTTAATACCTAACGTCCACTGTTTGGTTGTGCCGCCAACCTGGCCGTCAAATACCACAGGACTTGCTTGTGTCTCAACAACATCGCCATTTGTGTTAAATTGGAATGTGGTTGGACTTGCTAGCTTGCCAGTTGATGTAGATGTACCGCTTACGTTACCTGTTACACTTCCAACTAAGTTTCCATTGAATGTGTTAGCATACATGTTGTTGTATTTTTTTGTACTAGTACCGATATTATGTGTTTCGGTTATAGCAGGCAAAATTTCTCCTGCTGTAATATCACTGCCTACATTTAGCAGTCCGCTGATATTAACATCTCTTGCTACACCAATGCCGCCGGCAACTGTCAGTGCGCCGTCGCTGCTAGATATGCTGTTTATTGTACTATCGACAAAAACTTTGCCAGAAGTCCTAATATTTCCAGTAACATCTAGTGCTTCAGTCGGTGCTTCGTTTTTAACACCAAGTTGTCCTTGAGGAGTAATTCTTAGTGCAGTTGAGTTAATTCCGCTATCGTTAACTTTAATATCAATATTGCCATCTGGCGAAAGCTGTCTAATTAATGCAGTACTGCCACTAACACTGAGTTGTAGTAAATCATTTTCGCCAACTGTTATTCCTGAATCGGTTTTTATGCGAGTCTTTTTACTAAAGTCATTAGATTTACTTAATCTTGCAATATCAGTATATGCAATAGTTTCGGTTCCGGCGGAATTAATCAACGATTCTGCTTTTTCAGCAGTTCCGTAATACTTTGCCTTTGCTCCGGAAAATACACCTTGAGTAGCAAGATTAACACCTGGCTTGATTGTGTAAGCAGTTGGAAATCCTGCTTGCTTTGCTTTTGGCGTAAACTCTTTACTAGAATATATACAAATAATTTCGCCATTTACAAAATTTACAAGCACTGTATATAAAAGCCCGTCGGTAGCTTCAAGGCTTTGGATCTTTGATCCAGTACTTGCACCTTCGCTATAATCTGGTCCTACTAGTACCCAGCCGCTACCGCTATACAAATACACTTGTTGATTTGTTGTATCTACCCACAAGTCGCCGATTATACTAATTGCAGCTTCGGGTTCGGAAATTGCTTTTTTGATTCCTCCGGCAGCAATCCAGTTTGTGCCGTCGTATACTTTTAATTGATCAACTCCAGTTGTTGTATCATACCAAAGTTGTCCTTCGACTGGATTACTAGGTGCTACATTATTTGCAAAATTTTCCAATAGGTGTAAAAAGTTTTCATTAACAATTTGTCCGTAATTAGGTAAATTTTGTCCTGGTAATTGTAAACTAGTATCGTCTACATTTACACTATTTTCTTCTACACTTAGTGTGCCTTTGTTAACTAAGTCGGTAAATTTTACATTATAATCAGCCATATTATCCCTCGTTAATTCCGCTCAAACTTTGAATTCTTACAGTATAATCAATTTGAACAAGTCTGTTAAGTGATTTTTGTACTGGATGGAAGATGACATGTGTAATAAGTCTGCCATCGCCTGCATTAGAGTAACTTTTTAAACCAAGTTCGTCAAATACAAAAATTCCATCAGTGTTGCTTCCTGTGTCAAATGCATCTTGTCCATCTGGCTCTCCGTAATCCAATAAACATCTAACAAGAATATCAGTATAATTTGTGCCACTAACATGGCGTATTTCTGTTTTATTTCTTATTGGATCAATATTATTAACGCTTAACTCGTCAACTACTTTTGTAAATGTTTGATTGTACAAGCTAGCATTTGTGCCAGTGCTGTTAGGAGTTAAGTACGTGATAATACCAGTTGGATCAACACTAGTTCCTCCGTTGCCAAAGCTCATTTCGTAAATAAACCCTTGGCCTTGGTTAGCTAAACTTTCTGCTAATGCTAAACTCATATTTTCATAATGAATTGCATTACGCTGATTTACAATTACTTCGCCAGTAGAAGGATCGTGGATCTTTATATGACCTTCGACGTGTATTCCGTTTAAATCTTTTATTTCTGTCATGTTATATACCTTATACTGTATTTATCGGGGTAGCTCAATTGTTGCTCCGCGTAAGAATTTTGCTATTGTTTTTTCACTGTTGGCTAAATCTTTGCCTGGTTCTGTCCATATATTGCCAACTTTTTTGACAACTTTTATTTCAACACCTGTTGCTGGCACAGATGCAAGTGTAATTACACCATTTTCGACTATAAATTCTGCTGGCACAGTTTCGTCACCAGCTGGCGAATCTTGGTCTAACGCAGGATTAAACACACTTATTGCGTTCTTTCTCAGTCTACGTCCTCCAACAAACACTTCGACTTCATTAACGTTTGCTACATCGAATGTTATATCTACAATTTGTGTAGATCCATCTGCTGCTGTTGTATGTGTTTTTATTGTATCGTTGTAAGAAATATTTTCTGACGATCCTTGTCCATATGCAACGCTGCCTGCGGCGTGTATAGTTTTTATGCCTGTGCCTAATGTGCCGCGTCTTACTTGAATTAAGAAATTTCCACTAATGCCAAAATATTCGATCCGTTCGCCATCAATCCAAATAATTCCTGGTAAGTTTCGTGCAATGTCCGGAACCATAATACCTGATGAATCTTCAAGCTCAATTCTGTAATCATAATAGTTTACATCTGCTGCTACTTTATAACTATTTTCTTGATTCAGTCTCTTGTAGTGGGTTCTACCGATCATGTCTCTAAATATTCTATATCCAAACACAGGTGTTACAACATTGTTTGCAAAATGTATAATATCTATTCTGTCATTTTCATTTGGTAATTCACTAAGCTGTACTGCATTTAAGTTTTTAGTAACAATGTAATCAACGTTAGGTGAAAGCATATATCCGTTTTTAATTACCCAAGCATAATTAGTTCCTGCAACTTCTCCTTGTAATTGGATTATTCCGTTGCTCAATAAGTTACGCTTGTTGAATTCTGCTGTGTTTTTATCAAGATCTGTAGTCGAAATAACATCAAATGTATAACGCTGGAAATTATTGATGTCGTGATTACTAAACTGTATAATATCAATATCGAGAAGTTGTTCTTTGTCAATTGTAATATTGTCACTTAGAATATATTCAACATTTGATATACTTAAATATGCACTGTCGTTGTCAACACTTACAATAAATTCGTCGCTGTTTATATACTCTGCTGTAATTTCTTTGCTAATACTCTGTACAGTAATTGAATCTTCGGTAACTTCTTCTGCAATAAACTCGTAAACGGTTGAAGTTGCTGTGCTTGTTAATGTTACAGTTTCGCCAACAGTTACTAATCCAACTAAGTCAACTGCTGAATCGGTAGCAAATGTAATTTTTGTATCGATAAAATAATAATCTGCATTTGTTGTAAAATAGATATCAAGGTTGCTGCCTGCAGGAGCAATATCGTTTCTTAGTAATCTAATTTCACTTTCAATATTATCCCATGTCCAAAATTTTCGATCTAGAAGTTGATTGTCAACAAACACTAATATGTCAACTGAGCTAACATTTGTAACATCGGCAAATTGCCAACCGTCTACTTTGTAAACTCTATCACTGGTAGTAACATGTCTAATACTATATCCAGGACTTAGTATCTGATCTCCTGACTTAACCAATATCTTGTGACTAATTGGCAAATTGTTAAACGGAACAGGATTATTTCCTACAAATCTATGATAATTTGAAACAGCACTATCTGCATTAAATGTTTTGTCTATAATAACTTGACTAAACGATTTAACAGTGTTGTTATAAATCATATACTGAATTTTATCTCCTGCGTTACCTGTTACATTAATAACTGCTTTGTTGCTTGTAGTAGATGTAACTGTATATTCTATGCCTTTTTCAATTATTTTTCCGTTTTTAACTACAACAACAGTTTTAGCATCTGCAAAGTCAGCAAGTGTTAAAATACTATTACTAGTTTCTGTGTAACTTAAGGTTTGTGTATCAATCAAATCAGCGCCGTTAACCCCTATAGTAATAATGCATAAGTTTACATCAACACTGCTAGTACTGTCGTCAAAGTACACTGTGTTGTTTTCATAATCAACTGAATATAGTGTGCTGTCGAGTATTTCGCCATCAAGTATTAATATAACACTGCTAGCATCTGCAGGCTGACCTGGTAGGGAGTATACAAAAGTTTCTGCATCTGTCCAGTAGTTTGCAACATTAATCATTCCTATACCGTCGGTTGCTCTATGATAAACTTTCATATCAAGAGTATCAACTACTGTTCCTGGTACTAATTCTTCAGGGCCGCTGCTGTTGGCTTGTGTCCTAAATCCGTCGCCATCGACAATAATTTCTCCTGCGCTTATCCCGGTTGCTGTTGTGTAGTCTAAACTACCTCCTGCAAGACTTGTATCGTAAGTGCTGCTAACTGGGGTAAAGCTACCGTCGCTTGTGTTTTTGCGTACTATAATTATATCACCGTCGGCAGTTTGTACTAAATCGTTGTCAATGTCAATATAGTTAACAACACCGTCACCAATAATCGGAATCATAATTGCATTAGTATTTGTTAATACAGTGCTACCATCGTAGTTCTCATCGTCAATTCTAACATTATTTAGATACACGTTGTACGTAACACCAGATTCAAGCGGTTCTGCAAGTTGTACTCTATTTGTACTTCCGTCTAGTATTATTACTTCATCTTCAAATGTGTTTACAAACGTATCAAATGGCAAGTCGCCAAAGCCGCCTTGGCCAAATCCTTGTTCGTTGCCAAATCCGTAAGAGTCGTATAATACTCCTTCGTACTCAACTCCTTTCATTAGACTTGCAAGGCTGTTGTTTTCGCTAATGCCCGGCATACCAGAAGTTGGCGAGTATGCTGCAAATATTCTATCTGCGGCAGTTAACATACTCAATGATTTTTTGTAAGTAACAACTATAATTGAATTATTTGCAGGAACATCATTAAAGTTGATGTATCCTAAAAATCTTTGATGACCTAGGCTAAAGTCGACATCATTGCCGATGTTGTAGGCACTGCTTAATTGAGTAATACCATTAACTGTTACAGAGTATGTATTGGTTTTTGCATCCATTGGCCATTTAAGAGAATACTTTTCTTTAGAGCCTGTTCCTGTAAATGTTTCAACAGAATTGATATTTTCAATGTAACGCTTTCCGCTTACTCTGTCAAAACGTATTACCATATGTGTACTACGTGCGAGACTATTTCCTAGTACCGCAACAGCTCTTGCCGGTGTTGTATTTTGTCCTGTAAGAGTAATAGTTGGAGAAGTATAATATTGCTGTCCAGCACTTTCAATTTCAATAGATTTTACTTTTCCTTTTGCAAGATAAGCACGAGCAACTGGAGGATTATCTCCGCTGATTGTAACAGTAGGCGCTTTGGTATAACCACTGCCAGTACTGGCAACATCAATACTAATAACATCAAATTTATTGTTATCTACCCAATTCTTATACGGTGCTGTGCTATAATCATCGTATAATTGTGTAATACTGTTGTTAGAGAATTTTGCAATACTTGGCTTAATACTCGACCCAATGTAGCTCGGTGGTAGATCAAAATCTGTAACCATACTATCTGTTGACTCAATTGTATTATAAGCACTAATATATTCTCTAATTTTTGTTTTGTAGGGCTTTACTTCTTCAATGTAATCTTGATAATTTTCAAGATTGTCGTTTTGGTATGTAACTTTTTGAATAAGGCCGCCAACGTTGTGCTTTGCTCTAACAAAACTTGATTTGAATGCCCAGTCAATGTTTGGCTGCTCAGTGTGTGCATAACGTAATGCTGCAAAAAATAGTTCATTATATTCTACTGCTAAGTCGCTTACAAATATATCATTTTTGATAGCATCGATGATATTTCTAAGTTCTTGCACTGGTTCCTTATCGTAAAATGCACTATCGTATGCAATTGCATCGTAGCCACTAGTCTGAGTGCTGTAGCTGTACAACAAACTGTTTAATTGTATTGTGCCATTTTGACGTCCGATAGTACTGTAGTTTACAGTGTAATCTTCAGTATCCTGGGTGTCAATTTTTTTAAGTAATAGCCAGCCGCCTGTTCCGATATTGTTAATTTTTACAATATTTCCAATATTATTATTAAGTCCAAACAATTCGTAGCTTTGGCCAATTGTCTGATCTACAACAGTGTTTGAATTATAACCTGTTGCATACCAGTCTGCATAACTCCAATACTTGGTTGTATCATAGCTTTGGTTTACAGATTTATTCCAACTTTGTGTATTTTTGTTCCATTCATAAATTGCCCAAATACCGCCAATTGTTGTATCGGCATTAACCAAAGCACTGAATTTTCTAATTTTAGCAATTGCAGTTTGGCTGTAATTATTACCGCCTGATCTAATATCAACAGAAACAACTTTTCCTAAATTATCAATTTGAGTGTTTAAAATTGCGCCGGTGCCAAATGCATCTTCAATTTCAATTCTCGGTGCTGATTTATATCCTCTGCCGGCATTTACAACAACAGCATTTATAATTGTACCGCTGTCAATTGTTAATTCTATAACAGCAGCTTCGGTCTTTGCTACTCCAACAAATTGCAATTCGTTTTGAGTATCAACAACAACATCGTAATTACCTACTGCTAATTGCGAAGGGGTATCTTTTAACAAAAGTTTGCTAATATCATAACTATCTACAATTTGATTTTTAGAAAATACTACGTTTACTCTATCAACAAATTGCTTTACTGCTTCTAAACGATTTACAAACATGCTCTGTCTAGGCAGATTTAAAATACCGTATTTCTGCGATTCAGCAAGTGTATTATCAGGTACCGGGTTTGACAACACATCATACCCAATCAAACTGTCGTGCCACTTGTTTTCAATGTCTTTGCTTGGAATACTTATATCTAGTCCTTGAGATAACAACTCATACTCACTGTGAATATTTGTAGTAATTAATTCATCTTGTTTTGTTCTAAACTGAATTACAGTATTAGTTCCTTCTACAAGACTTTTACAATTATATAATGCAAATTTATTGTTTGATACTAAAGTTGCAAACTTGTATCCAACTGAAGCGGGGTCGGCAATTAATTGCGCAATTCCTTGCGAACTAATAGATCTAAATCCAACATTTGGAACAATTTCTGTGTTACGAACCCAGTAGTAATAACGAGTGCTAAACTGTTTTTTAACTGAATCGTATTTTCTTCTTACACTGTATGTGTTTTCATACAGAGGTACGCCGCTTACACCAGCGGCATATCCTTCAGCAGTGCCGGTTTGTGCTCTCCATTCATTTGGAGTAAGGTTTGTGCCTACCCATTCGCACACTTGAATTTCGTAGCCAGGCACGAGCTTGTTGAAGTTTGCAGTTCTGTAGCTTGTTTCGCCCTGGTAAACATCGTACCAGCTGGCACGATCAATGTTCCACCAAACTTGTCCTACTTGCTTGTCTGTCCAGTTGTTGCCAAAATCTACAATTACATCTTGCAACCCATCTGTTTCTGTGTATGTTGCAGGATCGTATGGAGTTTTATATGCAATTTCCTGTTCTGCCGGACCGGCAATTTTACCCAATCTTGGATCAATTACATCAAGTTTTTGTGTAATGTCCTGTGAATCAATGTTGTACAGGAACACTTGCTCAATTTTTTTGATGTCTGGTCTATCCACTTGCTCAGCAATTGGCAACCATGTATCTTTGTTTGTTCCTGTGGAAATTTCAGCAATCAATCCACGGTTATTGGTTACAACATATCTATCGTCGACAATAGGTTGACGATCTTGTGTTGGGGCATAGAACGGCAAACTCAAGAAAATTTGACCGTTGTTGATTTTAAAGTTTTCTAAACTGAAATTAGTTAAATCTCTTCTATAATCAATGTCTTCGGCATATACAAATCTATTTGCAATTTCTTGGAATAGAAGTATTCTTCCGGCATCCTTGATTGTTTTAGAAAACTTTGTATTGCTGTTATCAAACACTGTTACATTGTCTTCGTCAATTAAATCAAATGTTGTAAAGTTTTTAATATCTGTATTTTTGCCAACAACTGCTAGTTTGTTGTTGCTAAATTTAACACTAGTTCCAAAAACTTCATTTTGTTCTCCAAACGGACTATATACCGTTTGTTTCAAAATATAAGTGTTGTCATCGCTTTGTTCGTAGATATAAACACTTCCGGTGTCAATGCCTTTTTCATCTGCAAGAGGAGCACTTATAGCAATAAGTTCGCCGTCGTCGCTAATATCATACGAATACGCAAAA
>Ga0206131_10008025_pt1 | contig 10452 bp, 8 predicted proteins | sample Helgoland_Spring_FD_148636 | JGI IMG/M metagenome (GOLD analysis project Ga0206131, IMG submission 148636) | Pelagic subsurface seawater microbial communities from Kabeltonne, Helgoland, North Sea - Helgoland_Spring_Bloom_20160517_1 | ecosystem: Environmental > Aquatic > Marine > Epipelagic ... | reverse complement strand
CCATCACCAAAAAGCCATATAACAATAGATATCCCAGTCACTATAGAAGAGGAAAATGAAGTAATTATTAGCGATAATGACCCCGATGAAATAAGAGACGTTGACTTCTCAAATAATTCCTTGTGAATTTAAAACTTTAACACTAAAATTTTTTCCTGGATTTTTATCATTATCACATTTATGATTACATTTTGGACAAGCGAATACGACTTGATTTTTTTCATGTTCATCAAACACCGCATTGTGAAATGTATAAAGTAACGGGTTCAATAATTCAAACCAACTTGCTCTTTCGTCGTATGGCGATGATGCAAATTCTTGTAATTTGCGATAAGTTTCATTCGGAATTTGTTCTGACCCTTTAGTTTTAATCATATCACCCCTTGTTCTACCAACATGAACTCTATGTAATTTTGAAACCATATTATCACCATCGTGCAAAGGACAAACACAATAAAATTTTAAATTTTTTTTTTCTTCGGGTAAACCTTGAATAGTATGATTCGATATTTTTAATTTTTCTGGTATTTTATTAGAAGCTAATGTCGCTTTTTGGAGTGATTCTGTAGCGGCCATTTTAGCTACGTTCTTTTCTTTACAGCGACTATGTGATTTGGCTTTTTCCAAATCACAAATAGCTTCTGCAGGAAACGGTAATACGTCGTAATGGGTCATTTCATTCATATTTATAATTTTACATTATTTTATTTATATTATTTAATAAAGTTCAATTTAATATTTTCATAAAAAATCAACTCAAACATATTTTTATTCGCCATATTTTTTCAACAATTTTCATCGTTTCATTAGCATCATCGAAAACCGTTTCCGTTTTACTACCATATATGCTTTTCAACACTTGATATAGATTTACGCTAGACGCTTGTCCCTGTCCAACACCGCTCAAATCACTATTACCATAAACACCAGTATATCCTTTATGTTCGTTAAGATTTATGCTACAATTCATTCTAACAAAAAGCGATATGTAATCACCAGGACAAAATGGAAAATTATATTCCGTATCTTCTGCTTCATTGAAAAATCTATCGGGCGAATCATCCACAAATTGAATCATTACGCTTTTACACACTTCATTGCTATTATATGTACTGGTTGTTAAATTTTCTCTTAATACTGTTGATAATTGTAAATGCAAATTACTATTGACAACCGTAGAAATAATTTCACTTTCGTTTGCTATAAATGCTTGTGCGAAAGGATGACCCATAAGAGTATCAGAAATATAACGAACAAACATTCTACCTATTGACGCTTCGCCCGGATTAATTCCCGTATTAAATGAACTGTCGTAGATTGTAACAGGGGTGTTTTCAATATCACTCTTTAAAGCTTGTTCAAATAATATTTTATAACTTTCATTAAATTTAAACGTATAATCATTTGCATTTTTTTTATATTTTAAAAATAATCGTAAAAATTCAGCGGTTGTATAGTTAGCATTCATAATAAAATTAAAGGATGCGTCCAATGTATTAGCTGCATTTTGCGAAGAATCTATAACAACTGTATTATTATCTAGATAAACTGGTAAAAAAATATGTTGGTTTGTGGGAGTAAAAGTAGGGCAATCACTACTGTGAATGCTGCCACTTGGGTCTGTGTCATAATTATATAAAGAATAAATTTCGTCATTTGTTAAAGCATCGTCATATAATAAAGTAGATGTAATATAACCAGTGAAGTTGTTATTGGTTGCTCTATTTGTTCCAATTTTATAAAAATCAAATAAGTAATTAAGGTCTGTTGGTAATGTTGTAGATGTTGTGCTTGTTATTGTTTCTTTTAATTCTCCATTGAAATATAATTTTAAAAACCGATTTTCATATGTATCTTCATAATGCCAAGAAATCGCAATATGTTGCCAATTGTTTAAAGAAATATCAGCAAAATTATAAATTGCGTTTCCACTTGTATGTTTTGAACGAATAGTCCATCTCCCATTTCCATTAGAATCTATTTGAAAAGAGTTGATAACACTTGGGTTATCGGAAGATGCAAAAATACCACGATATAAATCCATGGTTTCTGTAGGTTTTACCCACATGGAAAGAGTAAAAGAACCAGACCAATTGTCGGAAACATCGTGTTTAAAATAATCACCACCGTTAAATTGGTAACTATTTGGAGAATTTAAAAAAGCATTTGAACTACTGTCAAATGGTGTTTCTGAAGACCAATTTCCACTCCCGTCCGTTGTTAGAGTTGCATCATTATTATATAATGAATAGTCGCTTAATGTAGTTCCTGTATTATCTTTGAAATGATATTGAAATTTTACTGAACCCGGCATATTATAATAATAAAACTATTAAAAATTTGTATGATAAACCTAATTTTAATAAAACTTTCATAAGTTTTTATTAAAATTATAATATAATTGTAATGCCCTTTTCATGTTCATTAATTGAACTTCTTAATTCTATAATTGTTGAAATTATTTCATTCTGTTTTTCTTCATCGATTGTGTCACACATATTTTCCAAATCTTTCATATATAGATTATTCATTTGTTTATTGTATTTTATACCATGTTTTATATAAAGTTTAAATATATCATCTAAATGACTTTTCTCTTCTTCTGTTAAGTTATTTTTATCTATATTGGAAATTTGCCTTAATTCATTATATAATCTGTTATTTTTTATTGTTTGCCAACATCTTTCTTTCTCCATAACTTGTATTTCTGAACGAAGTTTATCTAATTTTGTGGATAATCTTCTTTTTTTTATATTATCAATTTTTCCATTTAATATTTCCAATTTGCTTTGTTTTTCTTTAAAATAATTTGAAAATATTTTTTTCTCGATATCATTCTTTAAATTAATACCATAGTCATTTGGTTGCGCTTTTTCAGCCCATTCAAACAATTCATCTATTTGTTTTTCACTAAAACATTTCATAAAACAGGGCAACTCTTCTTTGTCTACCTTTTCGTTTAAATATTCATGGACATGCGTTCTAAATGTTTTATAAGCCAATGTACAAAAATATATAAAAAAATATAATGTAATCCCACCATTACACAATATCAATAATACAATTAAAACGTCTTCAAAAGTTCCAAGTTGATAACCGGAATCTATTGTCCCAAAAAATAAACCAGTGCTTAAAGTCATAACCAGCGATAATAAACTTATACTCTCTAATTTATTACAAATCAAACCATAGCTAGTAATTACGTCATATGGTCTCAAAAACACATGTAAGAAAAACGAAATTTGCACCATTAAGCTCGCTGCAATTATTTGATATCTTGGATAATTTCTTAAAAAAACAGAAATAATTATTAAGGATGCCTTTTTCCCCATAATAATGAATTCATAATACCATCGCTTTTCTCTATATCCCAAAAATAAAAATGATAAGGGTGAAGACCCGTCGTATCTATTTTGCATATCGAATAATCTAAATCTATAATCGTATAATAATTTAAATCCTAAAAGAGGTATACCAATACCATAAAACCCGAGAGAAATATACGAAACAGTAAGGTAATTATAATGTGTTTTTGTATAACATTCTATCGAAACATCTTTAACCAAATAATATTTATTTCCAATTTGTTGACAATTCATTACTTCTAATGTCTTTTCTAAAATAGTAGGCCAACTTAAAAATGTTCCTACGACAATTGCTGTTTTTTCCCAAGCAACGAAAAATTTAAAGCATGTTGGTGTAGTTTTTAAAAAATCTTCTCTTTCAATGACACTTTCAAGTCTACGCAATTTCTTCTTTTTCTTTTTACAAAAACAGCAAGAAATAATAGAAATGAAAAATGTTACTAATACAATATATAACAACGGTAGTGTTAAATAAACTAATAATTTATCATAATAAGTCCAACCAATAACACAGTCAGACGAATAAAAACTAACGCGGGGTGAGGAAAATTCTTTTGCCCTCTCAAATAAATATCTTATTAAAGAAGGCCAGTTAATTTGAAAAGAACTTGCTAGTGAAAATACTTGTGCATAATTCATAAATATTTTCACCACACCGTTGACCTCTTCCTTTTTATTTTCTGCAGGATTTGCTGTTTTAATTAAAAATATTATAATTATAGTAGAAATGACTGGTATAACGATTGTTAAACTTATAGAGCGACCTTGGTTTTTGGGACATTTTAAACAAACACCGTCATCTTTAGCCCAACCATTATAACAAACATCGCATAGCGGACCATAATGACCCGCCTCGCATAAATCATTCGTGGAATTTATTATTTTGCCACCCTTGCATGCAAATATATTTTTACATTTATATGTTTTAATTGTTGTATCATTGCTTCTCCATAAATGTTTATTTATGATTATTGTGCTAACGTTGGAATTAATAGGGCATTCAAAATTTTCTGGACAAGTATTGCATTTTAGTTTTGTTGAATTTGTTTTATATGTCCCTTTTGAACATAAACATTCCGTCTTATAATAATTTTGCTCCGAACCAATGGGACAATCTTTACAAATAATACTATTGTTATTTAATGCATATTTTCCTATTTCACAATCTTTACATTTTATAGATTTCACAAATGACGTATATTTGCCCGGTTGACAACCAATACACCCTATACTGCCTTTTTGCGAATACATTCCTGTATTACAATCTTTACAATCGCTTGCAGAATTAGCACCATAATTGTCATTAAATTTTCCAGCAACACATTGTTTACAGTCATCGCGTGAGGTGGCTGCGATAGTTTCGCTATATAAACCAGACAGACAGCTAATACAATGCTTATCTGTAATAGAACCTTCATTATTATTCCATTTTCCTGCTAAACATCTTATACAACTTGAAATTTCATGTTTCCCTTCTAATTTATTATATCTACCCTTTGGACAAATATCGCATTCAATAAAAAGTTCTTTTTCTGGATTTGTATATTTTCCCGGTTCACATGTTAAACAATAACTGTAACCATAATATGAATATTTACCATTATCGCAATTTATACACTCGCTACCCGGATTTTGATTCAAATTTTTGTATTTACCAGCATCGCAGTTTTTACATTCATATTCTTGTTGTAACCCGGAGTTTATATTATATTTACCTTCCTGACATGAAATACAATTATCTCTCGTTATTGATGCAGTAATATTAGAAAATTTACCTCTATCGCAAATTTTACAATTTTCCAATCCAATAACATTTTCTATGTCATTATATCTACCTAACGGGCAAATTTCACAAAAATTTTTATAATCATTCGAATATTTACCTTTTGGACAGACAACGCATTCATTGCTTTTTTCCAGAGAGACCCAACCATCGGGACAGGTTTCGCATTCTTCTAAATTTTTTTTATATTTACCAGCTTCACATATAATACATGACTTATTTGATTTCGCACCTTCTATATTACCAATTGCACCATCATAACATTGAATACATTCGTTAATATCTGTTAATCCAACCCCTATAGAAAATTTTCCAATGGGGCATAATTTACATGTTTGGTCTGAAATAATATTTATAGAAGAACTATATTTACCTTGAGAACAACCTATGCAAATTTTTTTATTTTTTGCCCATTTTCCAATTGAACATTGTATACACATGTTACTCCCGCTTTCAGAAACCCAACCATTTGGACAATTTTCACATAATTCGAATGTTTTTTTATATTTTCCCGAGTCACATACAACGCAAAAACTACTAGAATCTGCACCTTTTATTATATTAATTTTTCCATCATCGCATGACACACAGTTATTTATGTTTGTAATTCCTGGTGTTTCGGAATATGTTCCCTTTGGACATAGTTCGCATGATTCTTCAGAAATAATATTCAAAAAAGAACTATATTTACCCTTTTTACAATCAATACATGCTATCTTATTTTTAGCCCATTTTCCCATTTCACAAGTATCGCAACTGGTTTCGCCTTCTTTGCTAGTTTTACCATCTTCGCATTCCAAACAATCTTGTATATCATTCGAACCGGAAATAGTAGAATATTTCCCTTTAAAACACGGTTTACATACATTTGAACCTTGTATTGTTGAAAAAAAACCCGAAGGACAATTAATACATTCTATTGCATGAATACCATTTGTGTATTTTCCCGTTTCGCATTTTTCACATTTCTTACTTTCAATGGTATTGCTTGAAAACCCAGGTTCACAATTATGACAAATACCACCAATTTCATTTGAATATTTACCTATTTCACATATCTCGCATTTATTTAATTTTATACCGATGCCTTTATTGCAACCATTTAAATCTACTTTTATATATTTTTTTACATATAATCTTTCATTTGGAAAAATATATAATTTTCCATTTTTTTCATCATATGATGTTATATTATAATTTGTATAACTACTATAATAAGAATAATTATGATGTAACGAAGTATAATAAATAGTTTCTCCGAACTCGTTGAACGAGTTTAAATCCAAAGTCATGTCTTTCATATTTATTCTTACAATCCCAACATTCATATGTTTTATCGAAGGTATCGCATAAATAAAACCTGCATTTGAATCTAATATTATATTCGTTATTACTCCCCATTCCGTTGGAAATTTCAAAAAATCAATATCACAAACCTCGCTTAATGGTAACTTATTGAAGTTAAAATCATACTGATATAATTCACTTGTTAGTGCACCTGAAACGATAAATATTTTTTTTCTTTTATAATCTATTTTAATTTCGCTGATATAATTTATACCATCTAATTTTATTATTTTTGTATTATTTGGATGGTCAATTGCCATACTTGTATTTATTTCTATTAATTGAGAATCTCTATATACAGTATCTTCCAGAAAATATAATAAATTTGTCTCTTTATTTATAAAACTTCTTTTAATCTCTCTTACATAGTCAGTATAAAATTGTGGAATCGTAGAAGATGACATCATCAGTTCATCATATTCTTCTTGATATGATTTTTGAAATTGTTCTATTAATAAAACATTTGGTGATGATATATTCAAACGCCATAAACCCGTATAAACTGTCCCAAACCCCATCCAAATTGTCCCATCATTCAACGTTTGAGATGTAGTTGGTGTATCTACATATTTATAATTATAATAATTATTTGGTGAAAAGGTTTCCTTATTTGTAAACGATGAGAATTTTGTCCTATCAATAAATGTAAAATTTTTTAAATTAATTCTAACGATAGACGTATCATAATTATAGTGTGTATGACATCCATATTTATTTGCGGCAACATAATATAAAATATCATATTTTTGGTCTACACCACACGTTACTACGTAATCACTACCCAAGTCGCCTTGTGCATTAGGATATTCGCTAGTTTGTTGACCGATTATTAAATTATCTTCAAATTCTTCATTATCAAAATTTTGCTTCATTATCCCAACATATTTTGTTGTTTTATCACATTTATAATTGTTATTTGAATTTTTCCATGGATTATATGTTGATGTTATTAAATAATTATTGTTGCTATGTATTACACTACAACCAAAACCAATATACGGATATTGATATGTCGCTTTTATTAATCCATTTGTTGGTAGATTTATATAAGTATTTGAAAAATTAGCATTATTTAAATAATTTATAGGATAGCAACTTATACTATTAAATAGCAATAGTAATAATAATAAAATCATTATAATATTTAATGCATAAATATTTTTAATAATAAATTTTATAAAATATATAATAAATTTTAATATTTTAATAATTTATACATGAAAAAGTGTGATATTACTTGTGCAATTTTTTACATTCTATTTTTGACATATTTATTTATGTTTGGTTTTACAATTATTTATAGTGGTGACTTAAAAAAGTTAGATACAATTTTAGATGAAAAACAAAGAATAGTCCATCAAAAAATAAAACAAGAAAGATTACATCATTTTTTTACAGGTTTAGGTGTGGGGTCGGTATTAGGGCTTTTTATACTTTTTTCTGATATTCGAATGACGTCGAAATTTTGTTTAGCCGGTTTAATTCTTATTCTAACAACGACAACCGTTTATTATATGTTACCAAAAAGTGATTATATGATTCGTCATTTAGATACAAAGGAAAAAAAAGAACTTTGGATGAATGTAAGTAGAAATTTCATGAAAAAAAAAATGATTGGTTTTGCATTGTCCATTATTGTTTATTTTTCCATTCCCATGTTTTTATAAATATAATTTATCTATATTATATAAATGAATTATATTTTAGGTTTAACCATTATTGGTATGATTAGTGGTTTATTTGCAGGAATAGTCGGTGGTGGTGCTGAAATTTTAATTGTCCCTTTGCTTACATTATTTGGATTATTGGGAAGTCTCAAAAGCAGAATTGGAACCTCTTTATTTATGATATTGCCGCCCATTGGGTTATTTGCGGCGCTTAAATTTTATAAAAAGGGACATGTTGACATTTTTGCCGCATTATATATGGGTCTTATATTTACCGTTTTTGCTTCTTTTACCTCTTTTTACACTATAAATTTAGATGAAAAAATGTTGAAAAAAATATTCGGTATCTTTACAATTGTTTCTGGATTTTACATATATTTTAAATAATAAATGTTAAATTATTGATTTTTTAAAACAATTAAAATACCACTTAATGTTAACATTATACCAATCAAAACCACTGGTTTAAAAACTGTTCCAAAAACTAAAATAGAAAATAAATAAAGTAAAATTATTTTGGTTGGTTCCATTAAAACATCAACATAAGACATGTTTGGGGTTATCTCATAAGCTTTTGTTTTTATTATTATAGCCATAGCAACACTAAATGATGATATAAATGTAACAACCATGATTGTTTTCCCATTTTTTTTATCCTTGAATAAATTATCTTTTTCTTTATTATACAAATAAATCAAAACTAATATATAAAAAAATATTAAAAATAATAAATAAAAAAATAAAACATCATTAAAATTACATTTTAAATTAAATAAATATTTTCTTGTTATTACAGAAATTGTTAGAAAAAACAATGAAATAATAGTATATAATTCCCAAGATTTTTTATTTAATGACATTTATATTATATATATATTAAATCACGAATATGATGTAGTAGTACTCCTTTTATTCCCAACCCTTTTAGTTGTAGTAGTTTTATTACCAGCTCTTCTAGTTGTGGTTGAACTTCCTACACCAGCAGTATCAGATATAATTATAATTAGAAAGACAAATAACATAATTATTCCAATAATTAATATACATAGGCCACAATATAAAGCCCATCATTGAATAAATCCTAAACCTTCTTCTTTACATTTCATACCCATATACATAGTAAGCATACTCCCGCCACCTTTTTGTATTTTCATATAGTATTTATTCAGATTTTAAAAAGTGTTTGTTCATATAACGTTGAATATTAAAATATGTTAAAGGGTCCTCGTTTTTATTCACCTCCAATAAATTTTGCAACTTATTATTTGGTTTAATTATTTTTGCATTTTTTGGGTCTTCAAGTTTATTATCCTTTATATATTTTATAATATATTTTGTTACCACTGTTCTAGCTCTTTCCGACCCATCGGGTAAATCCATGAATTTGCATAATTTTTTTGAAATTTTTGTTGGGTTTGCAAACCCAGATGGTTGTTTATTACCCTTATTCTTATTCTTTTTATTCTTCCTATCCAACTGGTTAATTTTCTTTTTTGCAATTCTTTCTACACTTTTTATTTGATTTTGTAATCCTGTCAATTGAATTTTTAAACTAGAAATCGTTGTCAACAATGAACTAAACGAATCATTCATTTCATCCATTAAATCGTTGTTATCATCCTTTTCTTTTGTTTCTTTTGAAACCTTTTTTGTCTCTTTTGAAATCTTTTTTGACTCTTTTGAAATCCTTTTTGACTCTTTTGAAATCTTTTTTGAAGCTTTTTTTTCCATTTATAATCTACATTTTCTAGTATCTTTTTAAATCAATTTTTCTTTTATTTTATATTAGTATTTTAATTTTTTGTTTATAAAATTATATAAAATTTTATAAAAATAAGAAAATTTATTGTTATTCAAAAATTTATTATTCTTCAGAGACCTCATTCTGTCTATTTCTTTCATCCAAAACCCATTTTGAATTATTTCTTTTACCATTGTCTCTTTGCCCACCATGTCCTCTTTCTCTTGGTCCACCACCGCCCTGTCTTACTCTACTACCAGAATCTGTGCGTTCCTGTTTATTTAAAAAACGTGTCTCGCACATAAGAGGACCATTTTGAATGCCAGTAACATCAATTGCCTGCCATTCGTGGTCATTGTTATCACTTTTTGAAAGATTAAATTCAACATATTCACCCTGCACCAAATATTTATATTGCTCTTTGTTCACAGAGACACCTGAGTGGTGAACGAAAACATCTTTGCTTTCATCACCTAGTGTTGTAACAAATCCAAACCCAGCTTTATTGTTGAACCATTTAACAATTCCCAGCTGTCGGGAAGCACCACT
>Ga0206131_10008022_pt1 | contig 10455 bp, 14 predicted proteins | sample Helgoland_Spring_FD_148636 | JGI IMG/M metagenome (GOLD analysis project Ga0206131, IMG submission 148636) | Pelagic subsurface seawater microbial communities from Kabeltonne, Helgoland, North Sea - Helgoland_Spring_Bloom_20160517_1 | ecosystem: Environmental > Aquatic > Marine > Epipelagic ... | reverse complement strand
CTAAAGATGTTCAAGGAACTCGTGAAAAGGCTAGCTTGAAAGAAGGATTTGAAGGTGCTGCTCGCTTAAAAAAATTAGCGAATATTAAAAAATAATTCCCATGGTCAACATTGACAATCTAGTTAATGAATGGGCCTACCGATGTAAGAAGGGCTATCCAGATATGGATAGCCCCTCTGATCTTCGTGTTTTAAAAACCATTCTCAAAGAAGAGGGTATTACTATACCTCAGTTCCAACAAGTAATATCGGAACAAGAAGAATCAGATGAACTTACTATAAAAGATATAGAAGATATCTTAAACCAAATTAAGGATGATAAAGCAGCTATTAAGAAGATATATAACTTTATATCTAATAGACCTGGAGAAAAAGGGTTCTTTGGAGTAGCAAATGATTCTAATGTTAATGATAAAACTGTAGATACATCTAATGCACCTCAGGTTATATTTGATTTATTATCTAATAGTGGTGACTTAAAAAAATATTTAGATTTTAACAAACCCGGATTTGGAGAAATTGGTAAAGAAGGTAACTTTTTAGATTTCTTTGAAGGAAAATCTGGGATATCTAAAGATACCCTTACTAAAATGTTTAATTTTTCGGGGAAAGAAAGTGGTAGAGGTGTAGGTAAAGGAGAAGTAGCTATGGCATTGTTGTTTAAAGATGTTAAAATGGCTGCTGCTGGGGGTGGTGATTTGAATTGGGGAGGAAAATCTTTAGAAGTTAAAGGTTCTAGTGCTCGTTTAGGAGGAAGAGATAGAAAATTTGAAGGATTTGAACGTACCGCTTTAGGTCAATTAGCTACAAAATATGATAAATCCGATACAAAACTAACAACTCTTATTCCTAACTTAGCAGATGAAGAAGGTTTAGATAAAAAGGAATTATTAGATGCTGTGATTGATTTTGAATCAAAAGCACATCCTAAAGGAGATGCTAAAAAATATTTTACTGAGGATATTTTAGATAACCCAATTAAACTCAGAAAATCATTTACTAAAAATTTAATTAAAAATTATTCTACTAGTAAAAATATTGATCATTTTATTTGGTGGAATTCAGATGATATATTTGGTAAATATTTATCATTTAAACCTGAAGAAGCAGATGACTTAGTTGATAATGGGTCATTAAGAACTAATAATATATTTGTTTACCAATTAGATCCTTCTATTTCTAAACCTTAATTTGGCCTTTCATTTTTTTTATCGTATCTTCCCTTACTGTAGGGGGGAGGGGGAAAAGCGCACCGGTTCGCATAATTCGCATCATGTCATTAAACAGTTTCTTCGATACCATAGATACAGACGCACAGTTCGATGTGTGGCGTAATTCTATCAAACAAAAATTAATTCACTTAAAAAACACAATTCCCCTAGAGAATAGGCTGGAATTACACTATGTTGGTGAAACATTAGAATTTCTTGATTCACTTAATATTTTAAGTAGTGAATTTTTAGCTCATAATCCTGAAGCACAAAGTAAAACTCATTTCAAAGAAAGATTAAGAGTATGTAACTCTTATTATAAAAAATTTGGAAGACGGTAAATTTATTCGTATATTCAACTAAAACATTTAATATGGCAAAATATAAAAGACAGTTACAAATCGCACTCGATCGCTTGGATCAAGGATTATCTCGTGTGCATAGTATGGTGAAAAGGGGAAAAAATGCTGAGGCTATCCACTTTATGGAAAATGATTTAAAGGAATTGTATGATGAACTTCAAAACATTATTAGTATTACCCCAGAAACCGATCAATCACGAGTAGGATTTTTAGAATGATAGGAGCAGAACAAATTAAGGTTAATTTTGAAACCTTTAATGGTGTTTTAGAAACAAATTTTGAAGGTGAACGCCTAGAAAAGTTAAAAACACTTACGGATTGCTTAAAAGAGCGAATGATGTTTGCTCCTGCATCCACTAAAGATTGGTTTAATAATGCTTTTCCAGGGGGTTATTTAGATCATATTTTACGTGTAAATAAAATAGCTAACCAATTACATAAATTATATTCATTCCATGAAGCTAATGAATCATATACAGTAGAAGAACTTAATTTTGTATCTCTATTTGGTCAGTTAGGTAAATTAGGAGATTGGGATAGTGAGTATTTTACTAAAAATAATTCTGATTGGCACGTTAAGAATTTAGGTATGGTATATAAATTTAACGAAAATGTACCAGCTATGAAAATTTATGACCGCACCATGTATTTACTACAGGATGCTAGTATTAAAATTTCACATAATGAGTATTTAGCCATCCGCAATCAAGAAGGTTTATTTGATGAAAGTAATAAATTTTATTTCTATAGTGGTCAAAAAGAAACTAAACTTAGAACCCACCTACCTTTACTCCTCCACCAAGCTATCCAAACAGCCCAAGAAATTGAATACCAAATTTGGAATTCCGGAGGTTCGGTTGTACAACAACCGTCTAAACCCGCAAATGCCTCCAAAGCTGATAAAAATTTAAGGAAGGCTAAAGCGATAAACGTAGAAAATAATCCTAATTTCAACGAAAAAACTAAATCAATTATTGATTCATTCTTTACTGACTAATGGAAATACTAATTGGAATATTATTAGCCCTACTAATTGTAGCTGGATTTGCTATTCGTAATTTAATTAAGAAAAACGAAGAGTTAGAAGATTTTATTGTTAAACAAAGTGAAGCTATAGATTCTTGTGATAAGAGATTAAGTAAAATAGACGATAAAGGTTTCTTTATTACTGATGATGAAATTGGTTGGTTTTTTACCGAAGTTAAGAAGATACAGGAGGCACTAAACGAATTTCGCCTCCGCTAACCTAAATGGCTAAAAAAAGAGGACGCAAAAGTAAAAGACAATATTTTACAGAAGATACAGAGCACGCAATAATAGAATATTTAGCGAGCGAAGATCAAGCAGAGAGAAATCGGATTTATAATTCACGAATTCACCATTCGTTTTATAAGTTAGCCGAGAATCTTATTCATACATTTAAATTTTATTACACCGAAGTAGATGACCTCGAGGATTTAAAACACGAGGTTATCTGCTTCCTACTCGAGAAACTTCATTACTTTAAAGCAGGTAAAGGTAAAGCATTCTCGTATTTTAGCATTGTGGGTAAAAATTACCTTATATTATATAATAATAAGAATTATGCTAAAAAGAAAGGTAAAGCAGACCCATTGGAAGCTGATACTGATGATGGTATATTAAATGAATTTGAGCGACAAGAAGTAAGAAACGAAAAAGCAGAATTCTTAGATCTATATATAGATCATATGGATAGTATATTACTTACAACCTTTAAAAAACCAGAAGATATAATAGTAGCAGATGCCATACTAACAATATTTAAAAGAAGAGAACATTTAGAAATATTTAATAAAAAAGCTATTTATATCTACATTAGAGAAATTACAGGTATGGAAACAACTATAATAACTAAAGTAGTTAAAATTATGAAAGGTATTTTTCATAACTGTTATTCTGGATATCTTGAAAGAGGATATATTTATCGTCATGAGTAACCCATTAGATACAATAATATTTGACGGTAAAACAGCGTCAGACGTATTTAAAGAGATATATGGTAATAGTAAAAAAAAGGATAAACAAATAAATTCCTTAATTTCTGAATTAAAACCATTAATTCAAAACTTGGTGATGCTCCTGTAGTAGTTCCTCTTATTAAAGAATATTTAGAGGTTAGTGTAAAAAATGATGAACATCTTATAAAAATGATGGCTGTTATTCAGAGATTACAAAATAATGCTGCTTCAGGTGGTGGTGATTCATTATTAACAGATGAAGAACTTAGACAATTACAAGCAATAGCCGAAGAAGTAGCAAAAGATGAGCCTAAGGAATAATAAAAACAAAGGTAATTTAGTAGGTAATTCTGGAAATCCTAAAAATCAAAACCCAACTAAAAGGGTTGTTGACATAATTCTATCTCCTGATCATAAATCTTATAACAGCCCTGAAGATATAGGTGTTATATTTTTTGTAGAAGTTGGTTTTAATCAAGATTATACTGATTCTACTACTCTCCCTTCTGCTAAACCTTTAAATAAAAACAACTTTACTTATCCTACAATTGGGGAATTAGTCCAGATTATAGAATCAACTAGTAATGATATATATAATGATTTAGAAGGAGATATTAGTACTACAACTAATTATTATACCCCTGCTATTAATATCCATAATAATACTACTAGTAATGCTTTGCCTTTAGAAAAAGATTCTAGAAAGTTAAGACCTAAAAGAGAAACTAATGTTAGATCTTTTGAATTTAAAAAAGAATTCAAATCACCTAGTAGAGAAACAGCTAAAAAACAATTAGATAATTATTTAGTTAGTCTAGGATATACAGGTAGTAATGACCCCAATGCCCCATTATATAATCTAACCCAAACAGCAAATGGGAATTATATTTTTAGATTAGATGATTCACAAGATAATGAGCAAGCTGCTACAAAATTAGGGAATTATTTTAAAGAAAACCCTGAATTAAGACCTTTAATTCCAAGTGAAGGAGATTCTATTATGGAAGGTAAAAATGGACAAAGAATTCGTTTTACTACTACGGGACCAACGGGGACTAATGCTATAAGTAATAATGTAACAGATATCCCAGATGATGGAAACTCTAGTATAGGAGATAAAGCTATGGTTCTTAGTTTAGGAAATGGGTCTCAAGAAAATGTAACTAATGATGCTGCTTCGATTTATATGCTTGAAAATCAAAATATTCCTATAGATACAACTTCTACTAATATTGATTCTTTAAATTCAACTTATACTCCCATTTCTAATCCTTTAGAAGAAATTAGTAAAAAACCTGTAACTATAATACCTCAAACTTTACCAGAGCAAGAATTACAAATCCAAAATATTCAATTTAATATTGATATTCCTATTATTGATTCTAACCCATTAATAGAAATAGAAACTACCCAATCTGTAGAAGAAATAGATCCAGTATTTGCTGCTTTAGATGAAGCACAAGATGAAGAATTATTAGTATTTAATGAAGAATCAATAGAAATAGGGGGAACTGAATTTGACCCTACAACTGATAATCAACCAGAAGTAAGTTATCCTAACCCTAGTGTACTAGAAGATCTCCAACCTGATGAAATACCTGTTGATGTTGATTATAAACAAATTAATATAGATGCTGAAAATAAATGGAGAAGGGGTACACAAGCCGTTTTCAAAAACAAAGTAGGAGCTTTATTAGTATTACCTCTACCTGACCGTAGTTTAACTATGGCTAAAACTACTCAACGAGATATTAAATATTTAGTAATTCACACTGCTGGCTCTAGCACATCAACAACCCCCGCTAGTTTGATGAGGTTCTTTTTTAATGAACGAGATGGTAGTGGTTGGAAAACAGGAGGTTACCATTGGATAATAGATAGAAATGGTAATGGCACTAGGGTGTATTCGGACGATATAAGTACTAATGGTGCTTCTGGGATCAACTCTAATAGTATCCACTTAAATTGGATTGGTGGATATTCAGGACCTGGCGAACCATTAAATTTTAATATTACTAGAGGACAAATTAATACTCTTAAAAGATTAACCCGTAAATATGTTGAATTATATCCTGATATAAAAGTATTAGGACACAACCAATGTTCTAATAAACCTTGTCCATTATTTAATGTACCTAAATGGTGTGATAAAATTAACATATCAAGTGGTAATATTCTTGAAGAAACCCTTAACACAGGTAAAGGATTTTATGCCCAGTGGAATGGTTCTGATTTAGTTAACGAATCAAGTAGATTAGCAAACTTAGTAACATAATGGCAACTAATTTTATACAAGAAGACCAGTACGTAGGTAAACAAATATTAATTGATAGTGATCGATTAGTATTTAATGGTCGTGACGATATTGTGTTTTCGTCTAAAAATCTGTTTGTATTCAAAACAGAGGGTGAATTCCATGTTAATAGTAGAAATGATATTTTTATTAATGGATCTAAAATTTACATAGGCCCCATTGAAAATGGACAAGATGTTAATATACCCGCGGTAAGAAGTAGGGAATTAAAACAAATCTTAACTGATTTAATTAATGCTTTAGATATGTTTTTTAAAGTTCAATACCCAATGACCTCAGGTTTAATGGGTCCTAATCCCAGTATTAATAATGGTTTAAATAAAGTTATTTTAAAAGACTTAGCTAAAATTAAGTCTAGGTTAGATGATATAGAAAGTAAAAAAGTATTCATTAAATGATTAATAAATTAGTAAATAATATTCTTAACCAAGCATCTTTTACTCTTTCTGATACTAAAGATCGAATTTTAGTTGTAGCTAAAAAAAGGGCACAAGAAGAAACTATAACTAATATCCCTTCACCCCAAGATTTTAAACAACAACTAGAAGGATTAGTTTTAGATTCTCCTAATGCTCTTCAAAAAGCTGAACAAACTTATAATAAGTTTAAAAATTTTTTAGAAAAAGCTATAAAAAAATTAGAAGGAATAAAAGAAGAGTTAGAAGCTATTAAAGCTAGATTTAATTCTATAAGAAACAATTTTGAAAATTTAAATGAAATTACAAATATTTTTAGTGGTGTAATTAACACAATAAAAGGATTATTACCTAATTTAGATGGGATATTAGCCTCCCAAGTAGCCCCTGTTATTAGTGGTACTGTGGTAATAAAAATAGGTGAGTTTAAAAAAAGTTTTAAGGATAAAATAAAAAATACTGAAGGAGTTATATCTAACTTAAATACTCCTGTTGAGTTTTTTATAGATGAAATAGATCAATTAGAACCTTTTGTAGACCAAGGTATTAATAATACCCAAGCTACTATAGATCAATTACAAGCATTATTAGATCAGCTAAATTCTATATATGGTAATTTTATTTTAAATTTAAATGATTCTGCATTAGGAGATAATACTAATGGAGATAATACTAGTAATAATCCTTTAGGGGAAAAAACCTTAGAAGAATATATAAAAGATCCTTCTAATTTAGATACTATAATTACTGATATAATATTACCATCATATAAAATATATTATGAAGTTAGAGAAAATGGCCCTGGTACCCAATTATACGAAACAGGTATAATAAACAATACAATAGACTAAAATAATTTATATTTATTAAAAACTAATAACGATGAAAATAAATGCATTCGAAAAAATAATTAGAAAAGTTGTGCGAGAAGAAATAGATCATGCATTAAGACGTGAAATAGCATTACTAAAAGAAGAGTTAGTTACCCAACCCACCCAACAGCGTGTAATAGAAACTACAAATAATACTCAAGAAATTGAAGATTTTAGAGCAAAATTAAGAGAACAAATACCACCTCCTAATTTTAATACAGGCAATAATACTCTTAATTCATTATTATCAGAAACTGCTGTAACTCCTACACCAGAACAAACATTTGCTGCTAATGATCCTGTAAATCAGTTTTTAAATAAAGATTGGAGTCCAGTAATGAAAGCAATTGAAAAGAAAAAAGAATTTAGACCCTAATGGCTATTAAACTACGTAAACCTGTTAAAATAGATCCTGTTGATATTAGTGAAAAAGTCGCAGTAGGGATACGTCTACCTTTTAATAAAAAAAAGATATTTGATTTAGATTATACTACAAAATTACATGCTAAATCTAAATTAATTAATGTATTATTAACTTCACCCGGTGAAAGATTATATAACCCAAATTTTGGAGTGGGATTAAAAAATAGACTTTTTCAACAAAATACCCCTATATCAGGCGATGAATTAAGAAATGTAATAACCCCCCAAATTGAACAATATATTCCTGAAATTACTATAAAAAATATAGCTCTTCAGGATGGTGGTTTACAAGGACATACTTTATTTGTAACTGTAAATTATAGTTTAAACAATAGTGAAGAAGAAGATTCAGTGGCCTTAAATTTTACTAATGACCCGAGTACAGCATCAACTACTGATTTAAATAATTATCTTAATCTTTAATAAAAAAGTATAATGGCATATTCAACAGCAAAAAATAATACTAAATCTGTAAGGTATTTAGATAAAGATTTTAATGATTTTAAAAATGCTTTAATTAATATGGCAGAGGTATATTACCCTGACTTATTAAACGATTTCACTGAAGGCAGTCCTGGAACTATGTTTATAGAAATGGCTTCTTATATAGGGGACGTTCTTTCATTCTATACAGATTCACAAATTCAAGAAGTATTTTTACAATATGCTCAAGAAAGAGAAAATTTATTTGCTCTAGCGTATAATTTAGGATATAAACCTTCTGTTACTACTCCTGCTATTGTAAACTTAGAATTATTCCAACAAATTCCTGCTAATGGTAATGGTAATCCTGATTGGAGATATGCCTATAAAGTAAAACAAAACTCAGACTTCTTACCCAATAATGGAAGTGGAATTAGATATATAATAGAAAAAGATGTAGATTTTGCGTTTTCATCATCTGCTGATCCTACAGAACAAACAGTTTATTCTTTAGATGCTGGACAGCCCGATTATTTTTTACTTAAAAAAACGGTTAAAGCTATAAGTGCTGATATTAAAACTGCTACTTTTAGTATACAAGGGGCTGAAAGATTTAAAACTATATCACTAGAAGATTCTAATATAATTGAAATCCAATCTATTACAGATTCAGAAGGTAATAATTGGACTGAAGTTCCCTATTTAGCCCAAGAAACTATTTTTGAGGAAGTACCTAATAATGAAGCATATGATCCTGACCTACCCCAGTATAATGGTCAAATCCCTTACTTACTAAGGACTAAAAAAGTGTCTAAAAGATTTACTACTAGATTTAAATCCAATAAAAAATTAGAAATTCATTTTGGAGCAGGATCAACAGGAGGTGATGATACTACTATTATTCCTAACCCAGATAATATTGGATTGGGTATTAAAGATGGTAGATCATTATTAGATAAAGCATATGATCCTTCAAATTTTTTATATACTAAAGCTTATGGTGAAGCCCCTTCTAATACTACTTTAACTATTAAATACCTAGTAGGTGGGGGAATCCAATCAAATACTAACTCAAACGTTATTAATAGAATAGGTAATGCAACTATAACTCCTCGTCAAGGTAATTTAGATTCTTCAGTTTTTAATACTGCTGTAGATTCTTTAGCATGCACTAATCCTGAACCAGCTTTGGGTGGTGGGCCCGGGGATTCAACACAAGATATTCGTTTAAATACTATAGCCCAATTTGCTGCCCAAAAACGAACAGTAACTAAAGAAGATTATATATTTAGAACATTATCTATGCCTGTTCAATTTGGAAATATAGCTAAAGCATATATAATCCAAGATAATCAAATTTCATTAGAAACCAATAAAAGGATAGCTAATCCTAATGCTCTTAATTTATATGTTTTAGGTTTTGATTTTAATAAAAAATTAGAAACCCTCCCAACGGCTGCAAAAACAAATTTAGCTACCTATTTAGAACAATATAGAATGTTAACAGATGCTATTAATATTAAAAATGCTTCTGTTCTTAACTTTAATATAGAATTTAATATTAGTGTTAAAAAAGGATTTAACAATGATTCAGTATTGATTAGATGTATTAATAGGCTTAAGGATTTCTTTAATATTGATAATTGGCAAATCAACCAACCAATTATAAAAGGTGATATAAATAATATTTTATATAATATTAATGGGGTTCAAAATGTAGATCAAATTATAATTAATAATAAACACGGCATTAATGATGGTTATTCCCAGTTTAAATATAATTTTGAAGCAGCTACTCGAAATAATATTATATACCCACCAGTAGATCCTGCAATATTTGAATTAAAATACCCTAATAGTGATATAATTGGTAGAGTAACTCGATAATTAATAACCATGGCACATTACTTCTTATTCCCTGAAAAAGACGCTACAATATACTCTCGTCCTACAAATCAAACCCTAAATACGGGGATTGATGAGATATTAACATTAAGAGATATTGAATCTAATACAGATACCAATTTTTATCCTAGTAGAATTTTAATACAGTTTAATACAACCCAGTTAGTTGATGTTATTAATAATAAAGCCCAAAGTAAAAATATTGTTACTGCTAGCTTAAAGTTATTACAAACTGAACATAAAGAATTAAGTGCTGATCAACATTTAGAAATTTATCCTCTTGCTGAAAGTTGGGTAAATGGTACAGGTAGATTAAACAATATTCCACAAATTACTGATGGAGTATCTTGGAAATACCGCAATGGAAGTGAAAATGCAATCAAATATAATGCTATCGGAACGTATTGGAATACTGCCAGTTTATCTGCGGGTACTACGGGAAGTTGGATAGATGATGCCCCAGGAGGTGGTGTATGGTACACAGGATCTACTTTTGAAGTAGACAGGAGTTATGGGTATAATGATGAATTAGATATATCATTAGATATAAC